>LSQX01025257.1_pt1 | contig 14434 bp, 9 predicted proteins | sample 654561 | NCBI WGS metagenome assembly LSQX01 (sample SAMN04489861, study PRJNA283612) | anaerobic digester metagenome | isolation source: 4 biogas reactors fed with cattle manure at either 37C or 55C with and... | place: Denmark: Kongens Lyngby | collected 2014
CTCTACCAGAGCAAACGGGGAATCGATTAGAGAACATTATCTGGCCAGCCAGAAGCCAGCTCCTGTAATCATCGAATTAAAACAAGTTGTTCATGAAGAGATAACACGCATCCGGCAAAAAAGATTAAGAGGCAAAGAGTATCGGAATAATGTGCCGCTTTTCAGAGGTGGAAGCAGCCATACCCGGTTTGCATTAAAAGAGCTAAATAAACGTAGTGTTGTTTGAGTGGTGTGAGGTTCGCATTAAAACCTAAAGTGTCTTGACACTATCAAAATAAAGGAGTAGCTTGACATATTCTAAACGGGTTTTTATAATAATAAGTAAGTGACCGACTGGTCGGTCACTTACTATTTTTACCGGGGGAGGCCGGAATGTTAACTAAATTCAGTGTCAAAAGACCTTATACGGTTATTGTTGCCGTCATCCTTGTTCTTATACTTGGTGGAGTTTCCTTTGTAAACTTGCAGACAGACCTTTTGCCCAGCATGGATTTGCCCTATATGCTGGTCGTGACCGCATATCCCGGCGCCAGCCCGGAGGAAGTGGAAATGGTAGTGACAAGGCCGGTTGAACAGATTGCGGCTACTGTCAATAATATTAAGAATGTCAGTTCCGTTTCCCGTGAAAATACTTCCATTGTAATTTTGGAGTTTACCAGTGATGTGAATATGGACTCCACATTTATTGAGCTGAACGGCAGCCTGGAAATGGTGAAGGCGGCGTGGGATGACTCCGTCGGCACACCGATGCTTATCAGGCTGAATCCTGATATGCTGCCGGTGACAATTGCTTCCCTTGATGCGGAAGACATGAATCTCGCGCAGATTTCCAGGTTGGCAAGGGAAGAAATTATTCCCGGGCTGGAAAGCGTTGACGGGGTGGCTGCCGTTTCAGGTACGGGCCTCATTGAGGAACAGGTTGAGGTTGTTATCAGCCAGGACAAAATTGATAAGATAAATGACAGAATCTTGCTGGCCGTAGATGCCGAACTGGCCGCGGCGGAAAAGCAGCTGCTTGCTGCAAAAGCGGAAATTGCTGCGGGAAAAGAACAGTTGGCTGCTGAAAAAAGCAAGCGCGAAGCGGAATTTGAACAGGCCGCAGAACAAATAACCGGAGCTTTGGAGCAGCTTGCCGTCCAGGAAAAAAACTTGGCGTCCCATGTGGTGGAAGTTAAGGAAGCGATAAGTGATTTGCATTCTCAAATTCAGGCTGCTGAAGCAAGAGAACAGCAGTTGGAAGCGGAGAAGCAAGCGGAAAATAATCCTGTCCGCCTGGCAGAAATTGAAGCCGAACTGTCTGTGCTTGTGGAGCAGAAAGCACAAGCTGCCGCCGCCCTGGCAGAGCTGGAGGGCAATCTGGATAAGCTGTTACAGCAAAGTGAATATTTAACTGAACAGCACAGCTCCCTGCTTGCGAAGCGGGAAGAACTGGAGGCGGGCCGGAAGCTTTTTGCCGCAGAGATTGAAAAGGCGGAATCTTCCCTGCTTTCGGGAGAGGCGGGTCTGAATGAACAGCTGGAGGAATTTGAAAAAGCCCGCCGGGAAGCCAGGCAGAAGAGCAATCTCGACAACATGATAACGGCGGAGATGATTTCCGGCATCCTTGCGGCGCAAAACTTTTCCATGCCGGCAGGCTACACAAAGCAAAACGGCGCCGATTTCCTTGTCAAAGTGGGAGACAAACTGGCGGGGATTGAGGATATTAAGAATCTGTTTTTATTTGATACGCAGACGGAAGAAGTCGGGAAAATCTACCTGAAGGATGTTGCCGACATAAACTACCGCGACAACGCTGAGGATTTATATGCGAAAATCAACGGCAATGATGCCGTAATCCTGCTGCTGCAGAAACAAAGTAATTTTTCTACCACAGAAGTAACAAGAAGCATCCGCAAGAAAATGGACGAACTTGCGGCAAAGCATGAAGGCGTCAGCTTCACCACCCTGCTGGATCAGGGGTTTTACATTGACATTGTTATTGACACGGTACTCGATAACCTTATTTACGGCGGGCTTTTGGCAGTTCTGGTATTAATTCTCTTTTTGCGGGATATTAAGCCAACCGTGGTGATTGCCGTATCTATTCCTACCAGTGTTATCTTTACCATAGCAATGATGTATTTTTCCGGGATTACCATGAATGTCATTGCCCTGGCGGGGCTGGCCATCGGTGTGGGTATGCTGGTGGACAACTCCATTGTTGTAATTGAAAACATTTACCGGCTGAGAAGTGAAGGCCTTCCTGCCGCCCGGGCCGCTGTCGAGGGGGCAAATGAAGTTCTCGGGGCGATTTTTGCCTCCACACTGACCACAGCCTGTGTGTTCCTGCCCATAGTGTTTACAAAGGGCCTGACCAAGCAGCTATTTACCGATATGGGGCTTTCCATAGCCTATTCTCTTTTTGCCAGCCTGATTGTGGCGGTTACTTTGGTTCCTACCGTGGCTTCGCCGATGTTAAGGAGAAGCGTCAGGAAGGAGAATTATTTATCTTCTGCTTTAGTGCGTATTTATGAAACTGTTTTGGGCTGGTCGCTACGGCATAAAGCCGTTGTTATTGTTGCCTGTACCGCTCTCTTTGCATTCAGCGTTTATTTGGCGGCAGTACTGGGAACATCATTTATGCCGGATATGGATGCGCCCCAGATGGCTGTTTCCATTGAAATGCCCAAGGGTAAAACTTCTGATGAAGCCATTGCCATGTCCGAGACTGTCATTGAGAGGATATCCGTTATTGATGATATTGAAACAATCGGGGCGTTCCGGAGCAGTGAACTTTCCGGCATGTTCGGCGGTACAGGCGGCGGGTCTTCCATGTCCCTTTACCTGGTGCTGCGGGAAGACCGGGTTTTAAGCAGTTCTGAAATTGAAACAAGGATTAAAGAGTTGACAGAGGATCTGGATTGCACAATAAGCGTCAATTCCGGCGGTATGGATATGTCCGTCCTTGGCGGTCAGGGAATGGAAATAGTAATTAAAGGCCGGGAGCTTGACACCCTGCGGGAGGTTGCCGCAGATGTGGCGGCATTGCTTGAGAATACCGAAGGCGCCACTGAAGTTAATATTGCCGGTGAAGAAGGCATGCAGGAAATACGGATTGCCGTTGAAAAGGAAAAAGCCATGGAAAACGGTCTGACAGTAGTCCAGGTGTTTTCCCAGGTGAGGGAGCTTTTGGAGCATGAAAAAACTGTGACAACCCTTACCGAAGCAGGCAGGGACTATCCCGTGATAGTGGCAGAAGGCCCGGGCGATACTGCAGGCCGGACTGAAATTGGCGAGCTGGCTTTAACTGCCCGGGGAAAAGACGGGGAAGATAAGGAAGTACGTCTCGGCGACATTGCGGCAATCAGCGAGACTACGGGCTTGTCTGCCATCAGCAGGGATGCCCAGGAACGCTATCTTTCGGTAACGGCACAGATTGAATCCGGCTACAACATCGGTCTTGTGAGCCGTGATTTTGCCGGCAAATTGAAAGAATTGCAGTTGCCCGAAGGTTATAAGGCTGAAATAAAGGGTGAGATGGAGATTATCAGTGAGGCGCTGCAGGATTTGGTATATATGCTCATTTTGGCCGTGATTCTCATTTACCTGATCATGGTGGCCCAGTTCCAGTCCCTCCTTTCTCCCTTTATTGTGATGTTTACCATACCGCTGGCTTTGACGGGAGGCATTATTGCCCTGGCCATAACAGGCAATGACATCAGCGTAATTGCCATGCTGGGTTTCCTGGTGCTTTGCGGTGTAGTGGTAAACAACGGCATTGTCTTTATTGATTACACCAATAAGCTGCGGGAAAGGGGCCATAACGTCAACGCAGCCTTGGTGCTTGCCGGCAAGACCCGCCTCAGGCCGATCCTGATGACGGCGCTGACCACAATTTTAGGTCTTTTTACTCTGGCGCTTGGTGTGGGAACGGGTGCGGAAGTACTGCAGCCGCTGGCAATAGTGACTATCGGCGGTCTTGTATACGCTACTTTCCTCACCTTGCTTGTGGTTCCGGTTATGTATGCACTGTTTAACCGGGACAGCAGGCAGAAAACCGCGGAAGCGGAGGTGTAGCCGGTATGGACAAAAATTATAACGAAAAAGAAAAAAAAATATTTGACGGACTGATACGCCTGATAAAAGACGGTGCAAACCCTTATTTGATAAAAGTGCAGGAAATAGCCGATGCCGCAGGCATAGGAAAAGGCACCATTTATGACTATTTTAAGACAAAGGAGGAAGCCATTGCCGGCGCCATTGTCTACAGCATCAACAAAGAAATAGCGGAAGCCTATAGAAGAATTAAAAACAAGCAGGGTTTCCGGGCAAAATTTGATGAACTGCTGGCTGTTTTTGTCGAATCGATAAAAAACAACCTGTCTACCATAAATTTGCTGCTCTCAGCCGGCGGGGCACAGAAGTTTTATGAATATTTGCGCGGTGACCAGTATGATTTTACCGGTTTAAGAGCGCATGCCGACGAAATTGTCCGGCACCTGCTGCAGGCCGGTTACGAGGAAGGAATAATCAAGCAGCCGGGAAACAGGTATTACGAGCAGATGGCAGTTCACGGAGCTCTGGCCGGTTTTGCCTGTTTTTTGGGCCGCCAGGACTTCCATGACCGGCTCAGCCTTGACGAAGCAGGCGAAATGTCGTACACATTCCTTCTAAAAGCACTTAATTGAGAGAAAAAAACACACAGGCAGGCACACGGTGCCTGCCTGATCATTATCTTCCCGGCATGTGAAAATGGCGTAAAGTCTTCCCGGATTGCAGCGGCAATTGAAAAGTCAGCAAATTCGGTATATTTGTTATATTCCCGTAACAGTTGCGAAATGGGGCAGGAAATGCAGGCGGTACGGAGAATAAACTGAAATTGTAGGCTGTCTCAACGGGATAAATTGCCGGATCAAGTCGAAATCGCCATGAAGGAAAGGAGATGAGGTGAAATTGCAGGAAAACCCGGCTGATGTTAAACAGTTTAAGGAATCATTTTTTCAGGCAATTCGCAAAGTTGTAGTCCTCGCCGACGAATGGGTGCTGGAAATGATGCTGACAGCACTGATTTGCGGCGGACATATTTTGCTGCATGACGTGCCGGGGGTAGGGAAAACACTGCTTGCCCGCACTTTTTCCCGTGCCCTTGGTCTGTCCTTTAACCGTATCCAGTTCACCCCGGATCTCTTGCCTACAGATGTTACCGGGCTCAATTACTTTAACCAGAAAACGAGGGAATTTGAATTTCGTCCGGGACCCGTATTCACCAACATTCTTTTGGCAGACGAGATTAACCGGGCCACACCGCGGACGCAGTCCAGCCTTTTGGAATGCATGCAGGAAGCCACTGTGACAGTTGACGGTGTTACCCGTAAAATAGAACCTCCTTTCCTGGTTTTGGCTACAGAAAACCCGCTGGAGATGGAAGGTACTTTCCCCCTGCCTGAAGCACAGCTGGACCGTTTTTTCATGTGCCTGCAGCTGGGCTATCCGGAGCTGGAAAACGAAAAGGAGATTATCAGGCGTTTTCTCAATGAAGACCCCCTGGAAGAAGTAGAGCCGGTAGCCGGCGGTGAAGACATTGCGGTATTGCGAAAAATGGCGGCGAAAGTCCGCTTTGCCGAGCCTGTTATGGAGTATCTGCTTGCCATATCCCGGGCCACAAGGGACTGGGAAGGCGTCAGCCTTGGCGTCAGCCCGCGAGGGTCCTTATATTTTGCCCGCGCCGCTCAAGCTCTGGCTTTGCTGCGGGGCAGGGACTTTGTCCTGCCCGATGACCTGCAGGATGTGGCAGTTCCGGTCCTGGCTCATCGTTTAATGCTGGAAACCTCAACTTCACTGCAGGATATCTCCAGGAGGGAGATTATTGAGAAAATAATCAAAAATATTGATGTCCCGCTGGACGCAGAATACGGGATGAAAGACGATGAGGCCTGAGAGCGTACTTCGCATTGGATTGCTGATTACATTTATAGGCATACTGGACAGCAACCCCTTTATTATCATTCCGGGAGGGGCTCTGTTTCTCTTTGGTTTTGTTTCCTGGTTTTACAGCAAGCATTTGCCCGGAGGGATTACAGGAAGCTTTAATTTTTCCAAGCGCAGGGCTTTTCATGGGGAGAAGATAACCGGCATTCTGCAGCTGAAAAATGACCAGCCTTTTCCCCTCCCTTGGGTAACCTGCACCATGGAATGGCCTGAGGAATTGCAGTTGTCTGAAAGCGGGCTTTTAGTAAAGCATGAAACAAAAGATTTTTTTAAGTCGTCTTACTCCATGCACGGCTTTGAAATTATGAAGCGGAATTATGAAATTACCTGTCTTACCCGCGGGGAGTATAAAGTGGAGGCCATCACTGTCAAAGTAGCCGATCCCTTTGGTTTTTCCGAAGGAAAAACAGCCTTGGAAACAAAGGACAGGATCCTTGTCTACCCGCGCATGGTGCCCCTTTCCTTTGATGACAAAATCTTTAACAACCCTTTTGGCGGGAAGGCCCTGCAAAGCTGGCTTTATGAAGACCCGGCAAATTTCCGGGGAATTCGCGATTACCTGCCGTCCGATCCTTTCTCCCGGATCAGCTGGAAAGCTACAGCCAGAGCCGGAACACTTCAGACAAAAATATTTGATGCCTCCTTTGCCACTGAAATAACTGTCGTGCTTAATATCACAACATCGAAATTTGTCTGGGAACTGAATTCCGAGCAACTGGAACGTTCGGTGGTGGTGGCTGCTTCCATTATCCGCCGGTGTTATGAACAGGGCTACCGCTTTAGCTTTTATGCCAACAGCACGGTTGGTGTCCGGCAGGCCGCCTCAGTAGGGATTGGCGCCGGGGAGAAGCATCTGCGCCGTTGCCTGGAAGTAATGGCGCGTATTATGCCCTACCAGTACCGGAAGTGCGAATACACCCTCGCCTATGCCGCCAGGAAAACCGGAGAAAACAGCCAGCTAATTCTTGTGACGTCAATGTTAACGCCGGAAATAACAAGAACGCTGAACGAGCTTCGTAAAAGCGGCAGTAGAGTAATTGTCATCTATACCTCCCGGGAACAGCCGGAAGAAACGGAGAAACTGAATGTGCCGGTTTATAAAATTGCAGAAAGGGGGGAATGGGATGAACTGGAGCAAATCACATTTATTCCGGTGGGGCGTTGAACTGCTGTCATTCTGCTCGTTCCTCTCGCTTTTTGCGCCGCTGTTCATCCTGGCAGGACTTTATGTAAAAGATTCCCCGTTTCTCAATTTATATTGGAAGTATGTAATGCTTGCAGCCGTGCCCTGGCTGGCGGCCCATCTGGCCAGGATTCATGACCAAAGCCTGCCTGAAAAAAGACGCCGGTTTACGGCAATTCTTCTGCTTGCCTTTGGTCTTGCCATGGTGCTTGCAGTACTGGTAGTTCCTGCCGTCAAAAGCGGTGCCGCCTTTTATGTTATGGCCTTGTACCTGATCAGCGGTCTATTAACCTGGATGCTGGGCATCGGAAAAGCAATGTACCTGCAAACCAATTACGATACGCAAAGGCAGCTTTTAGTCGGTATAATCGGATTTGCCTTTCTTTTTTTCCTTGCCAACCATACGGGCATTGGCAGCGCCTTCTACAGGCTTTCTCTGCCCTTTATAGTCTTCTGGCTGCCGTCTGCCGCCGTTGTTCTGGGTATTTTGCGCATGCTTGAACTGCAGGACGAAGAGGATCTTGCCAAAATAAAAAATTGGCTTTCCAAATATCTGACTATTATTGCCGGCTGCCTGCTTTTGGCTTTGCTTGCCGGAGGAGTGATGCCCTGGGTATTCCACTACCTGAAAATCCCCCTATCCTACATCTGGCTGGCTGTCAAGAATATCCTCATTTTTTTCGCCGCCATTCTTGCTTATCTTGTGCAGTATGCCGTTGCCCTGCTTGCACGGGTAGTTACAAATATGGAAATTGAGCTTAAAATTCCGGAGCCGCCTGATTTTTCGCAGGAGGAGCAGCTTGTCAGTGATATTTCTCCTCTTGGCCGTGATGTTTTACTTTTTCTACAGTGGGCATTGCTGGCTTTGGCTGTCTTCTTGCTGCTTCGTTTTCTTTACCGCTTCCTTATGCAGAATTACAGGACAAGACAAAAAAGCCGGCAGGCGGGTGTACGTGAATCTTACAGTTCCGCCGATGCTTTACGCAACTGGGGCAGGCGCCAGTTGAAGCGCATGGCTATGTCACTAAAACAGAGGGTGGATGCAGTTAATATCTTTAAGAAGGAAGAAAATGCCGTGGAAGTATACCATTCACTGCTTGCCGCAGCCGTAAAGAGAGGCGCTGCGAGACCCGTCGGCCAGACAGCCCACAAATTTCAGGACAGGATACTGGCTGTTTTCCCACACCATAAAAAGGAAGCAAACAACATCTTTTATTCTTTTGTAGAGGAACTGTATGCCGGGCGTATTACACCGCCCGAGAAACTAAACTCACTGCGGATGGAACTCTCCAGAGTTAAAAAGGAGAAAAAAAGCGGCCGGGACAATCCGGCAGACAATATATAATGCATCATAAGGCCTGCTCTCTCTTGAGCAGGCCTTTGCATGTCTTTTATTTCCGCTTTCGCTTTAAAAGGCGCCTAAAACCGCTTAGATAGCTGCCGTTCATAAAACAAATCAAAGCATCAAGGGTTTCGAAATCAAGGCGCCCGCCGCTCATCATGGCCAAGCCGCGCAGCGGCATATCCAAAGCAACAGCCTGCATCATCCGCAGCTGGTCTTTGTTGCCGCCTGTCCTTTTTATAATTTCTTTTTTTACCTGTCTGTATAAAAGGCGGCCGATCAGGTTCCTTCTGGCTTCTGCAAGGGTGGAATTGCGATGGTACCGCCTGTGCGGTGCGGCCTTGCTTAATTTCCTGCCCAGCAGGCGCTCAAAATCCTCCCTGGTTATTTCCCAGTTTGCCTGCGGTTTGTAATAGACGGCAGGCTCTTTTTGGAAGCCTGTCTCCGGCAGGTCCGACTGCACATAAATCTGTTTTTGCAGGCGTATATCCCGGCTGGAGGCTCCTACAAGGAGCAGAAAATTGCCGCTTTTTACCCGCCAGTTCCCAAGCCTGACATCATAATAGGCAAAGGAACGCTTGTCCAGAACAAAATTAACTGTTTTCTCCTCTCCGGGTTCAAGATTAATTTTTGCAAAACCCTGCAGTTCCTTTTCCGGGCGGAAAACGGCGGGTTCCGGCTCCCGGACATAAAGCTGAACCACTTCCATACCCGGCAGCCAGCCGGTATTTTTTACCGTTACTTTAACGTTTACTTTTTCGCCGGCAACTATTTCGTCTTTGTCAACCTCAAGTCCGGTATAAGCAAAAGAAGTATAAGAAAGGCCGTGGCCAAAGGGAAACAGCGGTTCAACACCGGCTGTGTCATAATACCGGTAGCCCACATAAATGCTTTCCCTGTATTCCACCCTTTCCGGTCCCATTGGGAAATAGCGCGCTGCGGCATAGTCTTCCCCGGAAGCGGGGAAGCTTTCCGGCAGCCGCCCTGAGGGGTTTACTTCTCCCAGGAGCACATCCCAGACAGCCGCCCCTCCTGCTTCTCCCGGCAGGTAAGCTTCGACAACGGCAGCCACCTCAGCCAGCCAGGGCATCAGCACCGGGGCTCCGTTATATAACACAACTGCCACATTGTCGTTTACTTTGGCTATCTCGCTTATCAGGCGGTTGTGGCTGCGGGGAAGCTGCAGGTGTGTACGGTCATACCCTTCTGATTCGTATTCCGCCGTCAACCCCGCCATGATAACGACTGCGTCGGCTTTTTTTGCCTTTTCCACGGCATCCGCCAGAAGCTGTTCGCTAACTGCGTCGCTGTCAACCCGGTACCCTGGGGAATAGGTTAAATTAGCCAGCAGTTTTACCGCTGCATCATAAGCGTTTTCCAGCTGCAGGGGGTTGACCAGGGAACTCCCGGCACCCTGGTAGCGCGGTTTTTTGGCAAATTCACCGATTAAGGCAATGCGCATGTCTTTAGCCAGGGGAAGAAGCCCGTTTTTGTTTTTCAGCAGCACCATGCTTTCTGCCGCAGCTTTCCTTGCCAGCCGGTGGTGGGCGGCCCGGTCAAAGACGAAACCTTGTTTCTTGTGTTCTGCAGCTTTAAAAATCAGTGTCAGAAGTCTTCTTGCGGTATCATTCAGAACTTCTTCCGGCAGGGTACCGTTTTCCACCGCTTCTACCAGCAGGCGGTCATTTAGGCCGCCGCTCGCGGGCATTTCCAGATCCAGCCCTGCCATAAGTGCCCGCACACGGTCATTCACGGCTCCCCAGTCAGACATGACAACACCGTCAAATCCCCACTTGTCCCGCAGGATACCGGTTAAAAGCTCCCGGTGTTCCGTGGCGTAAATACCGTTAACTTTATTATAGGCGGCCATGACTGTCCAGGGTTTTCCCTTCCGGATTGCCCTTTCAAAACCGGCCAGGTATATTTCATGAAGAGCCCTTTCATCAATGACAGCATCAATGGTGAGCCTGTTCTTTTCCTGATTGTTTGCCGCAAAATGCTTGACGCAGGCGCCGACTCCCACAGACTGCAGTCCTTCAATCAGAGCTGCAGCCAGTTCCCCTGAAAGGTAAGGGTCTTCCGAATAATACTCGAAATTGCGTCCGCACAAGGGTGACCTTTTAATATTCATGGCAGGTCCCAGAAGCACGGCAACGCCCGCCTCCTGGCATTCCTCGCCCAGGGCGCGGCCGACTTCAAACAACAGACCGGTGTTCCAGCTGGCGGCAAGTCCGACCCCCGTCGGAAAGCAGGTGGCCGGGTAGCTTTCGGCCAAATTTTGTTCTCCGCTGCTTTTTTCCTTGCGCAGTCCGTGGGGGCCGTCTGCTGCCATCACCGGAGGTATGTCATGCCGGGCAAAGCTCTTCAGGTGCCAATTGTCTGCCCCTGAACAAAGTGCAGCTTTTTCCTGCAGGGTCAACTTCTTTAAGACCGATTCAACCCTGGCGCTTTTGTCCAATCAAACCCCTCCTTTTGCTGGAAGTGTTGTATAATTTTATTATAAACCATTTGCAGCCGGGCGTAACTAAAAAAAAACTGCCGTTTGGCAGTTGACCGTTAACAGGAATGATTGCCGGCACTGTTAAGACAGGCGGTTAGAAATTTTCCTGCAAATACTGCAGAAGACGCTCGTATTCTTCCTCCGTTAACATTTCGGGGGATTTTTCCAGCATTCTTTTGATGTGCTCCTGCCATTCGGCGTCTTCGCGCTGCCGGGTTACGCGATCCAAACTGTGGCACTGATTGCAGTGGGTACTGACAAGTTCCTCGCCCGACAGCTCCCGTACCTCTTCCTTTTGCTCCGGCGTTTCCCTGCCGGTGCATCCTGCCAGTAACAGCACCACGGCAAATAAAAGCACAAGTAAAAGTGAAGGCCCTTTTTTAAGCAATGCGCAAATCACCTCCAGCCCCGTACCAACTTAATCTTCTGCGGTAAGAGGCAAAATCCTGCAGAATTTTATTAAAAAAGCCTGCATCAAAAAAAAGTTTTGCGGGAAAAAGAAGGAAATTTTTATTTTTTGTAGAATAGAAAAACAGGGATCTAAAAAAACAGCCGGCTTAGAGCCGGTGAGATAAAGTTCGGAAAGGGTCTCCTATCCGAAAAGGCAAACCTGCCGAAAGGCAGGGGCGCAAAGCCATGGGTCTAAGGGATTTATCCTATGATCGCCAGGCTGCCGAAGAACAGGAGTCTTTGTTATTTCTTGAGCAAAGCTTCAGCTTCGGCTGAAGCTTTTGTTGTTCGGCTGGTATAGGTTACCCTCCGGAAACGCGGGGGTAAAGATGAAAAAAAGACTATCCAGAATAATTGTAATTGTCCTGGCAATGCTTATTTGTGCGAGCAGTGCCTTGGCAGTGCAATATTTGCCGCAGCAGGGGCAGGGACAACAAGCTGCGAAAGCAGGCGGCGTCCCGGCGGAAGCGGCTTCGAGTGGAAGCGCGGAAGCGGGAACGGTTTCCGCGGGGAAAGAGATTCAGGAGCCCGAAAAAACCGCTCAAATGACTGCGGAAACGGTAGAAGAAAATGATGCAGAAGAAAATGATACTGCCGTTATAGATGCCGGAGAAGAGAACACAGTAGAAGAAAATGATGCCGTCGCAACAAAAGCCGGAGAAGGAAATGAGAATGAGGAGCCGGCTCAGGAGCTTGTTTCCGCCGCAGCAAAAGCGGACAAGCCTTCGGAGCTTATGGCAGCGGAGACAGAAACAACAGAAAAAAGCACCCCGTCCGTTCCTTACAGACTGAGTGAGGGCGTCCGGTACAGCTTTTTGTCGACTATTGCAGTCAAAAGCACCGGTGAGACAGCGGCCAGAAATATTCGCCTGCAGGTGCCGCTTGTTACAGACGACTCTCCCTACTTTGAAATTCTGCAGGAAAGCTTTCCCTTGGAGCCTGAGGAGATAAACATAGTCGACGGTACGCGGATAGGGCTTTTCAGACTTGGCAACCTGGAACCCGGAGAGGAATTCAGGCTGCAGATCCGTACCGTAGTAAAAACGTTTAAGATTGACTTTTTTGCCGATTACGTACCCGGGGAAAAAGGAGTTATTGCTGCCTACCTGAACCCTGCAGCAGGCATTGAAAGTACAGACATGCAGATTGTGAGCATTGCCGAACAGTTAACGGCGAATCATGCTTCAGACTGGGACAAGGCGTACAGCATTGTCAAGTGGGTTGCTGCAAGTCTGAACTACAGCGACAGTGCCGCAAACCGCAACCAGGGCGCACTGGCGGCATTGCAAAGCGGGAGTGGAGTTTGCGAAGATTATGCAAAATTAAGTGTGGCACTGGCCAGAGCCGCAGGCATTCCGTCCAGGGTGGTATACGGCTATACGGACAGCGGCAGCAGTTGGCCGTCCAATGCAGCTTTTCCCCTGCGGGGATACCGCCATGCCTGGGCCGAGTTTTACCTGGCCGGCCGGGGCTGGGTCCCGGCGGACCCCACACGCAGCAATTCTTCGCGGCTGTATTTTGGGACATTTCCCCATAACCGCTATATTGTCCAGAACTACAGTAATGCCTCAATGAAAGGCACTTTCAGCGGCGGAAACATTTCTGTCAGCTGGGAAGATTCAGTTGAATAGCACCCCTATCACCCCCAAGTGATAGATCCCAAATGAGCCGGACAAAAGTCCGGCTCCCTTTTTTTGTTTAGTTTATTGGATTTCAAATTGTTGTGACCTGGGGTTTTTTATTATGTCAACAAGTTCCCCCTTTACTATCAAGCGCACCGAAAGATCGGTAATGATGCAGGTTGTCAGCGTAATTTCCGGTTTGCCGGTTGAATCGATCACGCTCCAGTCACGGCTGTGAGTGACAAAATTGTCTGTGACGGCGTATACATAAGTTGTGTCACCGAATGTCAGCTTTATTTCATCGCCGGGTTCCAGTTTGTCGATATGCAAAAAATAGGATCCGCTGCGGGCCCTGTGGGAAGCAATGGCAACATTACCGACTTCGGGATGACTGCTCTGCGGGTAGAATCCGGGGCCCTTTTTTAAAGTATCTTCCGTTATCCCGTGGTCCACAACGGCCTTTACCTTCAGTTTTTCTATTTCCAGCAAGCCCAGGTAGTTGGGCAGTCCTTCTTTACTGTCTTCTTCTTTTTCAACTTGAGGGAAAGAAGCTTTTTTGTCCTCTGCCGCATTCTCTGAATTGTTCAGCGGTTCATGCAGCATGGCCAAGGCCTTCCTCTGATGGTAGGCTGCGTATCCCCATTGATAAATAGGCCTGGAAAGCACAAGCAGGCCGGCAATAATCAAGAACAGGCCAAGGTTTCTAAGCGTAAAAAGGTTTCTTATTGCTGATATTCTGATATTTTTCAGTGAAGTAATCTTCATGGCGCAGTCACCTCCGCCCTTTGCTTAATATTATAAACGCAAAGTAAAAATATGAAAACCTGTAAAAATATAAATTGCTTAATCCGCCCGCGGCCGGCTGTTTTGAAAGCGCCCGTTAGTGTAAAATTACTTTAGGTTTTTGGAAGGATAATCTTTTAAGAAAGCGAAGAGGAACCTCACATCGAGATGAATACCCCCAAAAGGAGGCAGAGGTTCCTCATGGATGTAGTTCGCTTAGTAGAAGCAAAAGTCCTTTCGGTAACTGAGAAGATTTTAAAGGTTTTAGGAGATGGCATTGACTTTCTAAATTTTGAAGCTCAACTGAAAAAAGAGCTGGATAACCTAGGTTGTGAGTTGCTTAAGGCAGTAATCGAAGAACTCGACGAACAAATATTCAAAAGTCCGGAAAGAAAGCGTGACTGGAAGAGCGTTCATAAAGAAGACGAAAAGGAGATATTAACCCCCTTCGGCATTGTAAGATATCAAAGACGCTACTACAGGAATAAACAGACGAACGAATACCGTTATTTAGTAGACGAGAAAATGGGTGTTAGGCCTCATACAAGGGTAGATGCCAATCTTAAAGCGGAGCTATTAGAGGCCAG
>LSQX01004268.1_pt1 | contig 14432 bp, 11 predicted proteins | sample 654561 | NCBI WGS metagenome assembly LSQX01 (sample SAMN04489861, study PRJNA283612) | anaerobic digester metagenome | isolation source: 4 biogas reactors fed with cattle manure at either 37C or 55C with and... | place: Denmark: Kongens Lyngby | collected 2014
TTTGACTACATTTTAAGGAACAGATTGCATGACATCAACAGGTGAGAAGGTGGATTGAATACCTGTTGATTATGCCTATTCAAATGACAAATCGGAAATTTATGCTGCTTTACTGATTAATCTAAAATCACTTGGATGCAGGGACTTGGTTTGAAGCCAGTATTTCCAAGTATAAGTTGGCCAAAGCGCAAAGTTTTTGCCACCATCTTGTTGATACCAACTCACACAGCCAGATTGCCAAACGGTGTTGTTTAGCATTGCTTCAACTTTTTGATTAAATTGATCTTGCACTTGATCTTTAACCACAATCGCCTGAGCATGTGATTGATTCACTAAATCCATCATTTGCAAAATATAATCGACTTGCGCTTCAATCATAAAAATAACTGAGTTATGTGCTAACACTGTATTTGGCCCAAGTAACTGGAACAAGTTCGGAAACCCTTTGTGGCTAATGCCGTAATAGCTTTCTGCGCCATCTTTCCAAGCTTGTTTAAGATCAATGCCTTGCTCGCCAATACAACTAAATGGCTGTAAATAAATACGTGGGTCGGTAATAAAACCTGTGCCATAAATCAAACAATCAATTTTACGCGTTTGACCATCTGCTGTAATGATGCTGTCCTCAGTCAGTTCTTGAATGGCATCAGTGACTAGCTCAACATTTTTGCGATTAAAGGTCGGAAAGTATTTGTTAGAGACCAAAATGCGTTTACATCCCATAATATAATCAGGGATGAGCTTTTCTGCCAATTGTTTGTCTTTGACCTGATAACGGATATACGCTTCTGCTAGCTTCTGAGTGTATTTCATCACACTGGGTTGCATGATTGGAATTGCACGTGATTCATTTGACCAATATAAACGAGCGCGATGCAGCTTTCTAAACCAGTCTAGTCGCTGAAAGATTTTTTTCTCTAAAGCTAAATATTTACGTTCATCCCTCGGAATAACCCAAGCTGCGGTCCGTTGCATTACATACAATTGTTTGACTGTTGGTGCAATTTCGGGGATATATTGAATGGCGCTACCGCCTGTGCCAATAGAGGCAACCACTTTGCCGTTTAAGTTGTATTGATGATCCCATTGCGAAGAATGAAAAACTTTGCCCTTAAATTTTTCAATGCCTTTAATTTTAGGAATTTGCGGAACATGCAGCGGGCCAGAGGCCAAAATTAAATATTGGCAACTTAATTGTTTGCCATCTTTTAAAGCAATGTGCCACACACAGTCTTTTTCCTGATATTCGGTATGCACCACTTCGCTATTGAATTGACAATAGTCACGTAAATTAAACTGTTGCACTACATCTTGAATATATTGAAAAATTTCTGGTGCTTCTGCGTAGCGTTTGCTCCAGTCGGTTTTTGGTGCAAAAGACAATGAATATAGATGCGATTGCACATCACAGGCAGCGCCAGGGTATTGATTTTCACGCCAAGTTCCGCCCACTTCATTGGATTTTTCTAAAATCACAAAATTTTGAATGTTGCGTTGTAATAGACGAATTGCCATGGCTAAGCCGCCAAAGCCTGCACCAATAATTGCGACTTGATAATGAGCTACTGCATCCTGCATGAAGACATCCTTATATTTATTTTGTTTGACTCAGGATAGAATAACCCGATACCTGACAACATGATCGTGCTGACATAAAAATTGATATTTTCGGCAATTTCTATCTGTGGGTGAATCAGGTACAAAGGATATTCCATTTCGCGCTGTTCATTTTATGAAAAGATCTATACTTGGCTTGATGTATTTAATACAAGGCATGCGTAAAGCAGGCGTTGATGTCGATGCAAAATTGCAAAGTATCGGCTTGCGTGCAGACGCATTGGACACCAGTTCGGTGATTCATCCAAGCCTGGAATGGGACATTTTAAAAGTCATTGGTGCAGATGTTGAACCTGAAATGGGGCTGTTTATTGGACAGCATTATGCCTTGGCAGGTTATGGTCCTTTGCTGATGTTATTGGTGACCAGTCCTAATATTGCAACAGCATTAGAAAAGGGTATTCAATATCAGGGTTTGACTCATTTGAGCGGTCAGTTGAGTTTGCAGCATCAAACACAACAAATTGCACTGTGCTACCAACCAAACGATCTGCACAGCAGTTTAGGTATGCTACGCGCACAATGCGAAATTTCAGGTACATTTAAGTTTATTCAAGACCTTTATAAAATGATGGGCTTGAGCGCACCACGTATTCGCATAGAATTACCCTTTGCACAGCCGCAGCAAAGTGAAGTGTTGCAAACCTTTTATGATTATTATGGTCAAGACATTGTCTTTAATCAGCCTCAAGCTGCATTTTGGTTTGATGATGTAGTATTGAATGCACGTATTCCATCTGCAGATGCAGTAACGTTTAGTAGCTACGAAGCTAAATGTATTGTTGAGCTAGAACGCTTAAAGTTGGAAGACAACAGGCCTTCGGTGGTGCAACGTGTTAAAGATTATTTAGAGCTGCAACAGGGCAGTATGCCCAGCATGGCAGAAACAGCACAGGCCTTACAAATTCCAGAGCGGACGTTAAGGCATCAACTGCAACAATTGAACACTAGTTACAAACAAATTCGTGAAGATTTAATCAAAGATAAAGCACTGCGTTTAATTGAATATCAGGAGTATTCAATTGAAGTGATTGCAGAACTGTTAGGTTATTCGGAGCCTGCGGCATTTAACCATGCCTTTAAGCGCTGGTTTGGCCAAAGCCCACGCCAATATACCAAATAGCCTGTGTTTAGCCGAAGTATTCAGCAAACCTATGCCAAAGTGTTATATCTCGTGATTCGATCTTCGTTATAATCTATTTGCCCAAACAAGTATCCATGAATATGTCTGATTTTAATTCACCACACAATACAGCCTTTAATCCACTGTCACCTGCAGAGCGTTATGCGCAAGCGATTGCATCTGGGCAGTTCATGCCAGATGATGCACAGGCGCAGGCTGTACACGAACTTGACCGTGTGTGGCAGGAATTAATTCAACGCTATAAAGCTTCAAAAAAAGCATTTCGACGTTTTCGTCGTCAGACTGCGCCACAAGGTGTTTATATGTGGGGCGGTGTAGGTCGTGGTAAAACATGGTTGATGGATCAGTTCTATGATTCAGTTCCGTTTCGTCGCAAAACCCGCATGCACTTTCACCATTTTATGCAATATGTGCATCGTGAACTCAACAAACTTTCAGGGCAGCGTAATCCCTTAGACTCTGTTGCAGATCAAATTTATAAAGATGCAGTGGTGATTTGTTTTGATGAGTTTTTCGTTTCAAACGTCACTGATGCGATGATTTTGAGTGATTTATTCCAGAAACTGTTCCATCGTGGGATTACTTTGGTCGCAACTTCAAATATTGCTCCAGATGGTTTGTATAAAAATGGCATCCACCGTGACCGTTTTATTCCAACCATTGAAATGGTGAAAAAGCATTGTCAGGTACTCAATGTCGATGCTGGGGTAGATTATCGTTTACGTGTATTAAAACAAGCTCAGTTGTTTAAATCGCCACTCAGCCATGATAACCAAAACTGGATGGCGCAGCGTTTCAGTGCATTGACCAATACCCAGCAGCATTCATCTGAACCGATTATTATTAATCAGCGTACTGTAGAAACCATTGCACATACTGAAGATGTGTTGTGGTGTGAGTTTTCTGAACTGTGCTTTAAGCCACGTAGTCCTGCAGACTTTATTGAAATTGCCAATATCTATAATACAGTATTGGTCAGCAATGTACCGCATTTGACTGATTTCTTGTCTGAAGGCACACGTCGTTTTATTTACTTGGTTGATGAATTCTATGACCGTGGGGTAAAACTGTTATTGACCTCAGAAGATTCAATTATCGAAATTTATCAGGGCGAAAAGTTAGCATTTGAAATTGAACGCACGCGTTCACGTTTATTGGAAATGCAATCCGATGACTATTTAAATGCAGAACACCGCCAAATACAGGCAACAGAAGCCGAACAGCAAATTAGTTGATTTTAAAGCGCCTAGAATTAGGCGCTTTTTTATGTTAGAAATTCAGTGACTGCTGGTTTTATCGACATTTTGTCATAAACATGGCTTAATCTTGTGGTGTTGAAACAGGACTGTCGATGGTTTTTACAACAAAATCTGAACTTAAGTCTAATTTCGACATTTCAAAAACTTTATACACTGTGAAAGTGTATTTATATGAATAATAATGTCATGTTTCAGATCAGAATTTCAGGTGTTTATTGTCACTCATCTTGTAATAAATGATCGTTATTTTGAAATGTGATAATACTATTCAGCTAAATATAAATCAGTATACTAGAATCTCTTGTATAAAAAGTAGCAATATCAGGAAAGACAATGACTGCACGTATTCAAAAAGGCAAGTTAGCGATTGCTAAAGAACTTTACGATTTCATCGAAAATGAAGCACTACCAGGTTCTGGTTTAGACAGTGATGCATACTGGAAAAACTTTGAGCAAGTCGTTGTCGATCTTAGCCCTAAGAACAAAGCGTTACTTGCAAAGCGTGACGAGCTTCAGGCTAAAATTGATGAATGGCACCGCAATAATACATTTGAATTAGAAGCTTACAAAGCTTTCTTGACTGAAATTGGCTACTTATTACCAGAAGTAGAAGATTTTCAAATTACCACCGAAAATGTTGATGAAGAAATCTCATTATTGGCTGGTCCACAACTCGTAGTACCTGTACGTAACGCACGTTACTGCTTGAACGCAGCAAACGCACGTTGGGGTTCATTATACGACGCACTTTACGGTTTTGACGTTATTTCTGAAGAAAATGGCGCAGAAAAAGGTAAAGGCTATAACCCAGTTCGTGGTGAAAAAGTAATTGCATTCGCGAAAAACTTCTTAAACGAAACTTTCCCATTGGCGCAAGGCTCACATGCCGATGCGACTAAATATGCTGTAGATGCAAACAAACTTGTAGTAAACCTTAAAGATGGTTCTACAACAACACTTGCGAATGAAGCATTATTTGTTGGTTACAATGGTGAAGTTGCTGCTCCAACAGAAATCGTATTCAAAAATAATGGTCTACACGTTGTAGTTCAAATTGATGCAACTAGTCCAATTGGTCAAACAGATGCAGCTGGTGTAAAAGACGTTGTTCTTGAAGCTGCTGTAACGACAATTCAAGACTTGGAAGACTCAATTGCAGCTGTAGATGCTGAAGAAAAAGTTGAAGGCTACCGTAACTGGTTAGGTCTAATGAAAGGTACTTTATCAGAGTCAATCGAGAAAAATGGAAAAACCATGACTCGTACATTGAACGCTGACCGTACTTTCAAAAACCTAGAAGGCGGTGAAACTAAAGTTCATGGTCGTTCATTAATGTTACTACGTAACGTAGGTCACTTAATGACTAACCCTGCAATTTTGGTTGATGGTCAAGAAATCTATGAAGGGATCATGGACGCATTGATCACTCCATTATTGACTTTTGCTGACATTCGCGGTGAAAACACGATCAAGAACTCACGTCAAGGTTCTATGTACATCGTGAAGCCAAAAATGCATGGTCCAGATGAAGTTGCATTTGCAGTTGAATTGTTTGAACGTGCTGAACAAGTACTTGGCTTGCCTGCGAAGACTTTAAAAATCGGTATCATGGATGAAGAACGTCGTACTTCTGTAAACTTGAAAAACTGTATTGCTCAAGCTAAAGACCGTACTATCTTCATTAACACTGGTTTCATGGACCGTACAGGTGACGAAATCCATACCTTCATGGAAGCAGGTCCATTCGTTCGTAAAGGCGAAGTAAAAGGTCAAATTTGGTTCCCAGCGTATGAAAACCGTAACGTGATGATTGGTTTGAAAGCAGGTTTACGTGGTAAAGCACAAATTGGTAAAGGCATGTGGCCAAAACCAGACATGCTTTTAGACATGTACAAAACCAAAACTGAACATCCTGAAGCGGGTGCAAGCTGTGCATGGGTTCCATCACCTACAGGTGCTGTGATTCACGCTATCCACTATCACCAAGTGAACGTAGCAGACCGTCAACAAGAATTGTTGGCAACTGAGCCTTTATCTTTAGATGACTTGTTAACTCCGCCATTGGCGAAAGACACTAACTGGTCTGACGAAGAAAAAACTAAAGAGCTTGAAAACAACTGTCAAGGTATCTTGGGTTACGTTGTACGTTGGGTAGATTTAGGTGTAGGTTGTTCTAAAGTTCCAGACATCAACGATGTTGGCTTGATGGAAGACCGTGCAACGTTACGTATTTCTTCACAACACGTTGCCAACTGGTTACGTCACGGTATCGTGACACGTGAGCAAGTTGAGGAAGTAATGCAGCGTATGGCTAAAATTGTGGATCAGCAAAACGCTAACGATCCATTATATACGCCAATGTCTAACGACTTTGAGAACAACATCGCATTCCAAGCTGCGTCTGACTTAATCTTTAAAGGTGGTGAGCAACCTTCTGGTTATACAGAGCCACTTTTACACGCTGCGCGTTTAAAATTAAAAGGTTATACAGGTGACTAATCCTTTGGGAATGATTGTTCACTGATTGTGTATTACAAACAAATGAGCCTCTTCGGAGGCTTTTTTGTTGTCTATATTTAGCCTATGGTTTCTTGAAAATTTTGCAGAGAAATGGTTACAGGATGTACTCGCAGCTAGAAAAGCATCACGCTGCGGAGTAGAGTGGAAGCTATATATAAAAAGTAGCGCAAGGACAAATACATGCCAGCATATCAAGGTTTGAATCAACAATTTATTGGTGGACATTGGACGACTGGCACATCAACCAAGACCATAACCAATAGCAACCCTTATCAGCAAACTGTGATTTTTGAGATGCAGGCTGCCAGTGTAGTAGATGTTGATAGTGCCTATAGTGCGGCACAAAAAGCCTTTGATGAACAGGTGATTAAATCAGCTGAAGTGCGTAAGCAAGTCATTACCAAATTACAGCAAGTCATTCAGCAGCGACGAGAAGAAATTGTACAATGGCTGATTGATGAGTCAGGCAGTACTCGTTTAAAAGCCAATATTGAGGTGGATGCTGCACTAGGGATTATTCAAGAAGCTGCACAATTTCCTGATCAAATGACGACCACACCATTAGAAAGTAAAGATCCTCAAGTACGCAGTTTTGTTTTGCGCAAGCCTTTGGGTGTTATTGCAGTGATTAGCCCTTGGAATTTTCCATTTCATTTATCTATGCGTTCGGTGGTCACAGCAATTGCTTGCGCCAATAGTGTAGTGTTGAAACCTGCCAGCGACACACCAGTCACAGGTGGAACACTCTTGGGTAAATTGTTTGAAGAGGCAGGTTTACCTGCAGGCGTACTGAATGTCGTGGTTGGGGCTAGCCATGAAATAGGCGATTATTTTGTTGAGCATGCTACGCCTAAAATGATTTCCTTTACTGGTTCTACAGCAGTTGGGCAGCGTGTAGGGCAAAAGGCAGTAGGGGGAGAAACACTGAAACGTGTTGCGTTAGAACTTGGTGGCAATGCACCTTTGGTCATTTTAGATGATGCCAATGTCGATTTAGCTGTGGAACTTACGGTAATGGGTCGATTTTTACATCAGGGGCAAATTTGCATGAGTACCAATCGGGTTATTGTCGATCAGTCGATTTATGCTGTGTATATCGATAAGTTATTAGTACGTGCACAGCAATTGGTGGTGGGTGATCCTAATGCAGAAAATACACTCATCGGTCCAATCATTAATTCAGAGCAAGTAAAAAAACATCAGCAAATCATTCAGAAAGCAAAAGCTCAGGGCGCTGAATTAATTTATGAAGGTGGCGTAAACGGAAATCTAGTGGCACCACATATTTTTGTAAATGTTGATGCCAAGGCTGAGATTGTGCAGCATGAAAGTTTTGGGCCAATATTACCAATTTTGCAGGCCGAAAATGAAGTACATGCCTTGCAATTAGCGAACCAAACCCAATACGGGTTATCTGCAGCAGTATGTACAGCAAATTTAGAGCGTGGCATTGATTTTGCTGCGCAGCTCGATGTGGGGATGACGCATATAAACGGTATTACCGTTGCCGATCATGCCAATGCACCGTTTGGTGGAGAGAAGAACTCAGGTTTAGGTCGTTTTAATGGTCGCTGGATATTTGAAGAGTTTACTCGAACACATTGGATGACGTGTCCCGCTTAAAGATGGCTGTTTGCAAGCATATTGCGCTTAAACATGCTGAGTGCATGGGTAAGCGATAATATGCGTGATATAGTAAATTTGTCTTTTTATACAAGTTAAATATGTGTGCCAATTTTAAACCGTTAAGCCTAACGCAGTTGTCTGCTTTAGGTTTACCAGAAATACCTTTTGAATATCCTGACGAAGTTTATCCGAACAGTACTGCGCCTTTATTATTTAAGTCTGAGACGGGTTTGGAGTGGCGTTTGGTAAATTTTGGCCTGATTCCAAAATGGGCCGAAGACAAAAGCATTGCTTTAAAAACTTATAACTGTCGTAATGAAACTATACTGGAAAAGCCCAGTTTTAGCGAAGCAGCCTATAAGTGCAAATTTGGCGTAATTCCAGTATCAGAATTTTATGAGTCAAAATATATTGAAGGTAAAGCCCAGCGCTGGGGTGTACGACGTAAAGATGGGCAGGTATTCTTTATAGCGGCGCTATACGAAATTTCTAGGCTAAATGTGGGGCAAGAAAATGAAGAGATTATACGCTCTGCCAGTATGATTACCATGGACGCAATTGAGCATGACATGATGAAAGAGTTTCATGTATCTGGCCCTGTGAAGCGTTCGGTTATTGTGATTCCACATGCACGTTTGGATGAATGGTTAAGCCTGAAAACGCCCAATATACAAAGTTTTGTACAAGGCTTTCCTGTAGATGAGTTTGAGTGTTCCTTTGTTCCAAAAGCAAAGATCGAAAAAGTAAGTCCCCAACTCAACTTTTTCGATCTTTAACAGTTTTTCAATGGCTTGTGATATAGCTTCTTAGCGAGCTAAGTTGTTAAAAATTTGACGTAAGCTTTCCATCATTTTTTCAATTTGTAGTGGTGTCAGGCCATCAAAGGATTGCTCTAGCACAACACTAGTCAAATCATTGATTTTATTGGTCATGTCGTCACCTTTTTCTGTGAGTACAACACGGGTAATACGCGCATCATCATCACAGGAATAAGTTTCTACTAAACCTTCATCTTTCAGGCGATAAACAATTTTAGTGGTGGTCGACATTTTAGATACCACCATATCAGACAAGTCAGACACGCTGGCATGCGGTTTAGAACGAAGCGCCAATAAAATACGGCGACGTGAATTGTCTAAACCATATTTCTTTAAAGCGTGATCAACATTTTGCACATATTGTGCATGCACTTGTGTCACCCAATAATATGGAAATTGTTCAAGATCGTAATGATCGGTTGAAGGCAGAAATTTAGAATATTTCTTGGACATTGCATATTCCTTGCATTGTTTTAATTGTATTTTTTGATATTTCACATTTTATGTGAAAACTCATGTGCTTAGCAAGACGTTTTTATTACTTAAAGTCAGTGTGAAGCTAAACTTAATAAAATAAAGGTCTAATAAATAAAAAATTCTTAAACAGATTCACATAAATTTTGCGTTGTAAATGCAAGATCGTGATTGCCATTAGCGTGAATTCAGCATTGTTTTGAGTGTAAATTTTTAATCGTATTTTGGCGTTTGAACAGAAAGTTCAATGTTTGGTTGTAGCTTGTAGGTCTGTCATACCGCATATTTATTAATCCTCTAGAATTTTTTTAGTACGGGGATTAGCAATTCATTGTTGTTATCTAGCAATCACATTGTGTGTGCCACAATGAATATTCATAATTAGGCAGCATTTTAGTCAAAAAAATACATTTGTACACTTCGAATTTCATTCAAAAGGTTGCGTGAATCTGATCATGATACGCAGAAGATATTGGTTTAAAGTCTTAAAATATTAATATCAATTAAATAACAATAGCTTGTAATGCATTTGTTTTGAATAAAAAGTAAACTTTACTCAAATGACTCATTTGTCAAATTTATTGCCTAAAATGGGTTTGACTTTTTATCTTATTTTTCAAAGTTATGATTTTGTGCCAATCATTCAATATTTAGTTAATGCTTGAAAAATACAATAAAAAGAAAGCCCGATTGCTTTGTTTAGTTTTTTTCAAAATTTTCAAAAATATAATTACAAATCTTCAAGATTGTGCATAATTAATCTATCAATTGCTAAAAAGGTTACTTTTATGGATCCGTCGCCGTGCGCAGGTCTACTTTATATTTCGATTTCGGCTAACTTTCTCGGAGATTTAAACTAATGGAGTTTTTATTAGATCCGGGAATATGGGTTGGTTTAATTACACTTATTATTCTTGAAATCGTACTGGGTATTGATAACCTAGTTTTTATTGCTATTCTTGCAGAAAAATTACCTCCTGAACAACGTGATAAAGCCCGTGTGATCGGTTTGTCTTTGGCGTTGTTTATGCGTTTAGGATTGCTATTTGCAATCTCTTGGTTGGTGACCCTAACCGAACCTTTAATTACCATATTTGATAAAACCTTCTCTGGGCGAGATCTGATTCTCTTGGGCGGTGGTCTATTCCTGGTCTATAAGGCCGTGGGGGAGCTGCACGAGAAGATGGAAGGCAAGCCTGAAGTCAAAGTCACAACCAATGTCGTGTACGCAGGTTTTACAGCTGTTGTGGCTCAAATTGTCATTCTAGATGCTGTGTTCTCACTGGATTCGGTCATTACCGCAATTGGTATGGTCGACAACATCTATGTGATGATGGTGGCAATGGTCGTGGCAATGTTGGTGATGTTACTTGCATCTAAGCCTTTAACAGCCTTTGTTAACCGACACCCAACCGTAGTGATTCTGTGTTTAAGTTTCTTACTATTAATTGGTATCAGCTTAATTGCAGAAGGCTTTGGCTTCCATATTCCAAAAGGCTATATCTATTCAGGTATTGGTGTTGCGATTGCAATTGAAGCGTTTAACCAATTTGGTCAGCGCAATGTTGCAAAACATGAAGCAAAAATTCCATTACGTCATCGTACTGCCGACTCGATTTTAAAATTGATGGGTGGCAGATTGGAAACCAGCAGCCCAGATATGAATGTCGAAGCACAAGAAGCATTTGCTGATGAAGAGCGCTACATGATTGGCGGTGTATTAACACTTGCAGAGCGTTCTGTGGCTTCGATTATGACGCCACGCAGTCAAATTTCATGGGTAGACATTGAAGATTCGCCTGAACAAATCCGTGAACAGATTTTGTCAGTTCCACACAGCTTATTTCCAGTGTGTCGGGGTAGTCTAGATAAAGTCATCAGCATTGTTCGTGCAAAAGAATTGTTAGATGTTGTAGATGATGAAGTTGAACTTAAAGCTTTGATCAAACGTCAGCGTCCAATTTACATTTTTGAAAAAATGAAAGTGATTGATGCCATCAATACTTTACGTACCTCTAAAGGCTCATTGGTGTTGGTTAGTGATGAGTTTGGTAACGTTCAAGGCCTCATTTCACCATTAGACGTGTTTGAAGCGATTGCGGGGGAATTCCCTGATGCAGACGAACAGTTGGATTTAATTAAAATTAATGAAAACGAGTGGAAAGCAACAGGCATGCTGGATTTGTATCAGCTTGAACTTGAATTAGGGATGTTAGATTTAGTTGAAGAAGATGCGGGATATATTAGTGTCGCAGGTTTGATTCTAGATAAAACCCAAGGTGAAGTACAGGTAGGTACGCAGTTAGATTATCAAGGGGTGCACTTTGAAGTGACAGAACTTGATGCAAACCGCATTAAAACTGTGATGATTCGTTTGCCTTAATCAGCATCATTCATAATTAATAAAAAAGCTCTGCCTATTGGCGGAGCTTTTTTTGTCATCTGAATTAAAATCATGACTACATGGGGTGAGCTATTTGTATTAAAGAATAATCAACATCCAAAAAAAGAAGCAACCAAACAGGATTATAAATTTGGTTGCTTAAACTGGAACAAGCATTTACAGCAGTGTATATCCATCAATTTTTGGACGTTTAAATCACCAACTGATCGGCAATAATTTCCCATAAGTTCTGATGTGATTTTTTAAACATCGCCATGTGTCCAATAGATTTATGTGAGAAACGATGCGGTTCTAATTCAATCATGCTAGTTGCAGCATTTGGATACAAGCGCAGCAAATCCTGTACATTGGCTTCAGTGGCAATTTCATCATCTGTAGTCCAAATGGCTGTAATTGGGCATTGGATTTCTGAGTGGAAATCACGCTCTACAGTTTTACCGACTGCGTTAATGACATAGCCAGGTTTGCTGCAAAATTGAGCCCATTGTTGTGCGACATTTTTAGGTAAGTTCTCGCCCATACCTATTGCATTGGTTGGGCCATAACCATGTGTTAATCGGGCAATTGGGAAGATTAAATTAAACATGACAGGTGCAAGTAGGCGAGTACGTCCCTTTAAACCTTTTACGTGCCCTGTAGAACCAGAAACAGCCACCACTTTGGCAACTTTATGGTATTCGGGATTAATTCCCAGAAGTTGTCCACCAGCGCTGTGACCCAACAGGATGACTTGTTCAGCCTGTGATTTTTGCAATAGTGAATTCACAGCGGCAGGAATATCAAGTTGTCCCCAATCGACAATACTGGCTTCACAGTGTTTTAAGGGTTGATGCAAAGAGTCACCAATACCACGAAAATCGAAGCATAATACCGCGTGACCTTGTTCGCTTAACCATGCGGCAAATGCATTATAGAAGCTTTTGGTTATACCCGTTGCAGGGCAAATTAGCACTGGCAACCGTCGAGTATGGTTGTATTGATTTGGGTAATATCGTGCAGCTAAAGAATAACCGTCTGAACAAATAATATTTAAATTTTCAAAAGTACTCATAATGCTTTAACACAGTTTTGAATAAACTCACTTTACAGGAGTTCCAAAAAGAAACTTGATATTTATGCTGACTCTAAAGTCAGATAAGTTGGTAGTGGCTGTAGTTAAATAGCGGAATGAAAATAACAGAGTAACTTACATGGATGGTTTGTCTTGGGCAGTGCGTCTGGCCATTATTTTTAGTGGGATTTTTTTATGGGTGGGAATGCTGACAGGTGTTTGGAAGTATTGGCAAATTAGGAATTCAGCTCAAGCACGTGCACATTATTATGTCGATATTGCACACCGAAGTAGTTTGCTCTATGCACCTGCAAGTTTAATTTTAGCGGTATTGGCTTATTTTTGTATTTGGGATGCCACTGTTATTTTAATTTGTGTGATCTTGAATTTAGCATTTTTTAGCTTTTCAATTTTAAGTTATATCTTGCATGGGCTATTAAAAGATACCACGAATCAATTTAAACAACCGCATCAGCTTGCAAAGTGGCAACTACCAGCGTGGTGTATGAGTTTGGCAATGTTGTTGTTAATAGGTGCGGAACTTGGAGGAACAAGCGTGTTATTGCTTGGTGCAATCTACGGATTATTATAGATTTATGGCTAGATCGGCAGCTATTGAATTTTAGAATTATTTTGAGAGTTGGCGGCAGTGGAATAATCCAACTGCCGCAGAATGTTAGATGATGGCTTAATTTTTAGCAGTGCAGGGCTAAAAATTAACGAGCTTCGGCGTTTTGGCTTTGGCGGAACTTTTGATCAATTGATGTCCAAATTGCAAAGGCAATACATACCAAAAAGGCATATAAGAAATAGGTTGGTTTCAAGTTACCTTGAATTGTACCTTGTAGCAATAAGGTTAGCATCAATGCAAAAGTGGTGCTTAAAAATGTGACTAAGTTTTGGTTAGCCTTCAGAGCGCTAATGAAGACTTGCGTATTGAAATGTGAAAACATCTCCATCCCTCCTTGTTATAAATCACTAAAATCAGAGCGTTTTAGTCAGATTGCTTTTAATGTTGTACTGCTTTATGAGAACTATTTCAAGCCCTTATGGTTATATTTCCTTAGAAAACGTCATTTTGTTGAAAAATACCTGATTTCCATATCATTTATTTACAAAATGAAACAAAGGGTGACATTTTTCAGCCCATGAAAAGTGCTTTTTGAATCACTTGCATATTTTATGCCAGCTAATTTTGCAGCAGACTATACGACTTTAGCGTTAATTTTTCTTAGGGTATAAAGTTGAATTTAAGCATAATTTTTGAAATTTTTATTTTAAAATTTGCTAATTCAAATATTTATTTTAACCGTTAGATGTCATGACTTTGCTACAACAACTGACATAAAACAGAATGCTTAATTGCACCATAAAACAATAAATGTCTGTTTGGGTAAAACCTGACAATTATTGTTTATTTGCAAACTTTCCTTCACATCATATTTGGGTAAAACATGATTCTAAGGCAATCAAGTCTCTTATTTTTTTAAGCGATCACGAAATGTTGCCAGCACAAATA
>LSQX01167423.1_pt1 | contig 14432 bp, 15 predicted proteins | sample 654561 | NCBI WGS metagenome assembly LSQX01 (sample SAMN04489861, study PRJNA283612) | anaerobic digester metagenome | isolation source: 4 biogas reactors fed with cattle manure at either 37C or 55C with and... | place: Denmark: Kongens Lyngby | collected 2014
AATAACTCAACTTTCCCACTTATAGTATTTTGAGGCGCTGGGTTGCTCACAAGTTAAGGTCAAAAAGTTTGCTTTTTGACCGCGGTGAGCAATGTTGCGTTAGCGAAAAAGAGTCCATAAATACTGTGGGAAAGTTGAGTAAATAATAAAAAGCTTCGGGACATTGAGTCCTAAAGCTTTTTGCCGGATTTCCTTTCAGGAAATGGCTCTAATAAAAATGATTTTAAATTAAAAAAATTTAATATATATCGTCTAAGGGGATATTTATGAAACTTATATCATGGAATGTTAATGGAATACGTGCCTGCTTAAAAAAAGACTTTATGGTTTTTTTTGAAAAAGAGGAAGCCGATATTTTTTGCATACAGGAAACAAAAGTTCAAGAAAATCAAATTGAACTGGATATGCATGGGTACCATCAATATTGGAATTATGCTGAGAAAAAAGGTTATTCGGGTACAGCTGTTTTTTCAAAAATAGAGCCTCGGAGTGTTTCGTACGGTATGGGAAAGGACGAACATGATAAGGAAGGAAGAATAATAACACTAGAATTTGAAGGTTTTTTCCTGGTTAATGTGTATACTCCTAATTCCCAGAGAGGTCTTGCAAGACTTGATTATAGAATGAAGTGGGAACAGGTTTTTCTTGATTATGTAAAGAGCCTGGAAAAATCCAAGCCGGTTATTATATGCGGTGATTTGAATGTTGCCCACAAGGAAATAGATATTAAAAATCCTTCATCAAACAGAAAAAATGCTGGATTTACAGATGAAGAGAGAGCAAAGTTTGATGAAGTTATAAATAGTGGATTTATAGACACATACAGATATTTCTACCCGGATAAAACAGGTGCCTACACATGGTGGTCTTATATGTTTAATGCCAGAGCTAACAATGCCGGGTGGCGTATTGATTATTTTTGCGTTTCGTCGTGCATTAAGAATGAACTCAAGGATGCATTGATATATTTTGATGTTATGGGTTCGGACCATTGTCCCGTGGGACTTGTTATATTTTAGGGATTCATCTGTTTGTGCTACGATTCAAAAGGCGAATTTTCTTATGTGGAATAAGCATTATTTTTCTGGTTACAGATGTGAGAATACGTATAATGCCATATGCAGCCAATACTATAATAAATGGCATTACGGGATAGGAGTACCTTGAAAACGTAAAAAATGGAAGGTGTATAAGGTTATAGTAGAGTATAACAAGTATAATCAGCAAAGCTTCCTTGTTCCTTTTTGCAATTGCCTGTATTGCTCCTAAAAAACACATCAGTAAAATAAAATTGTGGTAGTATTTTACTGGTTCTAATGGTATGCCCAGTATTGTTTTCCAATAGAAAGGGTGTTTCCATAGATGCCATGTTTTGCCTATAGTGTACCAGTAGATATACTTTAAAGGATATTTTTTAATATAGGTTTTGAATCTATAAATTCCTGTTTTCATTTCTATTTCATTTGTTTTTATTGCATCATTATCGGGTGTGTACTCAGTATAATCAATTGTCTGGTCATAATTCATATATGTACCTTGAAGAAAAGGATTGCCCGATGACAGAGTAAGAGGGATAAACCTGTCAAAGACCACAAAATTCCTTACCCACCAAGGTGATAAGACAACAGCAAAAACTGCGGAAGTTATGAGCGTATATTTTATAAATTCTCTTAGCTTATATTTATATATCAGCCAGGCAAAAAATACAACGGCAGGATATAATACAATTGTAGGTCTGAACAGGCAGGCGATACCCCATATTATGCCCCCGGATATATAATATATTTTCTTTTTTCTCCTGATTGCAAAGAACGTTATGTATACCAACAAAAGGAAGAAAAACTTAAATTCAATCTCTGTAAGTAACAGACCACTTGCAAACATTTCCGGAAGGTATAAAGCATTCAAAAATGCTGCTGCAAGTCCAACTCTGCTATTAAAGGCTGTCCTGCCTATGAGGAAGACAAGTACTAATGCCAAGGCCTGAAGAATAACCTGAAAGAGCCTAAAGGCAGTAATTCCTCCATGTTTGCCGAATAAGGCTGAAAATGCTGCCAATACAAAGGTATGTCCCGGCATGATGTAAACAGTTGGCGTATTTACATCATGGTATGTGAAAATTCCCTTTTCCAACAGCGTCCAAGCACTTCTGATATATTTCACATCATCATTGTCGGCTTTTTCAATGTTGCCGAGGAGATAGTAATTATTAAGTGTTAACACCAAGTATATATTAATTGCCATAAACAATGCAATTATAAGTATCAAGGTTAGTATAATTCCATTTTTTTTAGTTTTTAAAGAAAACATAAGACTCTCCTTTTCGTATTGTAAAAGTTCCGTAATATATTGTGTATGATGATAATTATTTACGGTAAGGGTTATAAAAATTCATAAATTCAAAAGTGTTGGTCAAAATTAATTAATATCGCATTCAATATAGAAAAGTTTCTTGTATTTTTTTATAGAAAATGTTTATTTGGGTCTATAATATATGATATAGTACATTAGGAACAAAGGATTTTGTTTAAATACTCAATAGAATAAAGGGTGGAACAGAAATTGAAAAAGAGAGAAGCTACATTAGAAGAATGGAGAAGCCTTTTTGAGGCAGCTGTAAAATATAAAGAAATAGCATGCTGGGAATGGATGTACGATACTGATATTTATGGTGTTCAGAATATCATTACACATGAAATAGGTTACTGTTGTATAATGGGGAATGCAAAAGAGGTTTTTGGACTTAATATATACACAGGTGACAAAGGATTAAAATCTTATATGGATACCCTTTTCCAAACAATTCCTTACGAAGATATATCGTTTATACAGAACTGCCTAACCTTAAATTTTGAAGACAGGGACGAACTGGACAGAAATGATCTCAACATAATAAAGAATCTGGGTCTTAAGTTTAGAGGCAGGAAGCAGTGGCCCTATTTTAGAAATTATAAACCCGGTTATTATCCTGGGTATCTTGACAGGGATGAGGTTATATACTTTACTTATGTACTGGAACAGACAGTTGAGGTTGCAAAAAGGTGTGCTGAGAATAAAAGTGCTGTTATACCTGATGATGAAGAAAAGATTTTGGTCAGGGTACCTTATATAACAGGTGGAAAAGTTGAATGGAAAGACGAATATATTGAGCTTGCTTATGTGGAAGAGGATGAAATCATATACGAAGAAGTGGATGAACTCGCACTAAGAAGAATAAAAGATAGCAGTAGAAGGAAGTCGGGAATATGGGAAATTGATTTTTTTCATGCGCCGGCTGTGGTTAAAGAAGAAGGAAGACCGTACTACCCCTTGGTATTTATTGTTGCTGACGCAGAAACTGGAATGATGCTTGACATGTCTATGACTTCAGATTTTAAAGAATATATGAAGGAATTTAGGAAAAGCTTTATTCAACTGCTTGCAAAAAATAAAAGTTTACCTGAAACTATCCTGGTACAAAGACAAAATGTAATAAACACTTTAGAACCGGTTGCAAAAAGGCTGGACATTAAGATAGATTCGGTTGAAGAGTTGATTGTTGTACAGGATTTCAGGAGAAGTCTGGAACGGCTTCTGTAGTAGTTTCTAATGATAAAAATAGTGTTCGAAGAAGTAGGAGCAAATATTGGCGGTGCATTTTAACATTGTGAGAGATAAGTGAAATCAGTAATGTTAAAATGCACAAGCAGTTTTAAAACCAATTATATTAAGCCTTCTTTGCTATATCATAAAGCTTGAGTGTACTATTTTTTTCTTCTGCCCAGCGTATTGACCAGTCATTTTCAAATAAAAGAACATATCTGCTCTTTTCGTCTTCTGCAATCATTGTTGAGCTGGTAAGAGTCAGCTTTCTTGGGTCGATATTTTTTGTGTCTATCCATCGGGCATGTCTGTATGGAAGATGCTGTATCCTCAAGTCCACGCCGTATTCGTTTTTCAGTCTGTATTCGAGCACTTCAAATTGAAGAACTCCAACCGTTCCTATTATCAATGCCTCGACACCTATGTCTATTTGTTTGAATACCTGTATAGCACCCTCTTCTGAAAGCTGGTTTATTCCTTTTATGAATTGTTTGCGTTTCATTGTATCGGCAGCTGTCACCCTCGCAAAATATTCGGCGGGGAAAATAGGTATGTCCTCAAACTTCAGTTGGTTGCTGCCTTCGCTTACGGTATCTCCTATATGAAAGATTCCGGGGTCGAAAACTCCAATTATATCACCTGCATAAGCCTCTTCAACGATGGTTCGTTCTTGTGCCATAAACTGTTGAGGCTGAGAAAGCTTGATTTTCTTTTCTGCTTGAACGTGATAAACCTCCATTCCCCGTCTAAAGCAACCGGAACATATCCTGATAAAAGCTATTCTGTCTCTGTGGGCAGGGTTCATGTTAGCCTGTATTTTAAAAATAAAACCGGTAAACTTGTCTGAATCGGGATCAACTTCACCTTCGGAGGAATTCTTTATTCCCGGTTTCGGAGCAAGTTCAAGAAATTCTTCCAAAAACGGTTGTACTCCAAAATTGGTCATGGCACTGCCAAAAAATATTGGAGTCAATTCTCCCTTTAATACTCTCTTTTTGTTGAATTCGTCACCGGCCATATCAAGAAGTTCTATTTCGTCACAAAGCCTTTTGTGATAGTGCTCTCCTAAAAGTTCGCTAAAGATTTTATCATCAACGCTTCCTTTTGATGAGGAAACAGTACTTTGTCCGTGATTTCCACCGCTGAAAAGTTCTATCTGAGCAAGTTTTCTGTTATATACTCCTTTAAAATCACCATCAATTCCAATAGGCCAGTTCATGGGGTAGGACTGTATTCCCAAAACATGTTCAATTTCTTCCATAAGCTCAAAGGGGTCTTTGGTTGCCCTATCCATTTTGTTTACAAATGTAAAAATAGGTATACCTCTCATTTTACATACATGAAACAGCTTTATTGTCTGTTCTTCAACACCTTTTGCGCCGTCTATAAGCATTACAGCACTATCGGCGGCCATAAGAGTTCTGTAGGTGTCTTCGCTAAAATCCTGGTGTCCCGGTGTATCAAGAATATTTATACAGTAATTATTGTATTCAAACTGCATAACACTTGATGTAACTGATATACCTCTCTGTTTTTCTATTTCCATCCAGTCAGAAACAGCATGTTTGTTTGACTTCCTTGATTTGACTGTTCCGGCAAGCCTTATAGCACCTCCATATAACAGCAACTTTTCTGTCATGGTTGTTTTACCTGCGTCTGGGTGGGATATTATAGCAAAGGTTTTTCTGCGATCTACTTCGGTAAATATTTTATCTTTCAAGTTTTGCATTTTTTTAACCTCATATTCTATTTTTTTTAAATTTTTTAATGTAAAATTTTTATCGCATTCAATAGTCTATAAACAAGTAGCATTTTTTATTTTATATTATAGCCATGTTTTCTGTCAATTCATCCGGAGGTTAAATCTGAAGCATTATTTTCAAAATTTAGAAAGTTGATTTTTTAGTTGTAAAGAGGAGTTTTCAGCAATAACATAGAATAGATTTTATATTGCAATACGAAGAAAATATGTCTGAGATGAGGTTGTTTACTATGAGAGAACATAACATAAACTTAATCAAGGTAAGCTTTCCTGATGAAACGGAAAGGGAAGTTTTAGAGGGTATATCTTTATTTGAACTGAGCAAGGATCATGAAAAGGACTACAAGTCTGCTATTGTTGCAGCAAAGGTAAACAATGATATAAAGGAACTAAGCTACCATTTATATGACAACTGCAAGGTAGAGTTTATCGACTTGATGAATAGTGACGGCTTCAGGATATATCGAAGAAGTTTATGTTTTATACTTATAAAAGCTGTGCAGGATATTTTCCCTGAACGAAAGGTTGTTATAAGCCACTCAATAAGTAAAGGCGTATATTATGAGGTAAAAGGGGATGCGGAACTTAATGATGAAGAAGTAGCTATGATTGAGGAACGTATGAAGGAGCTTGTGAAGCGTAAGATTCCTTTTATTAAAAAAGTCATGTCTATAGAAGAAGCAAAGGTTATTTTCAAAAAAACCGGAAGGATGGATAGATACTATTCAGTGGGACACAGGAAGAAGCCGTATGTAACCATGTATGAATGTGATGGATACGAGGATTACTTCCACGGATATATGGCTCCTGACACTGGTTATCTGAAAAAATTTGCTCTGAAGTTATGTAAACCCGGTCTGATTTTGATGTACCCTGATATAACAAACCCTGACATTATACCTAAATACAAAGAACAAAAAAAGCTTTTTAACATTTTTAAAGAGTATAAAACTTGGGGACGTATACTGGGAGTTGCAAATGTAAGTTCGCTAAACGATATTGTAAAACAAGGAGATATAGGCGAACTTATGAGAATAGCCGAGGCTCTTCATGAAAAGAAAATAGCGCAGATTGCGGATATGATAGCTTTTAACAAGCATAAAAAGAAGATTGTATTGATAGCCGGACCTTCTTCATCAGGAAAGACAACTTTTGCCCAAAGATTGGCAATACAGCTTAGAGTAAACGGTTTAAGACCAACAACCATATCTCTGGACGATTACTTTGTAGACAGGGAGCATACGCCGAAGGATGAAAACGGAGACTATGATTTTGAGTCGATAGATGCAATTGATATTATGCTGTTTAACAGTCATTTGGCGGAGTTGATTGCCGGAAAGGAAGTCGGAATACCTATTTTTAACTTTCATAAAGGTTGTAGGGAAGATTTCTACAGAGAACTTAAGATAGATGAAGACCAACTTCTTGTGGTAGAAGGAATACATGGCTTAAATGAAAAGCTTACATCATCAATCCATAAGGACAGCAAATTCAAGGTTTATGTCAGTGCGCTTACGTCAATGAATATTGATGACCATAATAGAATTCCCACAACCGACACCAGGATTATCAGAAGAATTGTAAGGGATTTTCAGTTCAGAGGTTGTAGTGCTGTAAATACTATGAAAAGATGGCCGTCTGTCAGAAGAGGCGAGGAAAAAAACATCTTTCCTTTCCAGGAGGAGGCGGACATAATGTTTAACTCTTCTCTGATATTTGAACTGGGTGTTTTAAAGACACTTGCAGAGCCTCTTTTAAAGGATGTGGACAGTTCATATGAAGAGTACTCAGAGGCTAGAAGGCTTATAGAATTCTTGCAGAATTTCTTGCCAATAGATTCAAAAGAGATTCCTGCAAATTCCATAATACGTGAGTTTATTGGTGGAAGCTGTTTCTATGAGGAGTAGCTACAATTTTAATATACAATAATTTTAGTGATTTATATGTTTAAACATTATACTGCAATACATTGTTAAAGATGTAACGATGTGCTATAATTTATTTAAGTGGGACAGTGGTGCTCAAAGCTGAGAACCGTCCCCAACCTTGGGAATTTTAATTGTTACAAATGAAAGGTTATGGTGTAAATAATGAAAATCAGTGAAATTATAAATATTCTTGAGGCAGAATTAATCTCAGGAAATGGAAACCTTGATATTGATGTGTGTTCAGCTTGTGGTTCCGATCTGATGAGTGATGTTATGGCATATGTGAAGGAAAGTGTTGTTTTGCTTACCGGACTTGTAAATCCTCAGGTTATAAGGACTGCTGAAATGATGGATATAAAGGCGATAGTTTTTGTCAGGGGGAAGAAACCTGATGAGAAGATGATTGACTTGGCACAGGAAAAGGGCATAACCATTTTAACTACAGGACACCCCATGTTTATAGCATGCGGAAAACTGTATAATGCAGGCCTTGTGGGAAGAGGTGTCTGGGATTGAGCGGAGGTATAATAAGACAGCACTTTGTTATACCTGCAGATGATTTTTCTGCTGCCGGAGAGGCATCTAGCAGTACAAAAAAGGTATTAATTCAGCTTGGTGCAAGTCCTCAGGTGGTTAAAAAAACAGCTGTTGCCATGTATGAAGCTGAAATGAATGCTGTTATCCACGCCAGGGGAGGTCGTGCAGAGGTGGAAATAGATAAGGAAAAGGTTTTTATCCGGATACAGGATGAAGGACCGGGTATACCCGACGTGGAATTGGCTATGAAGGAAGGTTATTCAACTGCTACCGATAACATCCGTGAGATGGGGTTTGGTGCCGGCATGGGACTTCCTAATATTAAAAGATATGCTGACAAGCTTGATATAAAAACAGAGATAGGAAAAGGTACATTGGTGGAAATTACAGTGTATATGAATTAGATAGAGGCTAAGAGCTTCGCTTAAAGGTTTGGGTTTTGGTAAGCGAATATAAAACTCGGTGGTGTACGTTTGGGGGGGATATTATGGGCGAGTACTTTCATTCGGTTACCCTTGACGAGAGTAAGTGCAAGGGCTGTACCAATTGTATAAAACGGTGTCCTACTGAAGCTATAAGAGTCAGGAAGAGTAAGGCAAGGATTATAAAGGAAAGATGTATAGACTGCGGAGAGTGTATCAGGGTATGCCCATATCATGCAAAGAAAGCCATTACAGACCCTTTGGATATGATTCATTCATTTAGATACAAGGTAGCCATACCGGCTCCGTCCCTTTATGGTCAGTTTAAAAAGGCAAAGTCAAGGAATCACCTTCTGACGGCTCTTAAAATGACAGGCTTCGATGATATTTATGAGGTTGCAAAGGCAGCTGAAATAATAACTGCAGAGACGAAAAAGCTTATGAAAAAGAATGGGTTCGAAAAGCCTTTGATTTCTTCAGCATGCCCTGCGGTTGTGAGGCTTATACAGGTAAGGTTTCCGAATCTGATTGATAATATATTAAAGTTGGAATCGCCAATGGAGCTTGCAGCAAAGATTGTAAAAGACCAGACAGCTAAAAAGGAAAAAATACCGGTAAGCGATATAGGTGTTTTCTTTATAACGCCTTGTGCAGCCAAGGTAACCAGCATTAAGGCACCGTATGAAAAGGAAAAGTCATATGTGGATGGTGCAATATCTATTGCCGATATTTATTTGAAGGTTTTAAATAATATGGGTGAGTTGGAGGATGTTGAAGAACTTGAACTTTCAGGCTTTGAGGGTATCAGATGGGCAAACTCCGGGGGAGAGAGCCTTGCTCTCGGAACGGAAAAGTTTCTTGCTGTTGATGGCATTCACAATGTTATTTCGATACTTGAGCAAATTGAGAATGACAAATTAGAGGATGTAGACTTTGTTGAGGCATTGGCCTGCGTGGGAGGATGTCTTGGAGGTCCGCTGACAGTTGAAAACCTGTATGTTGCAAAAACCAGAATAAAAAAGATTATTGATGAAGCTAAAAAAGAAGCTAAAAAAGATAAAGGTATCAAAAAAGATGATCAGGGATACAAATATGCTGATCTTGTCTGGACCGGAAGTTTTGAATATAAACCTGTTATGAAGCTAGATGAAGATTTCGAAGTTGCTATGAAAAAACTTGAAATACTTGAGAAGATAAACAAGGACTTGCCGGGACTGGACTGCGGAGCATGTGGGGCACCAAGCTGCAGAGCTCTTGCAGAAGATATCGTTCGTGGTAATGCCAATGAAACCGACTGTATATTTAAGCTCAGGGAGAAGGTGAGAAATCTTGCATCTCAGATGGTTGATCTCGAAGCAATGATGCCTCCGGTTATGGATAAGGAAGATAATTTACCTGAAGATAAGGATGATGAGAATGAAGGTTGGTGAGTTAGCAGAGTGCCTTGATATGAAGGTTCTGACAGGCGACAAAGGATTGGATAAAGATATTACCGGGATGTATATATGTGATTTGCTCAGCTGGGTTATGTCCCATGCAAATAAGTCAGATGCATGGGTTACCGTGCACACCCACATAAATATTGTTGCAGTGGCAATTTTGACAGAAACCTCATGTATTATTGTTCCGGAGAATATAAGCGTTGAAGAAGCATCTGTAAAGAAAGCAGCAGAAGAAGGTATTGCCATATTGAGCACCGATATGACGGCATACCAAATAGCATGCAAAGTCGGAAAGCTGTTATGAAAGCATTTTATGACCTGCATATTCATTCTGTATTGTCGCCTTGTGCCGATAATGATATGACACCAAATAACATAGTAAATATGGCTTTTGTTAAAGGTCTTGACATAATTGCTGTGACCGACCATAATTCGGTGGAAAACTGTGAGGCAGTGTTAAATTGTGCAAAAAAGAGGGGCATTGTAGCGGTTCCTGGAATGGAACTTGAAACTGGTGAGGAAGTTCATGTTTTGTGCCTGTTTCCAGGATTGGATAAAGCCTTAGAAATGCAGGAACTGGTGTATAAAGCCCTTCCGCCTCTTGAAAACAGGGAGGAGATTTTCGGGCAACAGATCATAATGGATGAAGGGGATAATGTTGTAAGACATTTGAAACAGCTCCTTCTTACAGCCTCACGTATTAGTTTGGAGGAGGCTTTTAGCAGTGTTTGTTCGCTGGGAGGGGTTCTAATTCCTGCTCATATTGACAGGGACTCATACAGTATTATATCAAATCTGGGTAGTATTCCTGAAGAACTGGGAATAAAACATCTGGAAATTTCGAAAACATGTGAATTTGAGAAATACATTAAGATGAATTCTCAGCTTAGAGAATTCAAGTTTGTAAGTTCTTCCGATGCTCATACTATTGGAGATATTCTTGAGAGGGTAAATTCTATTGAGATTGAGGAGCTCAGCATAGAATGTCTTATAAGTACTTTGAGATATTAATGATTGATAGTTTGAAAATAAGTAGGGGAACAAAAAGCAAAAGTTTTAAGAAGTAAAATTGCATGTTTTTTTGCAAAGGATTATTATCTAAAATGTATTGTTGGACATACATACATGTAAACAAGTCTGAAACGGGGGTTTTCAAAAAAAGTTATAAAAGTATTCGGAGTGTTTGGCACATTGTATACAATCGACATATGCAATTTTTTGAGAGCGGAGCTGCACAAATGCTTGAAAATCAGCGTTTTTAAGCATTTGTTTTGATTTGCATTTCCAATAAATATTTTTTAAATTTATTGAATGTATTTTAAAAATTTGTTATAATGCTAACGAGTGTATATTGTTAAATTGTTAACAAATTTATTAAATGTATTGGATAGGGGGTTTTTGAACAAATGAGCACAAATAATTGTTGTTGCGGTGGGACTGATGTTAGAGATCAGAAACTGGCCGAAATAATCGAAAAGTACAAAAACACAAAGGGAGCCTTGATTCCCGTATTGCACGAGGCTCAAGAACTTTATGGATACTTGCCTTTGGAAGTTCAGAAGATGATTTCTGAAGGGCTGGACGTATCTTTGTCTGAAGTTTACGGCGTTGTGACTTTTTATACCCAGTTTTCGCTAAACCCGAAGGGAAAATACAAAATTCAGGTTTGTATGGGGACTGCTTGCTATGTTAAAGGTTCCGGTTCTATATTGGATGAGTTGAAAGGAAAGCTCGGGATAGATGTTGGGGAGTGTACCGAAGACAAAAAGTTTTCACTGGAAGCATGCAGATGTATAGGTGCATGCGGTTTAGCCCCTGTTATCACAATCAATGACGATGTGTACGGTAGGCTTACACCTGATATGATAGAGGGAATAATTAACAAGTACAAAGACTAATGAGAGATTTATCATTACATCTGCTGGACATTGTGCAGAATTCCATTTCTGCAAGGGCCGGTGAAATACAGATAAAAATATACGCAGACCAAAAGAAAGACTTTCTTGGAATTGAGATTACGGACAATGGTGAAGGCATGGAAGAGAGTTTGGTCAAGAAAGTTTTAAGTCCATTTACCACTTCAAGGAATACAAGGAAGGTGGGGCTTGGTATACCACTTTTTGAGTCTGCTACAAAAAGGTCTTCCGGGGATTTTAGTATAACCTCGAAAAAGTATGAGGGTACCTGTATAAAAGCCGGATTTAAAATATCCCACATTGACAGACCTCCTTTGGGAGATGTGGCGGATACAATGGTTAGTCTTCTTGTGTCAGACCCTGAAATCGAATACGATATGGAATTATATAATACGGAGGAAAGCTTCAGGTTTAGTACTTTTGAAATAAGGCAGAAGTTAGGGGTTGTTCCTTTAACAGAATTTGAAGTGTTGGAATGGATTCGTGGATATCTGAATGAGGGAATAAAGAATATTTTTGGAGGGGTGCTTGATGAAATCATTAGCTGAATTAGAAGAGATAAGGAAAAAGACTCTTGAGCAGATCAGCTTGAGGAAAAACGAAAACGGCATGAGAGTAATTGTAGGTATGGCTACTTGTGGTATAGCAGCTGGTGCAAGACCTGTAATGAATGCGTTTGTTGAAGAACTCAATAAAAGGAAAATCAATAATGTGAGTGTTACAATGACAGGGTGTATAGGAGTATGCAGACTTGAGCCTGTTGTTGAAATAATCGACAAGGATGGAAGCAAGGTAACATACGTAAATATGACTGCGGAAAAAGTTTCACGTATTGTAGCTGAACATATAGTAAACGGCAGAGTATGCTTGGATTATACAATTGGTGAAGTTGACAAGAAATAATAATTTGTACATTTTTTTAAGGTCTCTTGAAATGAATGAAAGAGGCAAAATTTAGTACCCTCGATAGGTACGAAATTTTATTTATTTTTTTAAAGGAGGGTTATAAATGCAATTATATAGAGCACATGTTCTGGTTTGCGGAGGTACGGGCTGTACTTCATCTAAATCGGAAAAAATAATTATAGAGCTTGATGCACAGATTACTAAAAATAATCTTCAAAACGAAGTTAAGGTTGTTAAGACCGGATGTTTCGGGTTGTGCGCTGAAGGTCCCATAGTTGTTGTTTATCCCGAAGGTTCAATGTACACAATGGTTAAGGTTGAAGATGTAAAGGAAATTGTTGAGGAGCATCTTTTAAAGGGAAGAATAGTAAAGAGACTTTTGCAGGGTGGAGGTCAGAAAGATGGTGATAATTCCCTTGAAAATGTTGACTTTTTCAAAAGGCAACTAAGGATTGCGTTAAGAAACTGTGGTGTTATAAATCCTGAAAATATTGACGAGTATATTGCATATGACGGCTATAAAGCACTTGCAAAGGCTGTATTGGAGATGAAACCTGAAGAGGTTATAGAGACAATTAAGAAGTCAGGCTTAAGAGGAAGAGGGGGCGGAGGCTTTCCCACAGGTCTCAAATGGGAGTTTGCTGCCAAGCAGGTCAATGACCAGAAATATGTCTGTTGTAATGCCGATGAAGGTGACCCAGGTGCATTTATGGATAGAAGCGTGCTGGAAGGAGACCCGAACACTCTTATTGAAGCAATGGCAATAGCAGGATATGCTATAGGTTCAAATCAGGGTTTTGTATATGTAAGAGCTGAATATCCGATTGCTGTCAGAAGACTTAATATAGCAATTGAACAGGCAAAACAATATGGTTTGCTGGGCAAAAACATTTTTGGAACAGATTTTAGCTTTGATCTTGAAATAAGACTTGGGGCAGGAGCTTTTGTATGTGGTGAGGAGACAGCTCTTATGACTTCAATTGAAGGTAGAAGAGGAGAACCGAGACCACGACCACCATTCCCGGCAGTTAAAGGATTATGGCAGAGACCGACAATACTCAACAATGTTGAGACTTTTGCCAACATTCCTTTAATTATCCTTAAAGGAGCCGAATGGTTCTCAAGTATAGGAACAGAGAAAAGCAAAGGTACAAAAGTATTTGCAGTCGGCGGTAAGATTAATAATACCGGTTTGGTTGAAATTCCTATGGGTACAACATTGAGAGAGGTTTTATATGATATAGGTGGAGGTATTCCCAACGGGAAGAAGTTTAAAGCTGCTCAGACTGGCGGACCTTCAGGCGGATGTATACCTGCAAGCCTCATTGATACACCTATTGATTACGATTCGCTAATCCAGTTAGGCTCCATGATGGGCTCAGGTGGGCTTATTGTTATGGATGAAGATACATGTATGGTTGATATAGCAAAATTTTTCCTTGAGTTTACTGTGGACGAATCTTGCGGAAAATGTCCTCCATGCCGTATTGGAACCAAGAGGATGTATGAAATCCTTGAAAGGATTACAGGAGGCAAGGGAGAAGAAGGAGATATTGCGAAACTTGAAATACTGGCTAAGAATATTAAGGCATCAGCCCTGTGTGGTCTGGGTCAGACGGCACCAAACCCTGTGCTTAGCACGCTAAAGTATTTCAAAGATGAATATATTGCCCATGTAAGGGACAAGAAATGTCCTGCAGGGGTGTGTAAGTCCATGATGCAGTACGTTATTCATGCAGATGCATGTAAGAGTTGCGGTATCTGTGCAAAGCAGTGTCCTGTTGGGGCAATAAGCGGTGAAAAGAAAGTGCCTTATGTTATAGATCAAGACAAATGTATTAAATGTGGCGTATGTATGGAAAAATGTCCGTTCAAAGCCATATTTAAGAATGTTTAATGGTAAATGTCACAAAAGGAGGAGTGTACGCATATGGAAA
>LSQX01271758.1_pt1 | contig 14432 bp, 14 predicted proteins | sample 654561 | NCBI WGS metagenome assembly LSQX01 (sample SAMN04489861, study PRJNA283612) | anaerobic digester metagenome | isolation source: 4 biogas reactors fed with cattle manure at either 37C or 55C with and... | place: Denmark: Kongens Lyngby | collected 2014
AGCAATTTTTTGCTCTGGCAGCTGGCTTATACAGAATTATGGTTTACCAGGGTATTGTGGCCGGATTTTAATAAAATTTATCTTCTTAAGGCAATAAAAGACTACCAGAAAAGGGAAAGAAGATTCGGGGGTATTTTATAACAGGGGCGATGTGTTGATGTTAAAAAAAAGAGCAGTAACGGTTATAATCGGAGTGCCGTTCATCATTTATTTTATCTATCTGGGAGGTTACTGGTTTGGTTTTTTAATTCTGATAATCTCTTTATTGGGATTAAAAGAATATTCCAACTTAATGAAAAAAGGTGGATGGAAACCTGTTCATAAGTTGGGCTATTTCGTTATTCCGCTCGCTCTTTATGCCGCATATAAAGGAAACTTGTTGCTTATAGTTTTCCTGTGGGCCTTTTTCTTCGCTGCATTTAATATGTTGCCCATTATTTTGCCGAAAGTTAAATACTGGGAATCCGCTCTTTCTTTTTGGGGAATAATTAGTACCGGAGGCATGGGGAGTTTTTTACTTGCAACTAGATTATTACCGGAAGGGTTTCTTGCTACTGTTTTCTTTTTTATCTTTATCTGGGTTACAGATATAATGGCTTATCTTGTCGGCAGCTTAGTAGGAAGGATACCGCTGGCTCCACAAATTAGTCCCAAGAAAACAGTAGAAGGCGCTATCGGGGGATTAGCAGGGGGCGCTCTGGCTGGTTTGCTCCTCTCCAGCTATTTTCCGTTATTTTTTTCCGGCTATTTATCGGGGATGCTTTTGGGGTTGGTAACCGGCGTAATTGGTTCGCTGGGCGATTTATCTCAATCGGCTTTGAAAAGAAGTGCGGGTGCTAAAGACTCCGGGGATCTTTTACCCGGCCATGGCGGTATTCTGGATCGCTTTGACAGTCTTTTTTTTGCCGCCCCTTTTTATTTTCTTTGTATTACTAAATTTTTCTAATTGATAAAAATGGAAGAGCACAGGTAAATTTGCTATAATTGGGAGAGAGGAAAATATGCTTCAACGTATTACAATTCTAGGTTCTACGGGCTCTATCGGGACCCAGACACTGCGGGTTATAGACCGGTTTCCAGACAGATTTAAGGTAGTAGGGCTGTCAACTAAAAGGAATATTAAGCTCTTAGAGCGCCAAATTGAAAAATACAGGCCGGAGGCTGTGGCGGTTTTCGATAACGAAAAAGCTCTGGAGCTAAAAAAAAATATTAAGAGTAATAGCGGTCAAAAAACCGCTGTTTTAACAGGTGAAGAAGGCTTAACGGAACTGGCTGCCCTGCACGATGCAGAGATGGTCATTATTGCTCTGGTTGGTTTCAGCGGTTTAAAGCCTACCCTAACGGCAATTAAAGAGGGAAAGGAAATAGCTCTGGCCAATAAAGAGGCCCTCGTGGTGGGCGGAGAGTTGATTATGGGTGAAGCGCGTTCCCGTAACATAATTATCAGGCCAATAGATAGCGAACATTCGGCTATTTTCCAGTGTATTAATAAAGCAGATGAAGGTGAATTAAGTAAAATAATCCTTACGGCTTCAGGAGGTCCTTTTAGGGGATGGTTAAAAGAAAAGCTTGTTAATGTCACTCCCGCACAGGCCTTGAAACACCCCAACTGGAACATGGGGTCCAAAATATCTATTGATTCGGCAACCTTAATGAATAAGGGTTTTGAAGTAATTGAAGCCCGCTGGCTCTTTAATTTGGACTATAAAAAAATTGATGTTGTTATTCACCCCGAGAGCATTATTCACTCGATGGTAGAGTTTATCGATGGTTCTATTCTCGCCCAAATGGGCATTCCTGATATGCTTTTGCCTATTCAGTATGCTTTGAGTTATCCGGAGAGATGGGGTAATGATTTTCCCAGATTAAACTGGCAAGAAAAACAGCAAATTCATTTTTTCCCACCGGATAATGATCATTTTCCTTGCCTTAATTATGCTTATCAGGCCGGGAAGACAGGCGGGACCTTGCCCGCTGTAATGAACGCGGCAAATGAGGCGGCTGTCGAAAAATTTTTAAAGAATGAGCTATCTTTTTTACATATACCTTTGTTAATAGAAGAAATAATGAACAGGCATATTGTAAAATTTAACCCTTCCCTTGAGGAGCTAATCGCCGTGGATAGATGGGCCAGAGAAGAAGCGGATGTCACCGCTCAAAAACTATAAGGAGGCTGTATAATGTTTAATACAGGTACAATAATTGCCTCTATCATTATTTTTGGTTTGTTAATTTTTGTACATGAATTTGGCCACTATATTGTGGCAAAAATGGCGAGGATCCGGGTACTGGAGTTTGCTGTAGGATTTGGAAAAGAACTTCTGGGGTGGGAAAAAGAAGGTACCCGGTACACTTTAAGAATATTCCCGCTGGGTGGCTTTTGCAGGCTGCTCGGAGAGGATCCGCAGGATCCGGAGGAGGATGCTTATCAATCAGGAAGTTTCCAGGAAAAATCCTTGATATCCCGTCTGGCTGTGATCGCGGCGGGTTCACTGATGAATTTTCTTCTGGGTATTGTCCTGTTTTCGCTAGTTTATTTTCTTTTCCTTGGGGTGCCTCAAACCGGGATTACCAAGGTGGGGGAAGTGCTTCCGCAGAGCAGGGCGGAAGGGGCGGGCCTGGAAAACGGGGATATTATTCTCTCTATCGACGGGGAAAAAATGGAGAGCTGGGACGATGTTGTAGCTTACATCAACGCCAGTCCGGATAAAGAGATTAGTATACAGGCAAACAGGGATAACAGGGATCTTTTGATTAATGTAGTGCCCCAGAAGGAAGACGAAACGGGGAAAGGTTTTATTGGTATTGCGCCCGTGTATAAAAAGTATGCTCTTTTCCCATCAATCGGCCTGGGGATAACCTATACCTGGCTTTTCGTAAAGCTGATCTTTGTCAGTTTGGCGCAAATGGTTACAGGCCAAATACCTGCGGATGTGGCTGGCCCTGTTGGTATAGTTGCAGTGGTTGGAGAGGTAATGCAAACAGGCATAGGCAATCTGTTTACACTGGCTGCCATTATAAGCATCAATCTTGGAATTATAAATTTGTTGCCTATACCGGCCCTAGATGGCAGCAAGCTGATTTTTCTGGTGCTGGAAGGTATAAGAGGCAAGCCAATTGATCCCAAAAAAGAAGGGTTTATCCACTTTGTCGGTTTTACCTTTCTTATTCTTTTAATGATTTTTATTGCTTTTCAGGATATCAGACGCTTGTTTCTCTAAGATGTGTCCAAGACAGCGGATGAGAGAAGGGATCGTAAATGAGGGATAAAACTCTGCCGGTAAAGGTCGGGAATGTTACTATCGGAGGCGGTACCCCCGTTTCTATTCAATCAATGACTACAACTGATACAACTGATATTAAAGCTACATTAAATCAGATTAATGCGCTTTTTGAAGCGGGTTGTGAAATCGTACGCCTGGCGGTTCCGGATGAGAGTGCCGCTAGGGCATTGGGAATCATAAAAAAATATTCACCGTTGCCGGTTATAGCTGATATTCATTTCGATTATCGTTTAGCTCTTCTTTCCATTGAAGAAGGGGCAGATAAAGTAAGAATTAACCCCGGCAATATTGGGGGAAATGAAAAGCTGGCGCGGATTGCATACAATGCCGGGGAAAAAAGTATAGCAATACGTATAGGTGTTAATGCCGGTTCTGTTGACAGGGAATTGAGGGAAAAGTACGGTGAAATAACCGCCGATGTGCTTGTTGAATCGGCGATGCGTACCCTGGACTTCCTGGAGAGTTGTTCATTCCGTGATATTGTCGTTTCCCTTAAATCGTCAAATGTCGTTACAAATACCGAGGCTTACAAAAAAATATCCAACCGCGTTTGCTATCCTTTGCATCTGGGGGTTACTGAAGCAGGGCGGGGTTTAAGAGGGATCATAAAATCTTCATTGGGAATAGGATCTCTGCTCCTGGACGGAATTGGAGACACGATTAGAGTATCTCTGACGGGTGACCCTGTGGAAGAAATTTTTGTGGCCAGACATATTTTACAATCTTCCGGATTGAGGTACTTTGGACCTGATATTGTTTCTTGTCCTACGTGTGCCCGCTGTAAAATAAACCTTTTTGAACTGGTAGACAAAGTTGAAGAAATGGCCGGGAAAATTGATTGCCCTCTTAAAATAGCAGTTATGGGCTGCCCGGTAAACGGCCCCGGTGAAGCCCGCGAAGCTGATATCGGTATTTCCGGAGGCGATAATCTTGGGATTATCTTCAAAAAGGGTAAGGTTTACAAAAAAGTTGCTGCGGGCGAGCTTGTGAAAGCCCTTGAAGAAGAGATCACGGCGATGATAAACAGGAAAGACATTCTTTCCCGTTAATCTAATAATAGAACGGAGGAAATGCGGCATTATGGAGTCTATTGCAATTATCCCGGCTTATAATGAAGAAAAAACAATAGGACATGTTCTGGCTGTATTAAAGAATACCCCTTTAATTAATAAGATTATCGTTGTAAGCGACGGATCAACCGATAATACCGTTCAAGTAGCTAAAAGCTATGAAGTTGAAGTAATTGAACTAACTGAAAACCGCGGAAAAGGAGGCGCCTTAAAAGCCGGGCTGGACAACAATAAAGCCGATGTGGTACTTTTTCTAGATGCTGATCTTATAGGTTTGACTCCTAAACATGTACATAGCCTTCTTGAACCGGTTATAAATGATCAGGCGGATATGACTATCGGCATCTTTGATAAAGGTAGAATAGCTACTGATTTGGCCCAAAAAATGGCACCTTACCTTTCGGGCCAAAGGGCTTTAAAGTTTCCCTTGCTGGAGCAAATATCTGATCTTGATGTTGCAAGATTTGGTGTTGAGCTTGCTCTAAACCGCTTTATGGAATCATCAGGGGTAAGGGTTCAAGAAGTACTTTTACATGATATGTCTCACGTTATGAAAGAAGAAAAGTTTGGGGTATGGAAAGGGATGGCTGCCAGAATGAAAATGTACTGGGAAATTATAAAATATTTTACCCGGGTAGACTCACTGAAATAGGCATCGCTTGCATATCCTTTTTTTCTGTGATAGAATGTTTTCAGGATAACAGGAATTGTATTTTCAGGAAATGTTTCTTTTGAAGATGTATCGCAAGAAACGGAATGATAATTTCTAAAGAGTGGGCTCACCCACTCTTTATTCGTAAAAGACATTGAAGGAGATTTCTCAATGAAGACAAATATAGGCAGAGGTAAACAAGGTGTGGAAAAAACTATTGAAGACCTGGCTCTTCGCGTGCTGAATGATCTGGATCTTGAATTAGTGGGGATAGAATACAAGCCGTATAAGGGCCGGGTTCACCTAGTTGTCTATATTGATAAACCCGGTGGAGTTTTTCTTGAAGATTGCGAGCATGTCAGCAAATTCCTTGGTGAACTGCTTGACCGGGAAGACCCCATTCCCTACAGTTATGTGTTGGAGGTATCTTCACCGGGCGTAGAAAGGCCGTTGATGAAGAAGACTGATTTTGACCGTTTTAAGGGGAATTATGTCAAGATAAAAACCTTTTTAAAAATTAATGGGCAAAAAAATTTTGTTGGGGAGCTAAAGGGTTTACAAAATGACAGTATGGCTCTTCAAACAGATGAAGGCGAAATGATTAATATTTCCCTGAAAGATATTTCGAAAGCCAACCTCTTTTTTAAATAGGTATTTTAAATTATACATAAGGGGGTATTCTAGATGAATCAAGATTTTTTGCTGGCCCTTGAAGCTATTGAAAAAGAAAAAGGAATTAAAAAAGATACTTTATTTGAAGCGATAGAGGCAGCTCTGATCTCAGCTTATAAACGAAATTTTAATTCTGCGCATAATGTTAAGGTATATATTTCCAGGGATACAGGTGAAATAGGGGTTTTCACATGTTTGCAAGTTGTTGATAAAGTGCTTAATCCCCAGCAGGAGATCCTTTTAGAAGAGGCCAGGAAGAAAGACCCTCATTATGAACTGGGGGATATCGTTGAGCATGAAGTAACGCCGAAAAAATTTGGCAGAATCGCTGCACAAACCGCAAAACAAGTTGTTATTCAGCGGATCAGGGAAGCTGAAAGGGACCTTATTTATGAGGAATATGTTGATCGGGAAGAAGATATTGTCACGGGTTTAGTTCAACGCTTTGAACAAAAAAATGCTATAATTAACCTGGGGAAAACGGAGGCGATCCTGGCCTTGCCTGAACAAATACCCGGGGAATCATATAAACAAGGGGATCGAATTAAGGCATTTATTTTAGAAGTAAAAAAAACAACAAAAGGCCCACAAATTTTTGTATCGAGGACCCATCCAGGTTTTTTAAAGCGTTTGTTTGAACTGGAGGTTCCTGAAATATTTAACGGTGTTGTGGAAATAAAATCAATTTCCCGCGAGCCGAGTAACCGTTCTAAAGTTGCAGTATATTCCAGGAATAAGGATGTCGATCCTGTAGGGGCATGTGTTGGTCCAAAGGGTTTCCGGGTGCAATCTATTGTGAGTGAACTTAAAGGTGAAAAGATTGATATTATAGAATGGAGTGATGAACCGGAGCTATTTGTTGCTAGGTCATTAAGCCCTGCTAAAACTTTGAAAGTAGAAATAAAACCGGATCATAAAACCGCGGCGGTGGTAGTACCTGATTACCAGCTGTCTCTGGCGATTGGAAAAGAAGGGCAAAACGTCCGTTTGGCTGCAAAGCTTTCGGGCTGGAAAATTGATATTATCAGTGAGTCCAAGTATCATGAACAATTCGAACATCAAAAGGAACAACAAGAAAGTGAAACGATTAACGGCAGTACCGATGACGGTATTGTTCAAACGATGGACAGCGATCCTGAATTGGACGATGAACTAAACGTTTAAAGGTGATTTCCAGTCATATCAAGCCGGTAATTTGAAGGGAAGATGGTTTATGGTTCGTAAACGCAAAATTCCTCAAAGGATGTGTTTGGGGTGTCGTGAGATAAAAGATAAAAAGGAGCTAATCCGTATTGTCAGGACACCCGCAGGGGATATTGAGCTGGATGGTACCGGGAAAAAGGCTGGCAGGGGCGCTTATGTCTGTCCAAAAAGCGATTGTTTCATAAAGGCAATTAACAGCAGAGGACTTGAAAAGAGTTTGCGCAGGAAACTCCCCGAAAATATAATTGCTCTTTTAAAAGATCAACTGGAAAGACCTGATTAACATGCAAATAGGGCGGTGTGCCGAAACCTTTGTCTCGCTTGAGACCTGAAGTTTCGCTCCGCTTCTAAGGACATCCCTCATTATTTTAAGGAGGTAAATTCTAATGGAGGTGTAATTCAGTGGGAAAAGTAAGAGTATATGAACTGGCTAAAGATTTAGGAATTAACAGTAAAAAACTAATTACTGTCCTTCAGGAGCTTAATGTAGATGTAAAGAATCATATGAGTACTATGGACGAAGAGGTTGCTAAAAGAATACTGGATATGTTGACCAAAGGAGAAAAAAAACCGCTTGAATCACAAACTGATGCTGCAGATAACAGTGCGGAAGCAGTAGTTGAAAAAGCTCCTATGGAAAAAAAGATTCCCGTCAATAAACAGGTTAACAAAAAACAGGTTAGCAAAAAAATTGTCAAAGAGGGACGAAAATCCAGGAAAACCGCAAAATTAAATCAGGAAAAACAAGTAATACCGGCGGAAGTCCTTCTCCTTGAAGGAAGAGTAACGGTGGGTGAACTGGCAGGAAGAATAAATAAGCCTGCCTCGGATATCCTGCGAAAACTACTCGAATTGGGGATAATATCGAATATAAACCAGCAGTTAACTGAAGATCAATTGGAAATCCTGGCTGAAGAGTACAAAATTAGTATTAAAATTAAAGCAGACCCCGATGAAGAAGTCCTTTTAAATATAATCGAAGAAGATGAGCTTGATAACAAGGTGCTGAAGTCAAGACCGCCGGTTGTAACAGTCTTAGGACATGTCGACCATGGGAAAACTTCTCTTTTGGATGCAGTTAAGGAAACTAACGTTCTGGCCACTGAAGCCGGAGGAATTACGCAGCATATAGGGGCTTATACGGCTGAAATTAACCATAAAAGAGTAGTATTTCTTGATACTCCCGGACATGAAGCTTTTACCGCAATGCGCGCCAGGGGGGCACAGGTAACGGATATTGCAGTGCTGGTTGTCGCTGCCGACGATGGTGTTATGCCACAGACTATTGAGGCCATAAACCATACCAAAGCTGCAGGGGTTCCGATCATCGTTGCAATAAATAAAATTGATCGGCCAAACGCCAATCCGGAGAGAGTCAAAAAGCAGCTGGCCGATGTTGACTTGATACCGGAAGAGTGGGGCGGAGACACAGTTTTTGTAAATGTGAGTGCCTTGAAGAAGGAAGGCCTTGGTGAACTTTTAGAGATGATCTTGCTGGTTGCTGAGATGGCTGAGTTGAAAGCCAATTATTCACGTCATGCTAAAGGGACTGTCATTGAAGCGAAGCTTGACAAGGGCAGGGGGCCTGTAGCGACAGTACTCGTTCAGGACGGAGTAATAGAAGTCGGTGATCCGATTATCTGTGGAAATATTTATGGGAAAGTAAGGGCAATGATTGATGATAAAGGTAAAAGAATTCCAAAGGCTTATCCGGCAACTCCCGTGGAAGTATTAGGGTTAGCGGAGGTTCCTCAGGCTGGGGACAATTTTCTTGTAGTAAATGATGAAAAGCTTGCCAGACAAATAGCGGCTAAAAGAGGGGAAAAACTAAGGGAAGCAACCCTTCGCAAAGTTCAGAGAGTATCGTTGGAAGATTTTTTTAGCCGCATCGAGGACCATGAAATCGATTTAAATATAATCATTAAAGCCGATGTGCAGGGTTCTGCTGAAGCCTTGCAGGAATCGCTGTTAAAAATTGAAAATGAGCAGGTTAAAATTAAAATAATTCATAAAGGTGCAGGAGCAATTACCGAATCCGACGTAATGCTCGCTTCTGCTTCGAACGCAATTATTATAGGGTTTAATATCCGCCCGGAGGTAAATGCAAGAAAACTGGCAGAAAAGGAACAGGTTGATATCAGGCTTTATCGGGTTATTTATGAGATTATTGAAGATGTAAAGGCCGCCATTAACGGACTGCTCGAACCTGAGTATGAGGAAAAAATTTTGGGTCAGGCGGAGATCAGGCAGATATTCAAAGTGTCCAGGATAGGGACCGTGGCAGGTTCATATGTTTTGGATGGAAAAATCAACCGTAATGCTACTATGCGGGTTATTAGAGACGGAACGGTAATTCATGAAGGGAAAATTGAATCCTTAAAGCGTTTTAAGGACGATGTAAAAGAAGTAAACACGGGATTTGAATGCGGCATTGTCCTGGAAAACTTTAATGATTTAAAAGAAAAGGATATTCTGGAAGCGTTTGAAATGATGAAGGTTGCTGTAACTTAAAATAGCAGATGATTTGTAATAAGCTTCTTGGGGGTATAATGATGGGAAGACAGCGCCGCCAGAGAGTTGCAGAAGAAATTAAGAAAGAAGTAAGTGAGATAATTCGTTTTGAGCTCAAAGATCCAGGTTTAGAGAGAATGACAAGTATTACCGATGTTGAGGTCTCCGGAGATCTGGGTTATGCAAAAATTTTTGTCAGTATCTATGCGAACAAGGAAGAACAGGAAAAAGCCTTAAAAATTCTTCAAAAGGCCTCCGGCTTTATAAGGTCGGAAATAGGGAAACGTATCCGTTTAAGGCATGTGCCGGAGATAGAATTCTACCTTGATAGCTCTATGGAATACGGAGCTCGTATAGATATCGTTCTGAAGCAAATAAAGCCTGAACTGGAGGCTGAAGAACAAAAATGAGAGATTCCAACCCGCTTAACCTGCGTTCTCTTATCGCCGGTAATTATGATCATATTTATATCTTTACCCATTTGAGACCGGACGGTGATGCTATTGGTTCTTCTCTCGCTCTGGCAAACGCGCTAAAAACCGGGTGTAATACAGTCGAGGTATTTTGCCCGGATGTCATACCGTCCAGGTACTCTTTTCTTCCGGGAGTGGATCTATTTCAAGACTCCTTTACGGCCAGAGAGGGTAAGGGGTTGGCTTTTATCCTGGACTGCAGTGATTTAAGACGGCTGAATAATATGGGGGATAAAGTGCTGCAGCTCGATAAAATTGTTAATATTGACCATCATATTACCAATGAAAAATTTGGCGATGTAAACCTTATTGATGCTTCAGCAGCATCAACAGGGGAAATTATGTATCAAATATTACAGCATGATTATGAACTCAATTATGAAATCAGCCTTTGTTTATATGTTGCCATTAGTTCCGATACCGGGTCTTTTAAATATGAGAACACAACTCCTCAAACAATGGAGATTGCCGCGAGGCTGCTGGAAAAAGGCATAAACCCTTCCTATGTCAGTCAAAAAATATTTGATGAATATCCGGCATCCACTGTTTTTTTGTTACGTGATGCGCTGGCATCATTGCAATTTGATGCAACAGAAAAAATAGCCTGGATGGTTGTTAATGATGAAACGCTGAGAAAACATGGTGCGGAAGCATCGGATCTTGACGGCTTTGTTAACTATGCTAAAAATATTAAAAGCGTCGAGGTTGGAATATTTTTTTATCAAACAGATAACAAGGAAACAAAAGTGGGATTTCGTTCAAAAACGGTTGATATCGCTTCTGTTGCTTACTCGCTCGGCGGTGGCGGTCACCCGCGTGCAGCCGGCTGTACCTTGCGCGGAGAGCCGGAGGAAGTGATCGACAAAGTAATCCAGTCTGTAACACAGCTTTTCTGTAAGGGGTAATTTATTTGGACGGTTTTTTAAATGTATTGAAGCCTCCTGGGTTAACTTCGCATGACGTTGTTGAACATATACGCAAAATGACTGGGGTAAAAGCAGGGCATGGCGGTACTTTGGACCCCGGAGCAGCCGGGGTTTTGCCTGTTCTCCTGGGGAAAGCCACCAAAATGTCTTCTTACCTGGTTGACTTCTCAAAAACCTACCGGGCGGAGCTATTCCTCGGTTTATCTACAGATACTGCCGATGCATCCGGTAAAATAATCAAAACGGCATCTTCTTTTAATTTTAGCCTGAAAGATGTCGAAAAGGTGCTTCATTCTTTTGAAGGGGAAATTATGCAGATCCCCCCAATGTTTGCAGCATTGAAACACCGGGGAAAAAAACTGTATGAATACGCGCGCCAGGGAAAGACCGTTGAACGCAATCCGAGGGCGATAAAAATTTATTATCTAGACATTTTAGAATACCTGCCTCCTCAAAGATTATACTTTGAAGTAAAATGCTCCAAAGGTACCTATATCAGAACGCTCTGTGCACAGATAGGTGATGCCCTTGGTTGTGGCGGACATATGGCATTTCTTCTGAGAAAGGAGGTCGGCCCATTTGTCCTGTCAGAATCACATACTTTGGAGGAAATTTCAGGCAAAGCGTTAGCAGAGGGTCTTTTACTGCCGCTAGATTTTCTCTTTCAGGAGACGGATTATTTAATTCTTGAGCGCAAAGATATCCTCTCTCTCTTGCAGGGCCGCTTTCTTCCATTGGCAGAGATTACAAACAGGGCAATGAATGTTTTTTGTGAACCTGTTAGTGAAAAAGTGATCCCGGTATATACAAATAAAAAGGAATTTGTTGTATTAGCCCGTTGGAAATACGATCATCTTTCCGGTTTTAGGCTAAAACCCGAAAAAGTATTCAAACCATTCCAGGAACTAAGGTGAATCTCCAATGAAGATAATATACAATATTGAAAATTATCATGAAAAAGACAGACTGGTAATTGCCCTTGGGAATTTTGACGGAATACACCTGGCTCATAGAAAAATTCTTGAAGAAACAAAAACCAGTGCGCAGAAGCTGGGATTAAAAAGCGCTGTACTGCTTCTGAACCCGCATCCAGCTCAACTCTTGTTTCCAGAAAGGCCTTTTCAACTACTTTCCTCTTTAGAAAATAGAGCTGAAATATTAGCTGGCCTTGGGATGGATTATTTGATAGTCGAACAATTTACCGAACACATTGCCCGGCTTTCTCCTTTTAATTTTGTCCGGAATTATTTGGTTCAAACCCTGAATGTCGCTAGGGTTGTTGTCGGTTATGATTATACTTTTGGGCATCAGGGGAAAGGGACAACTTATGCCCTGATGGAACTAGGCAAAAAATTTGGTTTCGAGGTAGAAATAATACCGCCCGTGATGATTGGCGGCAAAGTAATCAGCAGTTCACTTATCAGGGAGCTGGTATCCCGGGGAGAAGTTGAGAAGGCTTCAAAATATTTGGGTGCCTTTTTTGAAAGAAAAGGGAAGGTGATTCACGGTGAAGGCAGGGGAGCGACTCTTGGTTTTCCAACAGCCAACCTCGAGATTTCCGGTGATCTCCTGTTACCCGTAAACGGTGTTTATTTAAATCTTGCCCAATACAGGGATAAAGAGATGTTTGCCCTGACAAACGTCGGAAAAAAACCAACATTTTGTACGGATAATAAAACGCATGTTGAAGTATTTTTATTGGGATTTAACAAAGATGTATATGGTGAGGAATTAACTGTCCTGTTTTTGCACAGAATTAGAGATGAGATAGCTTTTAAAGACAGTCAACTGCTGATTAAGCAAATTGAACGGGATCTTTTAAAGGCTCAAAGCTTAATAGAGCGGAAATACGGATCTTTACTTGCGCAACAGCGTATTTAAAAAACTTAAAAACCAATTTCCGGTCCTAGTCGATTTTTAAATAATTTCAGGCGTCAGCTCGTTAAAAACCTGCTTTTTGTTTACAAAGGTTTTTCTATGTGATAGAATTTTGCTTAGTCTCGAAAGGGCAATCTTGTGCCGTAATACTGTATAACAGTAAATAAATGTGTAACTGCTCAGGGGTTAATGGATAAGTGAAGCTGCGGGGACCATCCCCTGCTTCGCGGTGTAACAGATCATCTCTTAGACTGAGCAGTTACATAAATGTAATCGTAAAAGGAGGTGAGTCAAGTGGCTTTGTCCAGTGAATTAAAAGGCAGTATTATTAGCGAATATAAGGTGCATGATACTGATACTGGTTCTCCTGAAGTGCAAATTGCTATTTTGTCAAAAAAAATAAATCAATTAACTGAACACCTTAAAATACACAAAAAAGATTTTCATTCCAGAAGAGGACTGCTCAAAATGGTAGGTAAAAGAAGAGGTTTATTAAATTACCTCCGAGATAAGGAACCGAACAGATATCGTGTGATTATTGAAAAACTAGGTTTAAGAAAATAATATTCTGATCAAGCGGGGTTTCCCCACGAAGAAATAAGAGGTGTTTGCTATTTGGAACAATTTCAAATGAGTATTGCAGAGAGAATTCTAACCATAGAGACAGGGAAGATTGCCAAACAGGCCAGCGGTTCTGTTCTGATACGTTATGGTGATACAGCTCTTTTAGTCACCGCCACTGTTTCTAAGGAGCCGCGCGAAGGTGTAGACTTTTTTCCTTTAACTGTTGATTTTGAAGAAAGACTTTATGCAGTTGGTAGAATCCCGGGAGGTTTTATTAAGCGTGAGGGAAGGCCTACAGAAAAGGCGATTTTGGCTGCCAGATTGACAGACAGGCCACTACGGCCTTTATTCCCTAAAGGATTCCGCAATGCTGTACATGTTGTGGTAACTGTGTTTTCGATTGATCAAGATTGCCCTCCTGAACCATTGGCCATTATCGGAGCTTCTGCTGCGCTATCAATTTCCAAGATCCCCTTTAACGGTCCTATAGCTGCAGTAAGCGTAGGGCTGATTGATGGAGAGCCTGTTATTAATCCAACTGTGGAGCAAGCTGAGGTAAGCGAGTTGAACCTGGTTGTTGCCGGTACAGAAGAAGCGATCTTGATGGTTGAAGCTAAAGCAAAAGAAGTGTCGGAAGAACAGATAATTGATGCCCTGTCTGCAGGGCATGAAGGGATAAAAAAGATCGTTCAGCTTCAGAAAGAGATGGTTGCTCAAACCGGGCAGGAAAAAATGGAGGCGTCTCTTTTTGAACCGGATCCGGGGATCGCGGATGAAGTTGAAAATTTCTGTGTATACAAATTCAAAGATGCTTTTCAAGTGGAAGAAAAGCTGGAAAGAGAATTAGTTCTCGATCAGGTAAAAGCTGATACGATACATCATTTCTTAGAGCAGTATCCTGAAAATGAACCGGATATAAAATCAGCCGTTGAAAAAGTGATGAAAAAAATATTCCGCTCAATGATTATTGATGAAAGCAGGCGTCCTGATGGAAGAATACCTGCTGAAATACGCCCGATTTCTTCTGAAGTACAGCTTTTTAAAAGAACCCACGGTTCTTCACTTTTTACCAGAGGACAAACTCAGGTTTTAAATATCTGTACCCTGGGGGCGTTAAGGGATATGCAGAGGCTTGATGGCCTCGGTATTGAAGAATCCAAGAGGTTTATGCACCATTATAATTTTCCGCCTTACAGTGT
>LSQX01409185.1_pt3 | contig 14432 bp, 12 predicted proteins | sample 654561 | NCBI WGS metagenome assembly LSQX01 (sample SAMN04489861, study PRJNA283612) | anaerobic digester metagenome | isolation source: 4 biogas reactors fed with cattle manure at either 37C or 55C with and... | place: Denmark: Kongens Lyngby | collected 2014
AGCTCCTTATCAATATTTTCTCTGCCTCGCTCTATATTAACTTCCCTATTTTCCTTCTTAAACCATTGATTAATCTTGTTGCGCGCCTGAGAACTCTTGACAATCTTGAGCCAGTCACGGCTGGGACCATGGACATTGGCTGATGTCAGCACCTCGACGATGTCTCCATTTTGGAGCTTGTAGCCAAGCTTGACAATATCTCCGTTGACCTTGGCACCCATCATCTTATTTCCCACTGCGCTATGTATAGAATATGCAAAATCAATAGGCGTAGACCCCACCGGCAGATTTACTACATCGCCCTTGGGAGTAAATACAAACACCTCGTCAGCAAACAAATCAATCTTAACCGTCTCCATAAATTCGTTTGCATCTGCCGAATCCTTCTGCCATTCCATCATTTGCCGCAGCCAAGCCATCTTGTTTTCCAGCTCAGATTTGCCGGTAATACCCTCCTTGTACTTCCAGTGGGCAGCAATACCTACCTCTGCTACCTTATGCATCTCCCATGTCCTGATTTGCACCTCAAAGGGGTGGGCCTCATGACCGATCAGTGTGGTATGCAATGACTGGTACATATTGGGCTTCGGCATAGCAATATAATCCTTAAATCTACCAGGCATAGGCTTGTATAAATCATGGACCATGCCCAATACCGCATAGCAATCCTTGACTGTGTTTACTATGACCCTCACGGCAAACAAATCATAGATTTGATCAAGCGTCTTGTTCTGGGTCTGCATTTTTCGATAAATACTGTAGAAATGCTTCGGCCGACCATCAATTGTGGTCTCAATGCCAAGCTCAGTAGTCTTTTTCTTGATCTGCCCTTTAATCTCTTCAATATAGGCTTCCCGCTCCCTGCGCCTAATAGCAATCTTATCAACCAGATCATAGTACTCCTTCGGGTGCAGGTAGCGAAGGCTAATATCCTCCAGCTCTCCCTTCACCGTCGCAATACCGAGCCTATGCGCCAGCGGTGCGTATATCTCCAGCGTTTCTCTGGCCTTCTCCAGCTGCTTTTCCGGTGGCATATACTTAAGTGTATACATGTTATGCTGCCGATCTGCCAGTTTAATGAGGATAACCCTTATGTCCTTAGCCATTGCCATAAGCATTTTTCGAAGGTTCTCAGCCTGCTGCTCTTCCTTTGTGGTATATGGAATCTTGTCAAGCTTTGTAACCCCATCCACCAATTCAGCCGTATCAACACCGAACTGCTTTTTCATCTCATCAAAGGTATAGTTGGTATCCTCAACAGTATCATGCAGTAAGCCTGCAATAATCGTAGTGCAATCCAATTCGAGGTCAGCAAGAATATGGGCAACCTCAATAGGATGGATAATATAAGGCTCCCCAGATTCCCTCAGTTGCCCTTTGTGCGCATCCGACGCAACTTCGTATGCCTTTTCCAATAAGGCAAAATCACAACTGGGATTGTATGCTTTTATTTTTGTGATCAGCTTATTAAATCGGCTCTTCATCCATTGCCTCCGTATAAAACCATTAGATTTTAACGACAGTGCTGACTTTATATCCCTCAAGCTTACTTCTCCCGTTCAGCTCGCTCAATTCTATAAAGAAAACCAAGCCGGCCACGATTCCTCCAAGCTTTTCAACAAGTCGAATATTGGACTGTATCGTTCCGCCTGTGGCAAGAAGATCGTCTACCACTACAACCCTTTGTCCGGGCTTGATTGCATCCTCATGTATTTCGAGGACATCCGTACCATACTCCAGCTCATACTCAATCCTCTTTGTCTTGTATGGAAGCTTACCACTCTTCCTAATAGGCACAAATCCTTTATCCAAAGCATAAGCCAGAGGTGTACCAAAAATAAAGCCCCTCGACTCAGGACCGACAATCAGATCAAATTCGCCCATTTCCCGAGTCAACCTCATCATTTCCTCAATACTCTGCCGTAGGGCATTGTGGTCCTGCAGCACGGTGGTAATATCAATAAAATCAATGCCCGCCTTGGGGAAATCCGCTACATGCCTGAGCTTTGCCTTCAAATCCATAATACAATAACCTCCCGTTATACGCTCTTTTCTTTAATGTCACGAAGCATCATATAATAGCTTGACGCCTCCAAATCAACCTTACCATTCCCATTTACCACACTAATCCTTGCTGCCTTCCTGTCTGTAGCTTCAACTACCAGCAGCCCCAGCTCCCTGAATATTTCGAGTGCTACTCTCAGCTTTAAAAAGTTTAGCCTAACCTGATACCTATTAGAAATAAGTGCACTTAGTATAAACAAGTTGCTAAATTCTAGCTGTCCACCCGGCTCATGCAGACCTGGGCCACCCTGCCCCCTGAAGCATCCTCTAATATACCTGTATACCGCCTCGAGCTCCACTCTTTCAGGAATCAGCTCCCCTATGCTCAACTGGTAATACTCAAGCAAACGACACACTTCCTGAGGGTCAATATAACCATTATAGTCATTTGTTTTGTTAAAAACAATATTTTTGTCGAACTGGTCATAAACACATGTCCTAATATCTCGGAGATTCAGCTGAAGTAGTTCCCTTCCGTTCCAGGCGTTTATTTCAGGCACAAAAACAGCATCCAGCGAATCTCCCCTTGCTAACTGTGCAACCCGTTCTCCCATGCCAAAGCCCACAGCATCCACCTTAAAATCTCCGTCCGTGAGCCTTAGCCTCAAGTGCTTGCCGCCGCTCATCATCCTTATGTCATCTACCAGGAGTGCAATATACCCGAACTGAGGGCCTGGGTTTGCTTCGCCAAAGGGTGCTAATTGATCCAGCTCACGAACAGCATCCATTGTAATATCTCCCTGCTCCAAAAGAACATCCACCCTGACTTTGGGTAAAAGGTCATCATCTGACAGTATAGAGTCGGCATATTCGTTGATTCGGCGGCATAATCCATTGATTTTTTCTTCTTGAATGGTCAGCCCGGCAGCCATCTCATGACCGCCAAACCTATCAAGCAGATCCTCGCACCGGGAAAGTGCCTTAAACAGATTGAAGCATTTGATGCTTCTGCCCGAGCCCTTCCCGATACCGTTCTCTACAGAAATAACAATACAAGGCCTGCTATACTTCTCAAGCAGCTTTGATGCCACAATGCCAATAATTCCGGAATGCCAGCCATGACCGACAATTACCAGCACCTTGTGGCTGTCCAGGTCCAGCATTTCATCAACATATGCGATAGACTCCTCAATTATCTGATTCTCAGTCTTCTGCCGGTTCCTGTTCTCAGTGTCCAACTCCTTTGCCAACGCCTCCGCCAGCACTCGATCCCTTGTGGTAAAGAGCCTGACGCCTCTTTGAGCATCACCCAAACGCCCTGCCGCATTTACCCTGGGAGCAAGTCCAAAGGCTGCACCATAAGAGCTAATCGGCTTGTCACCAAGCCCTGCAGCATTGATAAGCGCCGCCAGGCCTTCATTTCGAGTCGATTCCATCGCCTTAAGCCCATGGGTCGCTATTACCCTGTTCTCGCCTACCAGCGGAACTACGTCTGCGATAGTCGCAAGCGCCACCAGATCGAGGTATGGGACATGGGGACAGGTACTTTGTCCCAGTTTCGTTTGTCCTTGGGACACGATACCTGTCTCCTTGTCCCAGATGAACTCATCCCTGCTATCGAGAATGTGATGACCGTATTCTGACAGTTCCATCGATTCTATTCCCTCCAGGGACCGGATACGAAGCCCTTGTATTAGCTTCAGTGCCACTGCCGCACCGCACAGATCCTTAAAGGGATAGCCACACCCGGGTTTGTGAGGGTTCAGTAGAGCATAGGCATCAGGCAGCAATTCCTTGCATTCATGATGATCCGTCACAATCACATCTAGTCCGCCCTGCTTCAGGGCTTCTATTTCATCCACAGAGGTGATTCCGCAGTCCACAGTAATCATCAGCGAGACATCAAGCAGCCTCACCTTCTCAACCGTCGACTCTGTGAGCCCGTATCCATCCTCCATACGGTCAGGCAAAAAATACTCTACCCTGCCACCCTTTAAGCCAAGATAATCGAATAATATTGATGTTCCAACAATACCGTCCACATCGTAATCGCCGTAAATCAGTATGCTCTCCCGGTCTTTCAGTGCCTTAAGAATCCTGTCCACCGCCGTGTCCATGCCGTCCATTAGAAAAGGGTCATGCATGTCCGACAACTCCGGCTTCATAAATTCCCTTATGAAGCTAATATCAAAAATGCCACGGCTTATGAATACCTTAGCCAAAAGCCTTGATATTCCTGCATCCGCAGCCAGCCGAGCTACCTGTTCCTCATCTATATCCTTGTAATTATTGATCCAAGCCTTTCCCTGAACCATTTTGCCTCCTTTGATAAGACAGGGGACAGGTTAGCGTCCCCCTGTCCCTTCACCATAAAGCATTTTGACCGATATGCCTATTATACTATAAAAAAAGCCCGATTTTCATCGAGCTTTCTTTATGGAAACATTTATCCTAAAAATCTTTTTTACGATCACATTGATCATTTTCCTTAAACCCTGCCTTTACTTCAGGCACATGCGCCTACTAACCTAGTCAATATTCAAATCAAGCTTTTTTCCGTCTTTGGGACATTATAAGCCTTCGTATGACCTATTGAGCCTCAGTTCTTAGTCAGCGGTCTACTTAAACTTTCTCTTTCGAGCCGCTTCAGACTTTTTCTTTCTTTTTACGCTCGGCTTCTCATAATGCTCTCTTTTTCTTACTTCAGCAAGAACACCTGATTTTGCGCATGAACGCTTAAATCTCTTCAGAGCGCTGTCGAGAGACTCATTTTCTTTTACCCGAACTTCAGACATGTATATCCCTCCCTCCGATGGTCGCAATTGTGCCGGGAATAATCCATGTACATTGCTTCATTACTTGTGGGAAATCAAGCCATGTGTAGCACACACTACATTATATAATATTCTGCAAAATAAAGTCAATAGAGGTATCGCATTTTACACAATGCAAAAGCTGCTTTCCCCATGCGTATCATGGATTAGGGCGCAATTTTGTTTTTGCCCTAAATAATTTTTGCCCCAAGTCTTCTCCCACCCAACAGGTGATAATGCAGGTGGAATACAGTTTGCCCCGCGTCCTCTCCGCAATTATTGATAAGCCTGTAGCCTTCCTTTGCAATACCAAGCTTGTCGGCAATTTTCTGTGCAGCCAAATGAATGTCAGCCATCACATAAGAATTATCTTCTGTAAGCTCATTAACGTTTGCAATGTGGAGCTTTGGTATGATAATGACATGCACCGGGGTAACCGGATTGATGTCATAGAATGCCATCACCTTCTCATCCTCATATACAATCTTGGATGGCAGCTGCCTGTTAATAATTTTGCAAAAAACACAATCTTCCATTTGTACTCCTCCTCGTTTAGCGTGGGTCAGTGGTGTCACTACTTTATCTGGGCCTTTACGGCATCAAGTGCGCTCTTTAAAGCCTTATCGATCAACGAAGCATCCTTGCCTCCTGCCTGAGCCATATCCGGACGTCCGCCTCCGCCTCCGCCGGCTGCCTTTGCGGCTTCCTTAACAATACTGCCGCAATGCGCGCCCCTCTCTACCGCATCCTTAGTTGCCATCGCAACAAAGCTGACCTTTCCTCCAAAGGCCGAAGCCAACACCACAACGCCGGAGCCAATCTTGCTGCGAAGTGTCTCACAGGTATTGCGCAGCTCCTCCATGCCCAGTTGATCGAACCTGGCAATTACGACCTTAAGCCCTTTCACATCCTCGGCCTTCTCGAGCACCTCATCAAAGGAACCGCTGACAAGCTTGTCCTTGAGCTGTTCAATCTCCTTCAATGCAGCCTTAAGGTCAGCGCTAATAGCTTCCGCCTTCCTAAGGGTGTCCTGTGGCGCGGTTTTCAATACACCGGCAACCTCATTGAGCTGGTCCTCCTTCTGACAATAATAGTCAATGGCATTTTGCCCGGTAAGTGCCTCGATCCTTCTGACACCGGCGGCCACTCCACTCTCGCCAAGTATCTTTATCAACCCGGCCTGTGCGGTCTGCTTTAGATGCGTGCCGCCACAAAGCTCTGTGCTGTAGGATCCAGCCTTTACAACGCGCACAATATTGCCATATTTCTCACCGAAAAGAGCCATCGCTCCTTCCTTCTTCGCCTCATCCACAGGCATTTCGCGTATATCAACAGTAAGATTTTCCAGAATCTTTCTGTTCACCTCGCCCTCCACCTGCCTAAGCTCATCCCTGGTCATAGGCGAGAAGTGATGGAAGTCAAAACGAATCCTTTCAGAGTCTACGTATGAGCCTGCCTGGGTAACATGCTCGCCCAGAACATTTCTCAGAGCCCTCTGCAGTAGATGCGTAGTAGTATGATTTCTGGCCGTCGCAAGCCTTCTTTCCACATCAATAGAGGCCCTGACTGCTGTGCCCTTCTCGACAATGCCCTCCTCGACCGTCCCCAAATGCAGGAACAGCCCCTCGGCGGTCTTGCGGCAATCCTTCACCCTCACAGACCCGGTCTTCGTGCGAATAAAACCAGTATCCGCCACCTGCCCGCCGCTTTCAGCATAAAAGGGTGTCTTATCAAGTATCAGGGTAACTTCATCGCCCTGCTGGGCATTATCCACATGAGAGCCATCCAGTATAATATATGAAAGCTCAGCCTCATCCTCATAGCTATCATAGCCGGTAAACACCGTCTTCAGGCTCTTATCCAATCCGGCAGTCAAATCCTGCCCCCAGGCCGAAGAGACCTTGCTCTTTAATGCCTCACGAGCCATCCTCTTCTGCTCGCCCATCTCAGCCTTGAAGCCGTCCTCATCTATGGTCAGTCCTTCTTCGCCTGCAATCTCACGTGTCAAATCCAGCGGAAAGCCATATGTGTCATGCAGCTTAAAGACCATATCTCCAGGCAGCTCACTACCATTTGAAGCCTTAATCTGGGCAATAAAATCATTCAATATCGTCAATCCCTGATCAATGGTAGCGGCAAAGCGATCCTCTTCTATTTTAATGACCTTGCAAATATAGTCGGCCTTCTCCTCAAGCTCAGGATAGGCATCCCTGGATTCATTGATAACCACCTTAGCCACATCATAGAGAAATGCATCCTTGATGCCAAGCAATCTGCCATGACGGGCGGCCCTTCTCAGAAGGCGTCTTAGCACGTAGCCTCTGCCCTCATTGGATGGCAATATGCCATCGGAAACCATCATCGTGGTGCTCCTGATGTGATCGGTAATAACCCTTATGGACACGCCGGTTTGCTCATCATACTGAAGGCCTGCCTTCTCACAGACATAATTTAATATGTTCCTGATGGTGTCTACCTCGAAAAGATTATTAACGCCCTGCATAACAACAGCTAGACGCTCCAGTCCCATACCTGTGTCGATGTTCTTCTTCTCCAGCTTGGAATATGTTCCGTCCTCTTCCTTGTTGAACTGGGTAAAGACGAGATTCCAAACCTCTATAAACCTGTCACACTCACAGCCAACTGTGCAGTCCGGACTTCCACAGCCGTTTTCTTCTCCTCTGTCAAAATAAATCTCAGAGCATGGGCCACAGGGGCCTGTGCCGTGTTCCCAGAAATTGTCCTCCTTGCCCATCCTGAAAATCCGCTCGGGTGCAAGTCCAACATCCTTGTTCCATATATCAAAGGCTTCGTCGTCTTCTTCATAAACAGAGACATAAAGCTTATCCGCCGGTATTTCCAAATCCTCTGTGAAAAACTCCCAGGCCCATGGAATAGCCTCCTTCTTGAAATAATCGCCAAATGAGAAATTTCCCAACATCTCAAAAAAGGTACCATGTCTGGCCGTCTTACCCACATTCTCAATATCCGGAGTCCTGATGCACTTCTGACAAGTGGTCACCCTGTAAGCCGGTGGCTTCTCCAAGCCCGTAAAGTAGGGCTTCAATGGTGTCATTCCCGCATTAATCAGCAGGATGCTCGGATCATTGTGCGGCACCAGAGAAAAGCTTGGCAGCCTCAAATGCTCCTTACTCTCGAAAAATTTCAAAAAGCGTTCCCTAATCTCATTCAATCCAAGTTTTTTCATAGTCTTGTCCCTCTATGTTGGTCTCTAGTATTTATTTTTCTCCAATAGATATAATTCCAATAAATATAATATTATATAAGAAGAGATTGAGTGTCAAGAATGGATTGGCTCCTAGGGCTCCTTCAGCACTCTCTCCTCCAGAGTCGCAACCACAATGAGCCTGTGGGTCGCTACATAAATGGGAGTGCAGGTAATAAGCGTTATAACGCTCTCATCCTTACTCCCCTTGAGAACTGAAACATCGTCCGGCGTGACAATGTGGATCTTGGTCACTTTATACTTCATATCTTCCTTCTTTGTAGTAATAATAATCTCATCATCAATTTCAATCTCATCCAGCCTGTTGAAAAACTTCCCAAAGGTATAGCTCCTGTGCCCGGCCAGCGCGCTGTTGCCAGGCTCGCCCAATGCTGCAGTGCCGGGAATATGGCCCACCGCCGATGCCAGGTTGTAGGACTTGACCCCTTCCACAATGGGAGCCTTCACTTTAATTTTCTTAATCTGTATGATTCCCAGAACCTTCTGATTAGAGACCCCTGACTTAGAGCCAGAAGCAGTTGCAGCTGCAGCTCCAGCCGAAGCATCACCCCCACCATCAGCCCCTGCCTGACCTTCAGCTTGAGCTCCGGTTCCGGCACCGTCACCACCAGCCGCCTCGTCTGTCCTACTCTCCGGTTCCTCGGTTTCAGCCAGGAAGGCATCCTGAAGCTGAGCATAGGCATCCTCCGGATTCAGCTCATAATCCTCATCCAAAGCCTCAGCATCTATGCTGTTCAGCCACTCATCCATCATCTTGTTTTCCTGATACCTGGTGTAGGCTTGCCCCAGGATCGGAATAGCCACTATTAAAATACCCATTAACAAAAGAATTACCGAAAGCTTCCTCATGTATATGTACCCCTATCAATGCCATTATTTATAACTGTCTTTCCATTTTCGTGAAATAGCCAATCAGCCATATCATTACCAAACTTTCTCCTAACTATCCTGGCAGCCTTGCTCAGTTCTGTCGTCCGGTCATGATTGCTGTGTGCGTCGGATGCAGCAATATGGCCAGTCCCGTCAGCTGCAGCAGCCTCAAGCATTTTTAAGGCCATATCCATATGCCTGGAGCCGTCATCGAGCCCCGGTATTATATGCGAGTGAATATCTACAAACAAATGATACCTCCAAAAATTGCATAAATGGCACTAGACAGTAATCTAAACACATAATCACAAAAAAAGGATGCCTGAACAAAGCCAGGAATCCTTTTTACCAAAGACTTTTTACCTTACTTTGCAGGCGACTTCTTAATCGAAAGAATCAAGGCGCCAACTATCAGCAATGCTCCTGCAGAATAGAATATCTCAGCGGGAATACCGCCGGTCTTCGGAAGCGCTGTTGCATCAGCCTTTACAGGCTCCTCGTCTTCAACTTCAATTACTTTAGCAGACGTTTCCTTATTTTGTGATTCGGGCACGCTATCGTCATCTATTTCCTCATCATATATATCGTTTGTAGTTGTCCGCATCTGCGAACCGGCCGTTTCACCTTCTGCAAGCTCTATTTCAGTACCCTCTGTATTCTTATCCTCTGTAGCAAAGCAGACGCTTCCCATTAAAAGCACAAGCGACAGCGTCAATATTAAGCTAACAAATTTCTTCACTATATCACTCCTCAGACTGTATAACCAATTAACAATTAATCAAAGTAAAAATAAATCCGTGGCACAATTATATGTTAAATGTTAGAATTTTGCAATAAAAATTTAATATTCTGTCCCATTTTTATTAATAAAACTTATGCATTGTCCTCAGGGCAAAGTGAAACACCTGCACACCGCTGACTACTATCGGCTCAGCTCGGAGCCATGCATTATTGTTAAAGCTTTCAATATTCTCGAACTCGCATGTGCAAATAAGCTGTCTGCGTAAATCAGTCTTGGGCAGGCTATCGTGATTGTAGCCTGCTTCCTTTTCATCATCAGCATGGAGGTAATAGCCTTCCTCCTCAAGTATCTTACCAGCAGCCTCTTATTCTCACCTAAAAAAATTCATATTCACGTCCTACCTCATTGCCCCTTCCAATACACTTACTACCCTTTCAACATCCCCCTCAGTCAAATATGGATGCATGGGCAGAGATAGCACCGTATCACACAGCTTATTGGTTACTTCAAAGTCCTTATCGTTGTAGTCCAGCATCGAAAAACCTTCCTGCCTGTGCATGGGCTTGATATAGTAAATCATGCTTGGAATGCCCCTCTCCTTCAATGCCGCCTGAAGTCCATCCCGCTGCTCCTTGCTTTCCAGCTTGATTGTATACTGAGCGAAGCTGGAAATATAGCCCTCAGGAATTTTCGGTGTAGCTACAATTCCGTCAAGCCCCCTGTTATAAAGCTCATAAATCCTGTTCACATCATCCAGCTCATGCTCAATAAAGGCTGTCAGCTTAACATTCAGAATCGCAGCCTGTATGGTATCGAGCCTTGAATTGACCCCGATTCTTACGTTATCATACTTGTTGCTCCCCTTACCGTGAACCTTGTAAGAGCTAAGCAATGCACAAAGGTCATCATCATCCGTGAAGATCGCGCCTCCATCTCCATAGCAGCCCAACGGCTTAGCCGGGAAAAACGAGGTGGTGGCCGCATGGCCGAAGCTGCAGGCCTTCTTCCCCTTGAAGCTGCCTCCGAAGCCCTGAGCACCATCCTCCAATATCAACAAATCGTATTTGTTGGCTATTCGTTCAATTTCTGAATAATCCGCGGGAAGGCCAAATAAATCAACGGGGATAATCACTCTTGGCACTAGCCTGCCCTCTGCCAGCACCTTTTCAATAGCCTTTTCCAGCTTGAGGGGGTCTATGTTAAAGGTGTCCTTATCCACATCAATAAATACAGGGCTTGCCCCTCTAAAGGCCACAACCTCACCGGTCGAGAAAAAGGTGAAGTCCGGAACAAACACTGCATCACCCTCTTTTATGTCCCAGGCCATCATTAACAGGGTCATCGCTTCTGTTCCATTGGCGCAGGAGATGCAATGCTTTACACCGACATACTCGGCAAGCCTCTTCTCAAGGATTCCTACCTGCTTTCCGCCAATGAAGCTCGCCTCCAGCAAAACCTCCTGTATTGCCGTATCTATCTCGCCCTTATACCTCTTATACTGGGCCTTCAAGTCCCTAAATTCCACTTAAAACACCCCACTCTATCAAATCTCCGACTGATGCTCTACCGCCTCATGCCCTACCGCCAGATATCCTACCGCCTCATGCCCTACCGCCAGATATCCTACCGCCTAATGCTCTGCCGCCAGATATCCTACCGGCTCATGCCCTACCTTCCGAATCTGCCTTTAAAATCCAGGGTCCCGCAATGCTTAAGCGGGAAGGTAATGCTTCTCCCCTCAGCCGCCGACTTGTATATGGCAAGCACAAGCTCAAGGGCTCTCCTTCCATCCTCCGCGCTGATGTATGGCTCCCTGTCATCAATAATCGCACTAATCACATCGGAATACAGCGGATTATGGCCAAAGCCATAGACATTGGGCGGATTCTCGTGATATTTCAGCTTAACCTCATCAGAATCGTCCAGATTGTCGCCAAACTGCCACTCTTCAATAAGATTAACTGATTTGCCCCCCGCTTTAACAGTACCCTTTTCACCAAATATGTAAAGGGTTTCTTCCAGATTATTAGGATATATATTCGTCGTTCCTTCAATTATGCCATAGCTTCCGTTTGCAAACCTAATCAGGGCAATACCCAGATCCTCTGCATCAATATAATCGTGCCTGAGATTGTCGGTCATACCCACAACCTCTACTATCTCATCGCCCATCATCCATCTCAAAAGATCTATATTGTGTATGCACTGGTTCATCAGCGCGCCGCCATCCTGCTCCCAGGTGCCCCTCCAGGGCGCCTGCCTGTAGTAATCCTCTCCCCTGTTCCACCTAATGTGAGCCGTTCCGTGCAGCAGCCTTCCAAACCTATTTGCTTCAAGGGCTTCCCTGATTTTTTGAATGGATTTGTTAAAGCGATTCTGGTGACTGGTTGACACCTTCACTCCTTTTGCCCCGGCCCTTTCAATAATCTCATCCGCCTCATCGAGGGATAAGGTAATAGGCTTCTCAATTATCAGGTTGCAGCCGGCATCAATACAGTCCAGTGCAATCTTACCATGCTTGCCGCTTTCAGTGCATATAGCCACAAGCTCTGGCTTCTCCTTTTCGAGCATTTCCCTGTAGTCGGTATATCTCCTGACAGAAGCCGGGAGCTTGAACTGGACAGCTTTCTCCTCCATCATTGCCGGATCAATATCACATAGGGCGGCAATCTCCAGTTTGTTTTCCAGGGCTGCAGCAATATGATTCGGAGAAATCCTGCCGCACCCGATTAATGCGTATTTCAGACTCAATGTCATTCCTCCCTAGAGTAACTCTATATTATCTCTTCTATCAACATTCTTCATAGCGTTCTTGGTGTCAAATATCATTATGGAATGCCTCTGTACGAAGTCATAATCAACATTGCTGTGGGACGTGGTTACCATAACCAAATCCGCAGCCGCAAGAAGCTCTGCAGTCAGTTCGGGTTCACCCTTGCACACTTCCCCACCCTTAAAATATTCCGGCACAAAGGGGTCGTAATAGGACACATTCGCGCCCTGCCGCTTAAGTCCGTCAATCACCTTAATCGCGGGGCTTTCACGGTAATCGTCTATGTCCTGCTTATAGGCAACTCCCAAAACCAACACCTTGGAGCCATTCAAGGCCTTCCTGTATCTATTTAGGATCTTGCTTGCCCGCTCCACGCAGTATTCAGGCATATTATCATTAATCATCATGGACGATTCAATCATGGAGGTGTGGAAGCCAAACTCCCGGGCCTTCCAGGACAAATAATAGGGATCGAGCGGAATGCAATGGCCGCCCAGCCCCGGCCCCGGGTAAAAGGCCTGAAAACCGTAGGGCTTGGACTTTGCCGCATCAATAACCTCCCAGAGATTAATTTTCATCTTGTTACACAGCATGGCAAGCTCATTAACCAGCCCGATATTGACATTTCGATAGGTATTCTCCAGTATCTTCTCCATCTCGGCGACAGCAGGTGATGATACTCGGTGTATGGACGCCTGCAGGATGCTCTCGTATAGCGCAGCAGCTATATCGGTGCATTTCGGCGTGATGCCTCCCACTACCTTTGGCGTGTTCTTTGTCCTATAAATCAAATTGCCGGGGTCAACACGTTCAGGCGAAAAGGCCAAATAGAAATCCTCCCCACACTTGAGCCCGGAGGACTCAAATATAGGCTTGAGCAGCTCCTCCGTCGTTCCGGGGTAGGTGGTCGATTCCAGTACAATCAGCATGTCCTTATGCATGTAAGGCACAATGCTCTCGGAAGAAGCCTTGACATAGCTGATATCCGGCTGCTGATGTAAGTCCAGCGGCGTCGGTACGCAAATGCAGATGCAATCGGCCTGAGCTACCCTGGAAAAATCATTGGTCGCCGACAGCATACCAGACTTAACTATGGCTTCAAGGTCTTCATTTACAACATCCCCGATATAGTTCTCGCCGGAGTTAACCATACGCACCTTGCACTCCTGTATGTCGAAGCCAATCGTCTTGTATCCCGCCTTTGCCTTCTCGACAGCAAGAGGAAGTCCCACATATCCAAGGCCTACCACACCAAGTACCGCCGTTTTGTTCAGTAGCTTGCTTTTCAAATCACTCAAGTACTTTCCCCCCCATTTACTATTATCTCACATATGTACTCAGCCGCGTGTCCGTCACCGACCGAATAAGTCCGGCTGCGGATGATTGCACTTTGTGAATAGATCCAATATGTTAAGATTACTATAAATTCTTTCTACTGGATATATCGGCACTTTGCAAGCAACGTTGAATTTCCTTTACTAGAGTGTCAATTCGTCCCCCTGTGTCATGTTATGCGATTACCTCGACGGCCTTGTTTATAAGCACGCGCAGGATAGCCATCACAGGTACGGCAAGCAGCATTCCGATTATACCGAAAAATTCACCGCCTACCAGTACAGCAAAAATGGTAGCAACCGGGTGCAGGCCAAGCTTTCCCTCAATCATTTTTGGGGAGATGAAGTTATTATCTATCTGCTGTATCAGTATAAACACAACTGCCACCCATGCAGCCTTCAATGGTGATATGGTCAGTGCGATAGCCAGAGCCGGGATTGCACCGATGTAGGGGCCGAAATAGGGGATGATATTGGCAAGTCCGCCGATCATCCCCAGTATCAATGGATACTTCATTCCCACCAGCATAAGTCCCATTGTTTCCAACACACCCACGATAAGTGCCGTCATAAGCTGGCCTTGAATAAAGCCCGCCAGAATTCTGCTGATCTTCTTTCCCAAATCGATCGTGCCCTCTTATACACATCT
>LSQX01142584.1_pt1 | contig 14430 bp, 14 predicted proteins | sample 654561 | NCBI WGS metagenome assembly LSQX01 (sample SAMN04489861, study PRJNA283612) | anaerobic digester metagenome | isolation source: 4 biogas reactors fed with cattle manure at either 37C or 55C with and... | place: Denmark: Kongens Lyngby | collected 2014
CCTTTACCATTAGTTCCAGCTACATGAATAATCTTTAATTTATCTTCAGGATTGGAAAAGAAATCGCATAGCGATTGCATATGATCTAAATTAGTTTTCTTTTGTATTTTTTTTAAGTTTTCAATATAGTTTATTAGTTCAATTACATTATCAAACATCTTAACTAAAACTCTTAATCAAATCTAAAACATCACCTAATTGTTTACGATATGATTCTAACTTATTCCTTTCTTCTTCAACTTTACTAGCTGGTGCTTTAGATACAAAGTTAGGATTTAGGAGCATCTTTTCACATCTACTAATTTCGCTTTCTAACCTAGCTTTTTCTAAATTAAGTTTTTCTTTTTCCTCTTCAAAATTAATTAAATCTTTTAAAGGAAGTGCCATTGTTAGGCCCTTCAAAACTCTAACAGCTTTATCTTTTAAATCAATTTTATCTAAAAATTGATAGTTATCATAATTACAAAATCTCTTTAAATATTCTAAATTTTCTTCAATTGTTTTTTTAATTGATTGATCTTTTGTTTCAAATTCTAAATCAATTTTTTTAGAATTAACAATTTTGTATTCAGCCCTAATATTTCTAACATTAGTAATAATATCAAAAATTATATTCATTTTATCCCCTATATTGAATCTTAAGTTCTTGTCTACTTCTGGCCAATTACTAATTACAATACTTTGAGAATAATATTTTTGATAGATTTCTTCTGTAAAGAAAGGCATAAATGGATGTAATAATTTCAAAATTGTCTTTAAACCATAGTTTAAGACAGCACAAGTATTAATTCTCTTTTCTTTGCTTGTAGATTCTGTAAAGACAACTTTAGTCATCTCTAAGTACCAAGATGCAAAATCATCCCAAATAAAGCGATAAATTGCTCTAGCTGCTTCACCAAAATTATATTTTTCAAAATGAGGGTCTACTTCTCTTATTACTTTATGTAAACGAGTAATGAACCATTTGTCAAGTAAGCTTAAATGTTTTTTATCTATTTCTTCACCATTATAAGATGCATTATCAAATTGAATCTTGATATAACGCGCAATATTCCAAATCTTATTGATATAGTTCCAAGCAGCTTCTACTTTTTCTTGAGAAAACCTTAAGTCTTCTCCTAGAGAAACTGTAGTAGTGATAAAATACCTTAAACTATCTACTCCATATTTATCAATCATCTCTTCAGGTACAATACCATTACCTAAAGATTTACTCATTTTTCTACCTATTTCATCTCTAACTATACCATGAATTAAAACTCCTTTAAATGGTCTAGTATTTAAGAAATGTTTTGATTGAAACACCATTCTAGCTACCCAAAAGAAAATAATATCATAGCCAGTTACTAAAACATAAGTCGGGAAATAACGTTTTAAATCTGGAGTTATTTCCGGCCATCCCATCGTACTAAACGGCCAAAGTGCACTTGAAAACCATGTATCTAAAACATCTGGATCTCTTGTCCAACCTTTCCCTTTAGGAGCTTCTGTTCCTACATAAATCTCTTCACCCTTATACCAAACAGGAATTTGATGTCCCCACCACAATTGTCTACTAATACACCAATCTTGAATATTTTCTAGCCACTGTTTAAAAGTACGTTCGAAACGTTTAGGATGAAAGTTTACTTTTTCATCTGGGTTATTTTGCATTTCTAAAACGTCAGAAGCTAACTTGTCCATCTTTACAAACCATTGTTTTGATAATCTAGGTTCAACAATAACCCCAGTTCTTTCACTATGACCAATGGCATGTGTTATCTTTTCGATTTTTCTAAAATATCCTTCTTTTTTAAGATCTTCTAAAACTTGCTTACGACAAGCAAAACGTTCCATACCATCATATTTGCCAGCTAAAGCATTCATCGTTCCATCTTCATTCATACATAAAGGTTGAGCTAAATTATGTCTTCTTCCTACTTCAAAATCATTAGGGTCATGAGCAGGAGTTACCTTTACAACACCAGTACCAAATTTAATATCTACATAATCATCAGTGATGATTGGAATCTTGATATTAGTTAATGGAATATAAACTTCTTTCCCAACATATTTCAAATATCTTTTGTCTTTAGGATTAATCATTAATGCTTGGTCAGCAAACATTGTTTCTGGTCTTGTTGTAGCAATAACTAGAGAACCACTTCCATCTACTAAACGATATTCGTAATAATATAAACTTGCTTCTTCCTCTTCATAAATTACTTCGATATTTGATAAAGCAGTTTTGCCAGCAATATCCCAGTTGATAATTCTCTCGCCTTGATAGATTAAACCTTCTTGATACATTTTTGTAAAAACATAATTAACAGCATGGTTTAATCCTTCATCTAAAGTAAATCTTTCTCTTGTATAATCCAAAGATAAACCTAGCATCGACCAACTATGGCTAATTTTACCTGAATATAACTCTTTCCATTTCCAACATTCTTCTAAAAACTTTTCACGACCTAAATCATATTTAGAAATGCCTTTTTCTCTTAACATAGCTTCAACTTTTGCTTGAGTTGCAATCCCAGCATGGTCCATTCCAGGAAGCCATAAGCAATCATATCCTTGCATTCTTTTACGTCTAATAATAATATCAGGAAGTGTACTATCAAAAACATGTCCTAAATGTAACTCACCAGTTACATTAGGTGGTGGTAAAACAATTGAATATGGCTTTTTACTCGTATCACCAGCTGTAAAATAACCTTCCTTTACCCATTTTTCATATTTTCCCTTTTCAACTCTTTTAAAATCGTATTTTAAATCTAACTCTTTCATCTCATTCCTCCATATAAAAAGTCCTTAAAATTAAATTTTAAGGACGAATTATTCGCGGTACCACCTTAATTCATAGTATACAACTATGCACCTTCATTAGTAATTAACGCTTACTTAACGAAACTAGTTACTACTATTTCACTAGTTCAGCTCCAAGACTACTTCAATAGGATTACTTGTAATCTTCCACCAAAATGATTACTCTCTTTAAAAGTAACTTGCCTATTTACTCCTTCTTTTCCTAGCTTTTAACTTAGAAATAGTATAACTTATTTTTCTAAATAAGTCAATTATTTTCCACCCTTTTGATAAGGAATTCCATTAGCCTTAGGGCCTTGGTTAGTTTTAGAAAAGAAGATTAATACTACTAATGTAGCGATAAATGGTAACATCTTTAATACTTCGTTTGAAAAGCCTAAGTTTTCTAAGAAAGGAATATAAGCTATTCCGCTTGCAAGAACAGTTAAAAACGAGAAAAATGCAGCAGCTATAGCAATCTTAAATGGTTTCCAGTTACCGAAAATCATAACTGCCATCGCTAAGAATCCATAACCAGCAACGCTACCATTATATACTGTGTATATGTTAGTAATTAACATATATCCGCCAACACCGGCTAAAGCACCACTAGCTAATGTTCCAAAATATCTTGTTTTATAAACATTAATACCAACTGAATCTGCAGCTTCTGGATGTTCACCACAAGCTCTAATTCTTAAACCTAAACGAGTTTTATATAAAATTACATAACTAGTAATTAAAATTATAACACCAATTAGTATACTTAAGTTAACATTTTTAAAGAACAGATCTCCCAAAAACGGTATTTTTGATAAGAATCCCATTTCTTTAATCCTAAATAAGGCATATGGTACTTCAATCTCATCAGAACCTCTTGTTTGACCTAATGCTAATGTCATAGTTAAGAACACTACTAAAGCAGGAGCTAATGTATTTATTGCAGTTGCACTAATGATTTGATTAGCAGCTAGGTTAATTGAGGCAAAAGCATGAAGAAGCGCTATGACAATACCTGCAGCAGCAGCTACAAGTAAACCGATTAAGTAAACGCCTTGAATCGTCAACATCGAACTTTCAGCACTTAGGTCAATTGCTCTACCCAAAAACTTAACTACTAATACCCCACAAAAAGCACCAAGTATCATAATACCCTCTAAAGCAATATTAGTAACTCCTCCTTTTTCACTCATCATTGCACCAATTGCAACAACCATAAGTGGAATAAAACTCATCAAGAATAATCCCATAAAATTATAGAAATTAGACATGATCATTCACCTCCACTTGTGCTTCTTCTTTTACTTTTTTCTTAAAAAGATTTTTTAAGATTCCTTTATCTAAAACAATTGAAATAATTTTAGATAAGGCAGCCATAAAGATGATTGAGGCAATAATTACACTTGCGATTTCTCGGTTATAACCTACAATTTGTAAAGTCTCTGCACTATTTTTCAAATAACTAATAAAAACACTAGTAAAGATTATTCCTACAGGATGACTATTGGCAAGTAAGGCTACACTCATTCCTTCAAATCCTTGAGGAGGAACGTGGCTCATACCCGATAAAAATAGAGGGCTCTTTGCTAGATAAGCAAATACGCCACCTAAGCCTGCAAGACCACCTGCAATAGCCATTGAAATAATTATATTCTTTTTATAATTTATTCCAGCGGCTTTTGAAGCAGTTGAAGAATAACCAACAGCTTTTAACTGATAACCTAATGTTGTTTTCTTTAAAATAAAGAAAATCAAAATTGCTACTAAAATAGCAACAAAAATCCCAATATCTATCTTAGAACCGCCAAAGATTTTATTTAAACCTAAAATTGGTGTCCAAGCAGTTGGATGATTAATAGCTATACGATTATATAGTGTGTCAAATACTGGAGGATAAATTGCCATTATTGATACAAGATAAATTCCAATATAGTTCATCATAATCGTCCCAATAACCTCACTTACATTAAAGAAAGCTTTGAGGAATCCAGGAATTGCTCCCCAAATTGCACCAGCTAAAACTCCCGCTAACACACATACCATCCAGTGTATAACAGGTGGTAAAGTAAGTAATCTAGCTGCGTATAATGCAAAAACCGCACCAACAATAAATTGCCCTGAAGCACCAATATTAAATAAACCAGTTTTACTTGCAAAAGCAAAAGCAAGACCTGTTAACATGATTGGTACTGCATCAGCTAATACATCACCAATACTTCTTTTACTTCTCATCCCACCTACAAACAATCTTCTTAGTCCTTCTAAAGAAGAAGATGGTTTAGTAATTACCATAATCAAAAATCCTAATAAAATACCAATTAATATCGAAATTACCGCTACCTTAAATGATTTGTATGTTGGGGATTTACGAACTTTACTTATGAATTCTTTAAAGTCAAACTTTTCATTTTGTTTTTCTTCTTTCAGTTCAACTTTTTCTTCTTTCAGAATTTCTTTTGAATCTTCATCTTTAAATAATACTTGATTTTCAGGTTTTTCCTTATCATTTTTTAATTTAGGATAATATTTTTCTAAAATAAATTTTAAACTAATTGTAAATAGTCCTAAAAGATACAATGACATAAGAATTATGAATAAAATTTTAACTGTAGTACTCATTATGATCACCTGCTTTTACTTTTGGAGCACTTTGTTTAGTTCCTAACATATATAATCCTAGTTCAGCATGATTTGTTTTCTTTGGATTAAGTTCTCCAACAATCGCTCCTTCATAAATTACTAAAATGCGGTCTGCAAGATCTGTAACTTCATCAAGTTCAAAAGAAACAACAAAAATCGCCTTTCCTTTATCCCTTTCAGATACAATAGTTTTATGTACAAACTCAATTGCACCAACATCTAGTCCTCTTGTTGGTTGACTGGCAATTAATAAATTGTGAGGTTTTGAAGTCTCACGGGCAAAAATTGCCTTTTGCTGGTTACCACCTGACAAACTTCTTGCAAAAGTTTTGGCACCTTCACCAGTTCTAATATCATATTCATTAATTAAACTATTAGTATATTCTAGTATTTCTTGATTTTTTAAAATCCCATTTTTAGAAAATCTTGGCTTATAATACTGGTTAGTAATCATATTTTCTGCTATAGTGTAGTTCAAAACTAAACCAAACTTTTGTCTATCTTCAGGTATATGACTCATTCCATTATCAATTCTTTTTCTCACAGTTGCTTTAGAGATATCTTCGCCATTAAAAATTATCTCTCCAGTAAAATCAATATCTAGTCCTGTAATTACATTAACTAATTCACTTTGACCATTGCCATCAATACCAGCAAGACAAACAATTTCACCAGCTTTAAGATCAAAACTAACATTGTTTAAGATTAATTTATCTTGATCTTTTAATTTTTTACTTAAATTTCTAACAGATAGCACTACATCTTCTGGTTCAGCTTCGTCTTTATCAACAGAAAAATCAACTACTCTACCTACCATTAACTCTGCCATTTTACTTACTGAAGTGGTAGAAACATCTATAGTAGTAATGTATTTACCTCTTCTTAAAATTGTACAACGATCTGCTACTGCTTTAATTTCATTTAACTTATGAGTAATTAAAATAATCGTTTTACCTTCTTCAGAAAAGTTTTTCATTGTTTTCATTAAAGACTCTATTTCTTGAGGCGTTAAAACAGCAGTTGGCTCATCAAAAATTAAAATATCTGCATCACGATACAACATCTTTAAAATTTCAACTTTTTGTTGTTGGGAAACAGTTAAATCCTTAACGTAAGCATCTAAATCAACTTCTAAACCATACTTTTCTGATAACTCTAAAACTTTTTTACGACATTCCTTTAAATCTAAAAAAAGACCTTTTCTAGTTTCTTTTCCTAAAATAATGTTTTCTAAAACAGTAAATACATCAACTAGTTTAAAGTGTTGGTGAACCATACCAATATTATGATCATTGGCATCATTTGGATTATTAATTTCAACTTCTTCACCATTTATTTTAATGATTCCACTATCAGCTTGGTAAAGACCAAATAAAACTGACATCAAAGTTGATTTACCAGCTCCATTTTCACCTAAAACTGCATGTATTTCACCTTTTTTTACCCTTAAAGTAACATCGTCATTAGCATACAAGCTACCAAAAGTTTTAGTTATATTCAACATCTCCACTGCATATTCACTTTTATTTTTCAAAGCTAAAAGTCTCTTTTCTTGCATTCGATTCTCCTTTTTTTAAAACAAGAGGGATGTTTCCATCCCTCTTTTTTCTACCTTCCTAATTATTCAGAGTCTGGTTGTGTAACGTCTATTAATGCTTCAACTCCAGCAGGGTTTCCGCACTTATCTTTTAAATAAGCTGCTAATTCAACTTTAGTAGTTGGTGCTGCAAAACCATCTGCTTTCATAAGAGTTAATAATTCTTCATATTGAGCAACAGTAAATGTTCTCCATCTCCAAGAACCTGCAGCAGTTGGAAGTCCAACAGCGTCTTGGTGAACACCTTTGTTTAGTTCTTTTCCACCATTGAATTTTTTATCGATAACTAGTGCTTTTAGTTCTTGTTCTACAGCTTCTGCTAATAATTTCATTGATGATGAAATTACTTTTGCACTTTGAGCTTCTTGGTCTACGTCAACACCAATAACCCATTTACCTTCTTTACCTTCAGCTGCAACGAAAACAGAATTTCCTGCACCACCAGCACAAGCAAAGATAATTTCTGTACCAGCATCATACCAACTAGCGGCTTTTGTAGTCCATTGTGGATCTGGAGCAAAACTGTTTAGATATTCATAACGGTTTGCTGGGAAAGTAATTGCTACTCCCATTTCTTTTGCTGCATGATATGCACCAGCAATATAACCAATTCCAAACTTAACAACAGCAGGAACAGGAGCTCCACCTAAAAATCCTAAATTAGTAAAACCATCTTTTACAGCTGCATAGCCTGCTGTAAATCCGGCTTCTTCTTCTTTGAATAGAATTGAGCATACATTTGCAGGAATATCCATTGCCGCACCTTCATTTGTAGGTACACCATCAATAAAGATAAATGATACTTTTGGATATTTTACTGCCATCTCACCGATAGCATCACTGAAATAAAATCCAGGTGTAACAATTACATTCGCACCTTCCTCAATGTTCAACTCAATAGCTGACACATACGCAGCTGTTGCTTGATCAGCAGGCTGATAATATTGATATTCAACTTTATCAGAGTGTGCTTCACCAAATGCCTTAACTCCTTCCCAAGTTCCTTGGTTGAAAGATTTGTCGTTAATTGTTCCAACGTCAGTAATCATAACGATTTTAATTTTTTCTTCTTCTTTTGGATCTTTTTCACAACTACAACCTACTAATAGTCCTAGTCCTAAAACTAGCACAAGAAATGTAATAAATTTTTTCATTTTTTCCTCCTTTACGAAAAAATTGATTTTGGTTATTTCCATAACCATTACGAATTTATTATAACAAAAAACGATTGCCTTTGCAATCGTTTTCGTGATTTTCAATTGTTTTCAGTTGTTTTCAATTATTTTCATTTTATTTATTCATATCACCAGGTAATTTAAAATCTTCTAAACTTAATGAAACATCAAAGACTTTAACACCTTCAGCCATATTATAACGTTTATATTGGCTAGAAATTAATCTTCGATTAAAGTTAGTTACATATTCTTCCGCTTCTTCTTTTGAAAGTTTATGAACATAACCTAATAACGATATTAATTTCTCATCAGTTGCTCCATTAACTAGTTTATGATATAAAATAAAATCATTGATTTCATAAGATCCTAAAATCTCTTCAGTATTTTGTTTTCCAGGTAAAAGTTCGGGGCTAATTGGTGCCTTTAAAACTCCTTTGATTTCCTCTTTTACTTCTTTTAAAATTCCTATGTAATGTTCTAATAATTTTCTTACTACCGTTTTAGGAATACCAGAGTTAATTGCATACATTGAAGAGTTATCGCCATTAAATGTAGTAAAGCCTAATGCAATCTCACTTAAGTTACTAGTACCAATTACAATTCCACCTACTTTATTGGCAATATTCATTAAAGTAAATGTACGATATCTAGCTTGAATGTTCTCATAAGTTGTATCAAGCTTTTGATGATTAATTAAATCTCTTTGACGATTTACTTCTTTTTCAATATTTAAGTCTAATACTTCAACACCTAACTTTTTCATTAAAGTAAGTGCTAAATTATAACTTGCCTCTTTAGTATTGCTTGTTGGCATTGTAACACCAATTATTGTATTTCGTGATAAATTATAAGTATCACACATTTTAACTAATGATAATAATGCTAAGGTAGAATCTTGTCCACCACTAACACCTAATACTAGCTTTTTAGCACCAACATGCATAAATCTTTTATAAACTGCTGCTGTTTGAATACTAATGATTTGATCTAAATATAAATCATCTTTAGGTACAAATGGATTCTTATCAAATTCTCTTGTAAGCTTGCATTTATCTGCGTTCTTCACTAAATCTTCATGAAGAGAAAGATCAGAAGATAATTCATTATTAGCTTTCATATAAGCTTGTTTGTAATATGAACTCTTTCTTCTTTTATATCGTAGTGCTGCTATATCAATCTCACTAACAATTATTTTTGAATCAAATGATAACTTATCATCAATTACTAACGTTTTACCTGCTTCAGAAATAATTAACTCTGAACCAAAAATAACATTACTAGATGTTTCACTAGCCCCAGTTGAAGCATAAACATAAGCTCCACTATATTTATAAGTTAAGTTATTAATAATTAATTCTCTTTTCTTAGTTTTATAAATTCTTGCCGGTGAAGATGAACAATTAAAAACAATGTCCGCACCTTTTAAATATAACTCTTCACTAACTGATTGTGGTGCCCACATATCCCCACAAACCTCACAGCCAAAAGTAATATCGCTATTATAAAACTTAAACAGCATCTTACCAAAAGGAACAGGATTATAAAAATTGTCATCTTTTTCATCAGTATCTTTAAAAAACTCTAAATAACTAATTCTATCTAGCTTTTTACCAAACCATCTAGTTTCTTCAAACTCTTCAGAATGTGGTAGATATTCTTTTGGTACAACACCTATTAATTCATTATCTTGAACAACAAAGCTACAATTGTAAATAACACTATTTTGGAAAACATAAGAACCAAAAAGCACAACACCTTTAAAGGGGTTGTTATTTAGTAAATATTTAATTGCTTCTTGTGTTTCTAAATATAGTTGATCACTATAAAACAAGTCCCCACAAGAATAGCCAGTAATAGCAAGTTCTGGAAAAACAATAACATCTACATCTTGATCTAATTTCTTTAAGATCTTAAGCATTTCCTTAACATTTTCTAATGGTTTTCCTAAAACAATTTTTGGACTTGCAGCTGCAACTTTAATGAAATCTTTACTGTACATCTTTCCTCCTAGTACAAATTGTTTTCTTTAATATATTGATTTACCTTTGTAAGCAATATTTTTTTATTTTTAGTTTTACGATATTCAGAACTTGAAACATTTAATTTAGGTGCATCTTCTAAAATCGTAAAGTTTTCTTTGTGTTTACTCATAAAATCATCTTTTTCGATAATCGCCATAATATCAATATCCCCACGTGGAATAACGATAAATTTGTTTTGAACAACAATATTTGGGAAGTTAATCCATTTATTTATATTAACTAAGTTATCAGCGCCAAGTAAAAAGTATGACTCTGGAAAGTGAGCAAGTGTATATGTTGTACCATAATAACCATCTTGTTTCATTTCAAAATCAGAAACTGATGCTCTTGCACCCAATTCTTCAGCAACAATTTCAAGCATTCTCAAACGATCTTTATCTGAAGCTAATTCATCTTTATGATAAAGTGAACTAGTTGGCATAAATATTATTTCTGAATCTTTATATTTTTTAAGTAAATATTTTGCAATTTTATAATGAGCAATAGTGGGTGGATTAAAAGAGCCACCATAAATAATCTTCATATTTTTACCTCTAACATATTATACCACATTTCCAAAGTAAAAGACAACTTTTTATCCAAAAGTTGTCTATTTACAAAAAAATAAGTATAAAATAAGGAATTATATGTTTACAATTTTAATGTATTTATATAATCAATCTAATAATATTATCTTGGTAATACCGGTTTTGGTAAAGGTCTTAAGTTTGTCATTGTTTGTACCTCCTATAGTTTTTGAATGATTCTTAATTTTGCTGAGCGTGAACGTATATTTGTTTCTAGCTCTTCCGGACTTGGAGTTATTACTTTTTTATTAACTAAAGCAAACTCTTTTTTAATCTTATAATCTTCGACTGGAAGATCTTTTGGCATGTTATCTTCTGTAGCTTCTTTGAAGACCTCTTTACAGATGCGGTCTTCCAAAGAGTGGAAGGTAATTACGCAACATCTCCCATTCGTATCAAGTAAATCTAAAGCATCCCTTAATGATCTCTCAAACACATTTAACTCATCATTAACAGCAATCCTAATTGCTTGAAAAGTTTTACGTGCAGGGTGTGTAGCTTTTCTTCGGTAATGAGCTGGAACTGCCTGTGTAACAATTCTAACTAATTCCGTTGTCGTCTCAATTGGTTTTACTTTTCTAAAGTAATCTATTTTCTTTGCAATACTAGTTGCATATTTTTCTTCTCCATATTCGAAGATAATTCTTCTTAACTCTTCGACTGGATACTCATTTACTACATCATAAGCTGTTAAAGCTTGATTTTGATTCATTCTCATATCAAGCCTAGCTTCTTCATGATAACTAAATCCACGATCTCTATCATCAAGTTGAAATGAAGAAACTCCTAAGTCATATAAAATTCCATCAACTTTATAAACTCCTAAACTATTTAGTTGTTCTTTAATATTTACAAAGTTATCAGGAATTATAGTAAAGTTATTACTAATCTTAGCAAGTCTATCTCTTCCTTCATTTATGGCATAATCATCTTGTTCAAAACAGTAAAGTTTACCATTCGTAAGTTTTTCTAAAATGATGCTAGCATGGCCAGCTCCACCCATCGTACAATCTACGTATATTCCATCTTCCTTAACAGTTAGGCCTGTCATAACTTCATTGAGTAATACTGAAATATGGATCATTTCTGTTTTGATCATTGTGCTTGGTCTTTGTCTAATCATCAAAATCAATCCTTTCACTGATTTCATCAAGTGTAGCTTGACGTTCTTGATAATATTCTAACCAGGCCTTTTTATCCCAAATTTCTATTCTTTCACCAACACCGATAATTACACATTCTTTGCTTAAGCCAGCATACTCTACAAGTAATTTATCGATAGTAACTCTTCCTTGACTATCCATTTCTTTATAGTATGCACCTGACATAAACATCCTGCTAAACTCACGGTTTACTTTTTTTGTAAATGAAAGAGTGTTTAATTTATTAACAACTTTATTCCATTCGTCATTAGGGTACACGAAAAGGCAGCGTTCGATCCCTCTGTTTATGATAAGCTTATCTTTCAATAAAGATCGAAACTCAGTTGGTATAAATATTCTATTTTTGTCATCTAAATTGAAATGATATTCACCTATAAACATAGTTTTCTCCTTTCTCCACTTTTCCCCACTTCTACCCACTTGAATTGTACTACAACTTAATAATAAATGTCAAGCATTTTTTAAAACTTTTTTCAAAAAAGTTAATATTTTTTAGTTATCAACGTGGAAAAAGAAAAAAGCACTCAATTTAAAGAGTGCTTTTCCTTCTTTTAGAACATTTTTGTTCTTTTTTTTAGTTTTAGATCTAGAGCCTATTTAGCTTTTTCGTCTCCATCTGCAGCGCCAGCTTTTTTAGCTTTGATTTCTTTTACTTGTTTTTTGTCATAGTATCCACAATGAGGACACACTACATGTGATCTCATCATTTCACCACATTCAGGACAAGCAATAAGAGCTGGGTTCTTTAAAGCATGATGGCTACGGCGCTTACGCTTTCTAGTCTTTGAAACTCGATTTTGTTGAGCAATTGCTCCCATGTTTTTTCACCTCTATCTCTAATTTTAAAGTTAATTAGTCACTATTACTAACTCGCATTGGTTTATGTAAAATAATATTAATCCAAACGAGTTCATCTAAATCTAAAGTGTTTTTCTCAATAAAGTAAATATCTTCATCAGCATTCATTTGCGCATCGCAAATTTCTTCACATTCTAAATCAATTGGATAATCGATTTCCTCTAAGGTAACAGCATCTTCTAAGACTAAAATTCCTTTGATTGTAAAAAGAACTTCGAATCTATTAAAAGAAATTTCCTTAAGCGTACCTTCAACATGCAAAGACTTAATATCTAAAATATCATGAGTCTCTAAAGTTCTTGCTTTTAGATTTGGCTCATAGGAAAACTCATGAACTTCATTATTGAATTTCTTCAACTGTTGTAAAGACCATTTCATAGTATCCCTCTTAACTTTAATACTTATAAATTATACTATATTTTTATTCAATTGTCAATAAGATTAAGCTATTAAAAAACTACTATTAAATAGTAGTTTTAATTAATGTTAATATTATATGCATTCAAAATACGAATGTTTTTACCAACAATACTCGAATAATCAGTTTCTGCAGGTGGCTCAGTTAAAGTCACAATAAACTTAACAATAACGGGATCACCATTTAAAATAATTGTTTCAGGCGCTATGATTTCTACATTTACTAAATTAGAATATTCGACAGCCCCATCTATAATAGCAGTACTGATAATATTTAATCGGCCTTCTTTAGTAATACCATGATTATCATCTTTTTCTTTCCAAGAAACAGCAACTGTAAATTCTGCTTTTTCTACAATTTCTCTACCATGACTAAAGCTTAAGTCTTTATAACCAACTGGAACTAATGCCTTATCTTCTAATGTGTCTAATTTCTCTAAATCAATAATTGTATCAATAGATTTAGCTTCACCAATTACAACTCCACCTGAATTACCACCACTACCACCTGGCTTATTAATTAAACCTTTTCCCCCATACATATCAGAGAATAGCATTAAATAAAATATAACAAAAGCAAGAAGAACTAATAAAATTAGTAAAAAAATACAATAAGCTAAAAATCTTCTTCTTCTATCATCTTCTTTTCGAATTCTGATCATATTATATAATCTCCTTTTTTATTTCATCTTGAATTACTTCAATAATTTCTGCGCGACCAATTTTCTTAAATGATGATGTATAAATAATACTTTCATCAGTTAAGTTTAATTTTTCCCTAATTTGTTTTTTGGCTTTTTCTAGACTGCTATGATTAACTTTATCTGATTTTGTTGCAACAACCATAATCGGTAGCTCTAAATAAAGTAAATATTCAAACATCAAAAGATCATCATTAGTTGGACCTACTTTAGTATCAACAAGTAAAAAGGCAACTTTAATATTGGGATTATCAGTTAAATAATCTTCTAAATATTTTCCAAATCTTTCTTTGTCTTCTTTGCTTCGTCTAGCATAGCCATAACCAGGTACATCTACCAAGTAAAAACTATCATCAATATTATAAAAATTGATTGTAACAGTTTTACCAGGCAAAGTCGATGTCTTAGCAAGCATCTTTCTATTAGTAATTAAGTTAATTAAACTCGACTTACCTACATTACTTCTTCCCAAAAAAACAATTTC
>LSQX01281395.1_pt1 | contig 14430 bp, 9 predicted proteins | sample 654561 | NCBI WGS metagenome assembly LSQX01 (sample SAMN04489861, study PRJNA283612) | anaerobic digester metagenome | isolation source: 4 biogas reactors fed with cattle manure at either 37C or 55C with and... | place: Denmark: Kongens Lyngby | collected 2014
ATCCGTTGTATGTTGTTGACGGAATTCCTTTTGACGGAGATTTGTCTTCATTAAATCCCAATGACATTGAATCATTGACAGTACTAAAAGATGCTGCTTCCACCGCCTTGTATGGAGCACGCGGAGCCAATGGGATTATAATGGTTACAACAAAAAAGGGAGCTATCGGCAAGTCAGTTGTAAATGTTGAAGCAAGATACGGTATAAACTCTCGCGCTATTAGAAACTATGATGTTTTGACAAGCCCAAAAAACTATTTGGAAACAGCATATAAAGCCATTTACAACGCCGGGATTTATAACTTAGAATACACGCCCTACCAAGCGAACAGATATGCGAATGAAAAAATCACTTCTGAAACTGAAGGAGGTTCGGGTTATACGATTTATACAGTACCCGATGGTCAATACTTGATTGGAAATAATGGTTTCCTTAACCCAAATGCTACTTTAGGATATAGCGATGGAACTTATTTTTATACTCCGGACAACTGGATTAATGAAACATTCATGAATAATCCGCGTCAAGAATATAACATTTCCATCTCGGGAGGTAATGAAAGAGGACACCATTTTATTTCAGTCGGATATTTGGATGATAAAGGAGTAATTGCCGGATCAGGCTTTTCAAGAATTTCTACTCGTTTTAACGGTGACTATAAAATTAAAAATTGGCTGAAAGTGGGTGCGAATATGAGCTATAACTATTCAAACAGCCAATATCCGGGAGAGCAAGTTACAACAAACTCTTCGGGGAACGCGTTTTTTATCGCCAATTATATTGCTCCAATTTACCCAATCTTTGTGCGTGAAAGCGCAAATCAGCAAATAATGTTAAATCAAGGACGAAAAGTATTTGATTATGGTGATGGAGTAAGTACCAACTTCTCAAGATCATTTATGTCAATTGCCAACCCCGCCGGTGATTTGGTTTACAACAAGACCAACTACCTGATGGATATAATGAACAACAGCTGGTATGCGGAAATTTCTCCTATCACGGGTTTGACCCTTACGGCTCGTTACGGACTGAATGTGGACAATACAAGATATAATGACTTAGGAAATGCATACATGGGTCAAAGCGCTTCTTCTGGAGGTACCGCATATCAAGACCAAAGTAGAATTTTTGGATTCAATCAGCAGTATATTGCCAACTATCACTACGAAATCGACAGATTGAACCTACTTGATTTTACCCTTGGATACGATGCTTATTCATATAGATCTGAACGCGTTTTCGCATCAGGTCAAAATCTTTATAACCCCGAAAGTTACTACGTAAGTAATGCCATTGACCAGCTAAGGGGAGGAGGTTCAAAATCACTTTATGCCACAAGAGGTATTATCAGTCGAGTTAACTTTTCGCACGATGAAAAATATTTTGGAAATATATCATATCGTCGTGATGCTTCTTCCCGATTCCACCCTGATAAAAGATGGGGTAACTTCTGGTCTGCAAGCGCGGCTTGGATGATGACCAAAGAGGAATTCCTAAGTTCAGTTGATTGGCTGAGCATGTTGAAATTCAAAGCATCATTTGGCCAGCAAGGTAACGATAATATAGGCAATTATTATGCCTATCTGGACCAATACCGCATGACTGGAGCAGAAGGCGTATTTGCTGACGGAGCGATTGTGTATAAAGGAAATCCGGATATAACTTGGGAAACTTCTACTTCTTATAACATCGGATTTGATTTCGGGCTGCTAAATAATACACTGACAGGTAGCTTGGAGTATTTTGGCAGAAAATCAGCGGACATGTTATACAATAAACCTACAGCAGGAAGTTTAGGATACACATCAATACCGATGAACGTTGGTTCGATGACAAACTCCGGTTTAGAATTGGATTTGAATTACAACGTATTCAATACTGTAGCGATTGATTGGAATGTGTTCGCGAATGCAACCTTAATTAGCAATAAAATCAATAAGTTGCATCCCGACCTTCAAGGTAAACTGATTGATGGCAACAGAATTTACGAAGAGGGTTATTCTATGTACCGGATGTATCTTGTGGAGTATGCCGGAGTGAATCCTGAAACCGGAATGGCGGAATATTGGAGTGACGGAGAGTTTGGCGAACGCATCAAAACAGACGATTACTCTGTAGCGGTAGACCATAAAATTGCAACCGACAATTTGCTTCCTAAAGTATATGGAGGTTTTGGAACTTCTATTGCCTCATATGGTTTTGATGCCGCTGTTCAGTTGTCCTATCAGCTTGGTGGAACAATTTATGACAGTGGGTATGCTAGATTGATGCATGGCGGAATCACAAGTTATGCTGGAACAAACTGGCACAAAGACATTTACAATGCATGGACTCCTGAGAATACGAATACTGATGTACCTCGTCTAAATGCGAATGACAAATATGCGAACTCAACTTCAACTCGATTTTTAATAAGTTCTAATTACCTGAGTTTGAATAATATCGTGTTTGGTTATACTGTTCCAATTCAAAAGTTAACCAATCTTGAGATCAGTAAATTAAGAGTTTACATAGTAGCTGATAACGTGGGAATTATTTCCGCGCGTAAAGGTTTAGACCCACGTCAAAGTTTTACGGCAGCAACAACCGCGCTATATACTCCGATTCGTTCAATATCCGGAGGTGTTAGTTTATCGTTTTAATGATATAGAATAAAATAAGACTATGAAACAGCCATTCAAGATAAGTTTTAAATGTAAGATAATGTCCCGATATCTATCGGTAGGCGTGTTCCATAAGTCCTTAATGTAAAAAATAAAATTATTCGTATGAAACAGCCATTAAAAGCAAATTTTCACCTAAACGTATGAAAATGAATGGCGTATTCCATACGACCTTAATGTAAAAAATAAAATTTTTTCGTATGAAAATAAGAAATTTAATATTAACTACAACCATCCTCGGATTACTTTTTGTTAGTTGTAACGATTTGGATACTTACCCGGAAGGATCGATAGTAACTACTAATCAAAAAGAGGAGGTTTATGAGCTGAATCCGGCACAAACAGCAGCCGGTGTAAATGGAATTTTTGCTCAATTTAATCAGTTTATGCCTAACGAATCGGCATTAGGTGCTGAGCGTCACAATGACTTTGGTTATCCATCTATTATGATGTTTACAGATGCCAATGGGATGGATATGATTACTGAAGATAATGGATATAACTGGGCAGGATTCAACCTGAATTTCTCTGACAGGATTTATACTTCAAATGAAACCCAGATTGTTTGGAATAATTTGTATGCGATCATATTTACGGCAAATAATGTAATCGGACCAATTGATCCTGAAACTGATATTGCTACAAATCAATATTATTTAGGACAAGGGTTAGCGGCAAGAGCTTTTGCTTATTTTAATTTAGCACAACTCTTTCAATTTAATTATGTAGGAAATCAAGGCAAACCTTGTGTTCCTATAATTACAAATGAGAACTCGAATGAGGCAGCATTAAGTGGAGCACCCAGATCTACGGTTGAAGAAGTCTATACATTGATTCTGAATGATATTAATAAAGCGATTGAATTGCTCGATGCAGCCGAAAGTGCAGGAGTAACGCGTAAAGACAAACGATATATCAGTTTGGCTGTAGCCTATGGACTCCGTGCCAGAATACATTTAACTATGCAAAAATGGCCCGAAGCGGCAGCAGATGCCACAAATGCAATTGAAAAGTCTGAAGCAAAACCGGCAACCATAAAAGATGTGAGCGGACCCTCTTTTTCAAGCGCGGCAGAAAAAAACTGGATGTGGGGTATTATTATTGCTGAGACAGACAGGGTAGTTACATCCACTATTGTAAACTGGATTTCACACATGGGATCACTTAACTACGGTTATGCCAACTTTTCAAAAGGACGCCAAATCAATAAAGCATTATTTAACTCTATTCCCGAATCAGATGTTCGCAGAGGTTGGTGGTTAGATGAAGAGATGTATTCTAAGCATTTAAATAAAGAACAAAACGATTGGATGAACAAGTATTATTCCGGTTATACTCAAGTTAAATTTGCACCCTATAAAAATGAAGTAGGCAGCACTACCAACGCGACTGATCTTCCTCTTATGCGTATTGAAGAAATGTACTTGATTAAAGCTGAAGCAGAAGCTATGAGCGGAGGCGCGGGTGCAGCTACTTTAGTAAGTTTTGTAAAAGAATTCAGAGATCCTGGATATGAATTTACGGCAACAAGTCCTCAGGCAGTTCAAGAAGAAGTCTTTCGCCAAAGAAGAATTGAATTGTGGGGTGAGGGGTTAAGCTGGTATGATATTATGAGGTTAAATAAACCTGTAGATAGACGTGGCGCAGGATTCCCTAATGCCCCCATGGTGTTTAACATACCGGCAGGAGATCCTATACTATTATGGAGAATACCCGAAGCTGAAATTCAAGCAAACCCTGCATTGAATGAAGAAGACAATAATGAATCAGCGCCGGCACCAACTCCGGTTCCTGATTTATAACTTAACATTTTAATTAGCAAACGTTATGCAACAGTCATTAAAAGCAAATTTTCACCCTAACGGTATGAAGATGAATGGCATGTTCCATACGACCTTAATGTAAAGAATAAATTTTAATCGTATGAAACAGCCATTTAAGACAAATCTTAAACCCAAGAGAATGGTTAATGGCGTGTTCCATACGACCTTAATGTAAAGAATAATATTTAATCGTATGAAACAGCCATTTAAGAACAGTCTTAAACCTAAGGAAATGATTANNGTGTTCCATACGTCCTTAATGTAAAGAATAAATTTTAATCGTATGAAAATAATAAATTTAATAAAAGTAGTTTTTCTTATCGCTGTAGTTACGCTTGCTTCTTGCAAGGACTATGTGGATATTGAAAAAACAAGTCCTGAGATTCAGGCAGGGAATCAAGGAGTCTTTTTTCCTGAAAGTAATCAAAGTGCGTTTGAGCTGGAGCCAACCGAGCCTACTCAAATCCAATTGACTATTGCTCGTAGTGTGTCTGCCGGAGCAGTTGAAATTCCCATTACTGTAGATGTAAATGAAAATGATGTGTTTCAAGTTCCTGCTACAGTAAGTTTTGCGGATGGTGAAACCGAAAAAGAGATAACCATTAATTTCCCGACTGCCGGTGAAGGGGTTACTTACCCATTACGAATATCAGTTTATGGAGATCAATATGTAAATCCTTATTCTGATGGCGTACCATATGTTGAGGCTACTGTTACTCGTATTAAGTGGGTACCTGTAGATGAACCAATGGTATATGTAGATGGTCCTTTTGTCAATGTGTGGCTTCAGGCGCCATATGCAATGTATGTTAATGCAGAAAAAGCTGAATTGGGAGATGTAGTTCGTTATAGATTTAAAAATATGTTTAAACCAAGAACAGCTCCTGCTGATGAAGATGGTATAAATAATGGGTTCGTGAATCAGGATCCGGGTTTTCATGGCGATAAAGATTGGTACACCATTATTGAAATTGCAGATTCGGCAGGTATGGAAGGAGAGGTGTTTATGTTTGCCCGGGAAACCGGAGTAGAATGGGGATCTTACGGTATGATTTCAATAGGTTCGATTTACAGAAACTTTCCCGATAGAAAGAAAGAAGATTTTCCATTAGGAACATTAAAAGATAGCGTAATTACATTTCCTCCGAAAAGTCTATATTTTAGAGATAAAGATGGTGTTATTCCTTCGAGTGCTCCTGCTTACATCTATATGAGTAAAGAACATTTCATTGCCGCAAACAAGAAAATCACAGATTTTAATAAAGTTGAGTATGAAGATATTCTCGGAGCTGTAAGTGAATATCATTCTGCAGCGTATAGTGATAGCTGGAACGCGATAATTGCAAAAGCTATCGATATTGATTTAGAAAATGAAAAAAGTGACTATAAGAACTTGTATTATTTGTCAAATCTTTATGCTGATGATAATGGTTTAGCATTCTACTATGCTGATGGCGGAAGAGTAAGAATCCCTGATAATCAGCCCATTGGCAAAAAGATATTTGGAAAAGACATCTATGTGTCTCAGAGTGATTCAATTGAATCTTCAGTGGAAGTGAATGACAAAGGGGTAACAGTTTATACACTTGGATTGTTGTTCCATTATGAGGATGGGACAGTACTTGGCCACTTTGCCGAAAAATTCTTTTATTCTGAAGATCCGGTAGCGTATGATAAAGCTGATTTCATAGGGAAATTTAAAATGACCGGATTAAGTCAATTGGGTGAAGATGACTTAGATAAAGAGGTAAATATAGCAGAAGGTGCTCACCCGGATACACTCATCATTACCGGCATTCCGTATGCTGAAGAAGTAAAAGCTGCTTTTGATGAAACTACAAGCACTATGTCCATTGCTTCTCAAGCATTAGCTGATATAGTAGCTAATGGCGAAACCTATGATATGAGTTTAATAAACACCGATGAAGATGGGATGAATAGTGAAGCCATTATGGAGTTTACTTTCAATATGGAAGGAAAACTTGTCATGTCCTCAACGAGCACCAGTGATGGATATGTGATTCGCAGTGTTGCTGCCGGAGGCTTTGTGTCAGGATTTTATAATATAGTTTTCACAAAAGTTACTTCAACTCCAGCGCCTATTTCATCTAGAATAATGAGTAATACAAAAATAAAGTTACAATCTTCGAAACGTATTGTAAAGAAAACTCAAGTTAAAGCAGGAACACACAATTTTAAGATTCAAGGTAAAAAATCACCTGTGAACATGAAAAAGAATGTTTCTACAAACTTTATTTTTTAGATTAATTTGAAATTCGTTAGATATTAGCTTAAAAGCAGAATTGATGTTTATTAGTCAATTCTGCTTTTTTTTATTTTTCCCGGTAGGAGTTCCCTAAGTGCAATAAAATATCACTATTGACCGACCTTTGGCGGATATGCAGAGTAAACTTCTACGAAGTTAAAAAAAACGTCCCATAAGTTGTCTGAAAGCTATATGTAGCTGTTTGCCGACGGCATATGTTTCATGTCGCTGTTTTTGTCGGTCAGTGATGATATATAAACATGATTATCTGTTTTTGTTCCTAAGCTTAAATAACGTAAGTTCGAAATAAGAATTTNNAAATCTCAACCTTATTACCTTATTGCAAATCAATCTCATAAATCTAAATATTGTTTTTTGGTTATATCGAACTCACGTTAAATAATGTTTTTCTTAGAATGGGACTAACCGCTTCAAGACGGTTTGTCCCGTTGTCTAACGATGTAAATAGGCAACCATCCCGAATATCGGGATGGTTACGGTGTAACAATTCAAAATTGCAACAAATAGGAATGATTGCGGAAGATTAATTAAATAAAGAGTGTTTGTTAGAAAAATAAGATTATTAGAGACTATGTAAGATAGAATGTTATAGTGTTAATTGACAGCAATATTACGGTAGGTACGAATCATTTAGCGACGCTGTCACTAAAAACAGCATAGATGAAACATTTCGATTCATCGGAAGTGACTAAATCTTTGTAGGGTAGTGTCCAATCTTTCAAAAGAGCCATAGGGAGGCTCAGTATTATCTTTTTATCGGACAATAGTGTTTATTAATCGAACTCAGGTTAACAAAACTATATGAGTCATGACTACTTCCATATCAACATTGTTTCGGCAAAGAAAAACTTGTTTGATTTTACAAAAAAAGACCTGACAGATTCTTGAAACCTGTCAGGTCTAATTGTTTTCAATATTTTAGAGAATTCCATGCCTATCTCCATCGGGAGAGGAGCTGAAGCTTTTATTCCTTACAAACTATCACCAAAATCCTCTTTAAACTTCGCCATTAGTTTCTGCGGCCAATCATTCACCGGCTCCAAACCACCCATAAAGAAACGAAGCACAGGCGGTTCGTAATTGAACTTCAATCCGCCGATCAGATTCTTGTTTTCATGAAGCCACTTCAACCTGTCGGCTACAAACATGATTTGCGATAATGTAAAAACACGACGAGGAACAGCCAAACGGAGTAGTTCCATGTCGGCGTAGGTTTCATTGCCGTACTCATCGCGCTGATTGGAGATAGAGCCCCGCTCCATACCGCGAATGCCCGATATCAAAAACAGAGCGGCAGCCAATGAGCCTGCCGGATATTCTGTCTGCGGTATATGTGAGCAGAAATCCATCGCGTTTACGTGAGCGCCAAGCACACCCGCAGGTTTTACCACCGAAATCCCCGCTTTGTCCAAGTCATCGACTAAATACTTGATAAAACTTGGGCTTTGACTGATGACTGTCTCATCCAATGTCTCATATAACCCGACTGCCATGCTTTCAATTTCACGAACAGAAATACCTCCGTAGGTCAAAAACCCTTCAAATAGCGGTACAAAAGCTTCCAATTCTTTGTAAATTTCTTCGCTGTCTGTACAAATCCCGCCACCACGAGATGAACTTAATTTTCGGGCAGAGAAATAGACCAAATCGGCCATCCCGGTCATTACTTTTATCACTTCGCCGATATTGCTGTCCTTAAATTCTTCTTCTCGCTCAAGAACCAAGTAAGCATTCTCACCCAATAAACTCGCATCCAATACCAATCGAATGCCATATTTATCAGCAAGAGATCGAACATCGCGCAGGTTCTGAACGGAGAATGGTTGTCCGCCAATCAAGTTGGTAGAGGCTTCCATCCGGATATAAGGAATATTTTTGGCGCCATTCAGCTTGATGATTTCCTCTAATTTCTCAATGTTCATATTTCCTTTGAACGGATGGGAGGAATTCATTACATAGGCTTCATCGTAAAGTAATTCGGCAATTTTACCGCCATTCTCGGTGATATGTGCCATGGCGGTAGTAAAATGGTAGTTCATTGGGATTAGATTCCCTTTGCGGATGTATGCTTTGGAGATAATATTCTCGGCAGCCCGTCCCTGGTGAACGGGGAGCAGGTATTTTTTACCCAAAACGTCTTGTACGGCTTTGTGTAAGCGAACAAAACTTTGCGATCCGGCGTAGGCATCGTCTGCATGCATCATCGAAGCCAGTTGCTCATCGCTCATAGCGTTGGTGCCGCTATCAGTAAGCATATCTAAGAAAACGTCTTTTGTGCTTAAGCGGAATGTGTTGAAACCACCCTCGTAAAGCGCTTCTAATCGACGTTCGATCGGAACTAAATGTAATTTCTGTACAATTCGCGTTTTGTGAAGTTCTAGCGGGATATTCTCTCCGGAATAGAATTTAATTTCTTGCATGATAGGTTAATTAATAATTAATTAAGAGTGAAAAAAAAGCTGAGTTATGCTTGACAATATTGAATATAAAATGAATAAATATTGTCATATTGTTGTATTATCTTGCAAAGGTACAATTATTTAGTTGTTTTTTTGAGAAAAATTGTGTGAAATTGAGAAATTAGGGAAGTTTTGGGTATAAAAACAAACAATATTCAAATGAGAGAGAGGTTGAATAAATATAAATCACGCGAATCAAGAGTTCAATACTTAACAACAAAATATTGTATATAGCTGAAAATAAGGTAATAAGGTGATTCAGCTCAGACAATAAATGTTATTAAGGTTAATTTTTAGTCAGCTAAATGAGGCTTTTCTTGTCTAAAGCACATCTTTTATTGATTATTTCACAGAAAACTGTATTTCAGTATTTCTCTATAAGCTTAATAGCATTTTCGATTTTTTTATCAATCCTTGATTCGCATTAATCACAATTTTGTTTAGAGCCTAATTAATCACAACGGATCTACATCCAAGCTTATTCTAACCGATTTATATCCTGCGGTGGTTAGAATATTATTCGAAATAGTTTGAATAATATTTTTTGCCTGATCGGGTGAGGCGTTAAGTTCTAATTTTAATAGAATGTTTTTAATGTACAAGTTTTGAATCCTCGAAACCATAGGAATATTGGGTCCGAGTACCCGCTCACCAAAGACTTTAAACATGTTTTTTGCCATTTCAGCAGCCGCTTTGTCAAGCACTTTGAAATCTCTGTGTCGCAATGTGATTTTAATTAACCGATAGTACGGAGGATATCTAAACTGTTTTCTCTCATCGCGTTGCATGTTGTACATAGCCGTGTAATCGTTGTTCAAAACCTGCTCTATGATGGGGTGTTTTGGATTTGAAGTTTGTAAAATTACAGTGCCGCGCTTGTTTTTTCTTCCGGCACGACCGCTTACTTGCGCCATAAGATGAAATGCTCGCTCGTGTGCCCGAAAATCAGGAAAATGAAGCATGTTGTCCGCATTTAGAATCCCCACAAGACTTACTCGTTCAAAATCAAGTCCTTTTGTAACCATTTGAGTACCAATGAGAATGTCAATATCTCCCGATTCAAAGTCGCCAATGATTTTCTCGTATGATTTTTTACTTCGTGTTGTGTCTAAATCCATTCGTATAGCGCGTGCTTGTGGGAAAAACTCCACCACTTCCTGTTCTATTTGCTCTGTCCCAAAACCACGATTTACAAGATTCGGTGTGTTACAGGCCGGACATATTTCCGGAATTTTATCTGTATAACCACAATAATGACATGTCAGTTTGTTTAGATATTTGTGCACTGTCAAACTCACATCGCAGTTCACACATTTAGGAACATAAGCGCAACTTGTGCATTCCAAATAGGGAGCATACCCCCGTCGATTTTGAAATAAAATAATTTGCTCGTGATTGGACAGTGCTTTTTCGATCTTTTCTTTCAGAATCGGAGTGAAATGTCCTTCCATTTGCTTTCGTTTATACGCGTCTTTTGTGTCGGCGACAATGATTTCCGGCAACTCCATTTCTCGGAATCGGGTAGTCAATTCGACTAATCCGTATTTCCCTGTTTTTGCGTTGTAATAGCTTTCAATGGCCGGAGTGGCTGTGCCGAGAAGTGTTTTCGCGCCATGCATGGACGCGAGTACTATCCCGGCGTTTCGAGCATGATAACGCGGAGACGGATCAAACTGCTTGTAACTCGATTCGTGTTCTTCGTCTATGATTATGAGTCCTAATTGCCTGAAAGGTAGGAAGATAGATGAACGAACCCCGATAATCACCTCATATCCTTTGTTGTTCAGCAAGTTATCCCAAATTTCAACTCGCTCTGCATCTGAGAATTTTGAGTGGTAAATTCCTAATTTGTTCCCAAAAATTCGCTTCAAGCGGGAAGTTAACTGTGTGGTCAATGCAATTTCGGGCACTAAGTAAAGCACTTGTTTTTTGTCTTCTAATGCTTGTCGTATCAAGTGAACATATATTTCAGTTTTTCCGCTTGAAGTGATTCCGTGAAGCAGTACAACCTGATTTTGTAAGAATTGACTTTTGATTTCATTCAGCCCTTTTTGTTGGAAGTCAGCCAAAGGATAAGGTTTTTCGGTCCTCAGTTCCGATAAATCCAAGCGTCCTACCTCTTTTTTGTAAAACTCTAAAACTCCTTTGTCAACTAAGCCTTTGAGAACAGAATCAGTAGCGCCTGATTTTTCGAGCAACTCCTTTTTTGAGATCTCTATTGTCGTATTTCTCGATAGAATTTTCGAATAATCAAGGTATTTCATCAACAATTCGAGCTGTTTTTTTGCGCGATTCATCGCTGCGAAAATTTCTTTTAACCGCTCTTCTGACGCGGCATTTTCAGTCAGCCTGACGAAAGTTTCTACTTTTGGTCGGTATTTCTCTGTCAGCTCTTCACTGATTTCAACTATCCCTTTTTCGAGTAGAATTTTCAAAATAGGCATAGTATTTCGCTGATCGACAATTTGATTTAACTCCTGTACTCGCTTTATTTTACCATCTGCCAGCGTATCGACTATTGAATATTCTTTTTCGCTCAATACTAATTCTTTATCAAAATCAGGATTTAGCCGCACCTGTGTTTCGCTCTCAATCTTGAGTCCCGATGGAACTGCCGCCTTAAAAACATCCCCAATATACGCTTGATAGTACGTACTTATCCATTCCCAAAACTTCAATTGCGGGAAACGAAGAATCGGCTTCTCATCCAAAAGATAAATTATTTCTTTCGCTTTGTAGTGCTTGGGCGGGTTGGAGTGAATCAGGCAGATAATTCCCGTGTACATCTTCTTTTTCCCAAAAGGAACAATCACACGCATCCCAATCTGGACAAGATTGCTCCATTCATCGGGAACTCCGTAAGTGAACGTATTTCCAAGTGGCAAAGGCAATATGACATCAACAAATTTCATTTTTTCAGTGGATTGGCAGGACAGCTGATTAAATGATCGTTTACCATGCCTGCTGCTTGCATAAAAGCATAACAGATGGTTGAACCAACAAACTTGAATCCTCTTTTCTGAAGCTCTTTGCTCATTGCATCGGATTCAGGAGACGTAGTAGGGATTTCTGAACTACTTTTGAAGTTGTTTTGAATAGTTTTGTAGTTTGTGAATTGCCAAATGAACCGATCAAAACTGCCATAATCTTCACATATTTTTATGAAAGCTTGGGCATTTGTTATCGCCGAACGGATTTTAGCTTGATTTCGAATAATACCGCTGTCTTGCATCAATTCCTCAATTTTATTCTCATCATAATGAGCCATCTTGTCTGCTTCGAAATTATCAAATGCTTTCCTGAAATTTTCTCTTTTGTGCAGAATTGTTCTCCAGCTTAAACCAGCTTGAAACGCATCAAGAACAATGAATTCAAACAATTTCCTATCATCGTGTATCGGCACACCCCATTCATTGTCATGGTATTCTTTCATCAGCGAATCATTAGCATGCCATGAACATTCCAAAATTTCATCTGTTTTGTTTGAGTTATCGGTCATTAAATTGTAAATTTGAAAGACAAATATACAAATTTGAATTGGGAAAACGGGCGGATATAGTACCATTTTTTCCACACAATGAAAATGATATGCGCAATTTTCCAAATAAAACCTCACTTTAAATTATGAATCCAATAGAAATTATAGAGAAATATTACGATAAAAAGAGTGAGCTTTACGAAATTCTCATAAAGCACAGTTCGCAAGTCAGGGATAAAGCGTTAGAAGTCGTTCAGAAACATAGCGAATTAGGAGCTGACAGTCAGTTTGTCGCGGAAGCCGCCATGCTTCATGATATTGGGATAATTTTTACAAACGCGCCTAAGATTTATTGTTTCGGAAAGCATAACTACATTGAGCACGGATACTTAGGAAGTGAATTGCTTCAGCAAGAAGGGTTTTTAAAACATGCGTTGGTTTGTGAAAGGCACACAGGGGTAGGGTTGAGCTTGGATTGGATTGTCCGGAATAAATTACCCGTGCCGCACAGAGATATGGTGCCGATATCTATTGAAGAACAAATAATCTGCTACGCCGATAAATTTTTCTCAAAAACGAATTTAAATGTGTGTTTGCCAATAGAGGTGATTGTTAAAAAATTAGAAAAGCATGAAAAGTCGAATAGTTCATTATTTTTAGAATGGCACAATCGTTTCCGATAATTATTTAGCTGAAACAGAGCAACTTCAACTGCTAATAATATTTAAATTTAATTAATATTTAACGTTTGAAGCCAAAAAACATGTTTTATAACATATTTTTGTTTAATTTTGTGGCGTATAAAACTTGAACAATTAATTTAAAAATCATAAAAAAATGTTTACAGAAAAAATTGGAAACAATGCAGGTTTAATTTGGAACGCATTGTCAGACGGAGAATTAGAAGTAAAAGCTGTTAAAAAGGCGACAAAACTAACCGAAAAAGATCTTAATCTTGCATTAGGTTGGTTGGCTCGTGAAGGAAAAATTTCTTTCAGACAAGTAGAAAAAGATTTATTTGTAGCTTTGGCATAACAAATTTCAAGAAAGTATTATAAAAAAGCGATGAATTTTTCATCGCTTTTTTTGTTAAATAGGGTCAGCTGAAAAAGGGAACTTACCCCATCACAATTGATCTGTTGCTTTGAAGGCTGCCCTATCACGGAGCGAAGACTAACATTCGCGTCATTTTACCTAAAATCGGACATTCCATCAGCAAACGGGGATTTTATCTATTCTTCTCTGATGCCTCCCGCCTTCAAAATCAGTTGAAAAAAATACATCAATCATTCTGAGAGCTTGTTCGATCGAAATAAATCGACCGGGAAGTGAAAGGATATTCGCATCATTGTGAAGTCGGACTAATTCGGCGATTTCTTCACTCCAGCAGAGTCCCGCACGAATTCCCTGATGCTTGTTCAAGACCATGCTGATACCATTTCCGGTTCCACATATGGAAATCCCGAAATCAAATTCACCATTCTCAATCGCCAAAGCCATCGGATGCGCGTAATCGGGATAATCGACACTTTCCGGTGAATGACTTCCAAAATCTTTCAACGCGAGCGGTGATTTAGATTTTAAGTATTCTACTATCGCGGTTTTCATTTCATATCCCGCGTGATCATTAGCAATGGCAATTCTTAGTTCGTTGATAGGTTTCATAGGATTATAATTTATTTTTAGATTGGGACAAACCGCTTCAAGTCGGTTTGTCCCG
>LSQX01131032.1_pt1 | contig 14429 bp, 12 predicted proteins | sample 654561 | NCBI WGS metagenome assembly LSQX01 (sample SAMN04489861, study PRJNA283612) | anaerobic digester metagenome | isolation source: 4 biogas reactors fed with cattle manure at either 37C or 55C with and... | place: Denmark: Kongens Lyngby | collected 2014
AGATGTGTATAAGAGACAGGTGTAGCATAAACCACCAAACACCGTATTTTTAAAAATATTTTCACATTTATGCAAATATTTGCATTTAAAAAGTAAGAATCGGCGTCTTATATAGTATTCACCTTAACCAAAGGAAAAATAGATGAATACTAAATCACAAAACGATGTTGTAAATAACACAACCAATTCAGAAGCTGATGCTTATAACTTGACCAACGACCTGTTGTTTCGCAAAACATTTGGCGACCCTAAAAATAGCAACCTGCTGCTAAGTTTAGTGAACTCAGTGTTTGAACAACGCAACATTTCGCTTTTAAAAACCATCACTGACCTAAACCCGATTTCTATAGGGGACAGTATTGATGCCAAAACCATAATTTTGGACATTAAAGCCAAAAGCGATGAGGGTAAAGTGATAAATGTTGAGATGCAGGTTTTGAAAACTCTTGATTATAAGAAGCGTAGCCTTTATTACGCATTTGATGCGATGGGTAATCAGCTAAAAATGGGAGATTCCTACAATGTTATGAAAGAAACCCATCATATTAGCTTTTTGGGACACATAATTGCCCCTAAAAGTCCCAAAATTCACCAGTACTATAAAATCACTAATCAAGATGATCCAGAAGATACTTTTGAGCTAATTCATTTTCACTATATTGAAATGAAGAAAGTGATAAGCGTGGACAAAAACAGCTCATTGCTGCAAAAATGGGTATATTTATTAAATAACTCTTATACAGAGGATGATATGATTGTAAAAGAACTTCGCGAAATATATCCCGATATGGATATTGCTTTACAGCAAGCTAAGCATGCGTTAAGCTCTGATAAGTTTAGAGAGTACGCTATGGCTCGGCATAGGTTTATTCTTGATTATAATACTGGCTTGGAAGACTCATATACTCAAGGCGAAGCCAAAGGTAAAGCCGAGGGTAAAGCCGAGGGCAAAGCTGAGGGTAAAGCTGAGGGCAAAGCCGAGGGTGTAGCTCAAAATCAGCGGGAAGTAGTCCAATCCATGCACGCAGAAGGCTTTGCCAACGATACTATAGCCCGCATTACCAAGCTAAGCATAGCCGAAGTGCAAAAAATCCTCGCAAACCAAGCATAAATCATCACAAATTAACCAAAAATCAACTCAGCACAAGGCGCACCTAAGCGCCTTTTTGCGTTTCAACCCTACCACCTGCCCCTGCTCCTGAGCATCTCGCATATTTTTGCTGGCGCAAAAAAGCGTGATGACCGCATGTGCCATACCCACATTAACCATTAATCATTATTCATTAACCCCTGACAACTAAGACCTGTAACCTAAAACCTAAAACCTAATTCTACCCCTACTACCTGCCACAACCGCTCGTAATAAATTAACTTTGCGTAATGAAGGTTTTACTAGCGCACAAGTTTTATTATCGCCGCGGAGGCGCAGATATATACACCATAGATCTGCAAACCGAGTTAGAGAAACGCGGCCACCAAGTAGCAGTGTTTGCGATGCAGCACCGAAAAAATCACGCAAGCCCATGGAGTAAATACTTTGTCAGTGAAATAGACTTTAACCCCAGACGACCCGGCAAATTAATCAAAGCATTGTACCGGCCGCTCTTTAGCCTGGAAGTTTACCGTAAATTTACGCAACTACTCAAAGATTTTAAACCCGATGTGGTGCATTTAAACAACATCCACACCCAAATTTCCCCGCTAATAGCCAGGATTGCCCATAAAAAAGGCATCAAAGTGGTGTGGACCCTCCACGATCACAAATTGTTATGCCCACGCTATGATTGTATGCTCCATGGCAGACCTTGTGAGCGTTGTTTTAAGGGAAGTAAATGGCAAGCCTTTAAAAATAAGTGCATCAAAAACAGTTTAGTGGGCAGCTTGGTGGGAACTTTGGAAGCTTTGTTCTGGTCACAAAAGCGTTTAGAAAAATATACTGATAAGTTTATTTGTCCCAGTAAGTTTATAAAAGCGCAAATGATAAAAGGTGGTTTTAATGCTGAAAAATTAGTGCATATCAATAACTTTGTAAGCGTAGTACCAACCGAGCAAAAAGTAGCGAAAAAAGCACAATACTGCTATGTGGGGCGGATTTCACCAGAAAAAGGAGTAGAAACGCTTTTGGAAGTAGCAAAAGATTTGCCATATCCGCTCAAAATAATGGGAACAGGCCCACAGTATGAGGTATTTAAACAGAAATATGCACCATATTCTCAAATTGAGTTTATGGGCTTTTGTGATTCGGCAACTGTGTATAAAACAATAAGCCAGTCAAAGTTCATTGTGCAACCTTCTGAATGTTACGAGAATAATCCTCTAACAGTAATAGAATCGCTCTTGCTCAATACACCAGTATTAGGTGCAAATATTGGGGGTATTCCAGAGCTTATTAATACTCCGGAAAAGGGCATGCTATTTGAACCATGGGACCAGGAAGATTTGCAGCTTAAAATGGCAGATATGATGGGAAAAGAAAACCAAAATATCACCCCTCCAAAGGAATTTACCATGGAGCACTATTACAACAAATTGCTGGAAGTTTATAAAGACTGAATTTGCTATAATTGTTAATAATGTCCACTCCAACTCAAGATAATACCCAACTTCATCGCACTTTATTGATAATCGCCGACGAAATTAAGCGAATTTGCGATAAAAATGACATAGAATATTTTCTAGGTTGGGGCACTTTGCTGGGGGCGGTGCGACACCAAGGTTTTATCCCTTGGGATGACGACATGGATTTGGGCATGTTGCGTGGGGAATATGAAAAGTTTATTAAAGCCTGCGAAACAGATTTAGACACTAGCAAGTTCTTTTTGCAAACTTGGGATAGCGACCCTGATTATCCCATGAGTTTTGCCAAATTGCGCTTATTAAACACTTATTTTGAAGAAGAAACAGCAGGGACTAACCCCAGCCCCTACAAAGGCTTGTTTGTGGATATATTTCCCTACGATTTTGTGCCTAAAAGTAAAGTAATGCAGTATATACAAGCGGTGTTGCTCTATATATTTACTCGAGCTAATATGTTAAAGCACGGCAATGTGTTTTTAACCAAAGGATTTAAAGGCAAAGTGCAAAATGTGGTGCTTAAAACTGTAGCGGCTTTTTTCAGTAAAAAGCAGTTAAAAGCTATAGTGCAGTGGTTATTAAATTGGGCAAAAAGTGGGGAAGTGGTGGCATGTAATGAAACGGCGTTTTTGATTAAAAATCAAATATTAGCAAGTTTGTTATATGACTTTGAAGAAGTTAAATTTGAAAGTAGCTTTTATAAAGCTCCTAAAAAAGCTCCTAAAGTATTGAAAAAAATGTATGGTAAAAGCTATATGGAGTTACCACCGATAGAGCATAGGAAAATCCATGCATCGTATTATAATTTAGAAGGTTTAGAATAAATTATGCAAGCAATAATTTTAGCAGCAGGAATGGGCCGTCGCCTTGGACATCTCACCGAAGATAACACTAAGTGTATGCTTAAAGTGCACGGTAAAACATTGATAGAAAGAAGTTTGAATATTCTATCTAAATATGATATTTCTAGGGTAATTGTTGTTATCGGTTATGAAGGACAAAAAGTCATAGATTTTATCGGTGATGAATATAAGGGTTTAAAAATAGAATGGGTATGGAACCATGATTATGCAACCACAAATAATATCTATTCCTTGTATTTGGCCAAAGATTACCTGTTGCAAGAAGACACACTTTTATTAGAAAGTGATTTAATATTTGATGAACAGATCATAGCTCGACTTTTAAAAAATGAGCACCCAAACCTAGCTGTGGTTTCAAAATACGAATCATGGATGGACGGAACTGTTGTTACCTTAGACGACAACGATGACATTGTCCGTTTTATTCCCAAAAAGCATTTTTCTTACAAAGAATTAAAGAAATACTACAAAACAGTAAATATTTACAAGTTTTCAAAAGAATTTTTAGAGCATTCTTATGTGCCCTTTTTGTCAGCATATTCCCAAGCAATGGGGAATAATGAATACTATGAACAAGTTTTACGCATAATAACTCTACTGGAAAGGCAAGATTTAAAAGCCATGCGCTTGCAAGGGGAAAAATGGTACGAAATCGATGACATTCAAGACTTTGACAATGCCGAAACTGTTTTTGCACCCAATGCTGAAAAGTTGCAAAGTTTTGCCCAGCGTTGGGGAGGCTATTGGAGATTCCCAGCGGTTAAAGACTTTTGTTTTTTAGTAAACCCTTATTTTCCACCTACTATAATGATGGATGAAATGAAGGCTTATTTTAAAGAATTACTTTCAGAATATCCTTCAGGGCAGCGAGTACACCGGATTTTAGCTGCGAAAATGTTTAATTGCTTGCCAGAACAGATTTTGCTTGGAAATGGAGCTGCTGAACTGATAAATGCTTTGATGAATACCTTGACAGGAAAAGTTGGCGTGGCAGTACCTACTTTTCATGAATATCCCAACCGAGTAGGTTTTGAAAACTGTGCTTTGTTGAATCCTATATATGATAATGAAGATTTGCAGTATAGTGTAGATGATATATGGGAAATGGTAAAAACTCAAAATGTGGATAACTTTATTTTAATAAATCCAGACAACCCTACTGGGCACTATATTCCAAAAAGTGAAGTGTTAAAGTTAGCTGCAAAATTTCAAGAAGCTGGTAAATATTTAGTAGTAGATGAGTCTTTTATTGATTTTAGCGATGAAAACCAAGAGGGAACATTATTAGGCAGTGCTGATTTAGAAAAATTTAGCAATATGATTGTGGTAAAATCCATAAGTAAAAGCTATGGAGTGCCTGGAATCCGCTTAGGTGTTTTGGCAACCAGTAATGCAGAATTACTGGATGAAATTCATTCAAAAATTTCAATATGGAATATCAACTCCTTTGGTGAGTTTTTTATGCAGATTTTTGGGAAATACGAAAAGAATTACCTAAAAGCTTGTGAAAGAATCAGAGAAGAGCGCGATGTTTTTGGTGAAGAGCTGAAACAAATTAATTTTTTAAGAGTAATACCCTCACAATCCAACTATTTTTTGTGTGAACTAAAAGCCCCCTGGACTTCTAAAAAACTTTGCGATCTTTTGTTAGAAGAACATGAAATACTACTCAAAAATTGCACAAATAAACCAGGTTTGCCCAATGGTGAATATGTGCGGATTGCGGTAAGAGATCGAAATGATGATGCTGCTTTAATTAAAATTTTAAAGGAATTAGAACCTTGAAAATAAAAACAATTTCAGAACAAGATATTATAAATCTTAATATTGAACACAAACAAGTAATAAAATGGGTTAAAGAAGCCTTTTTAGCTAAAAAAAATAGTTCATTACCTGCTAAAATCAGCCAAACATTTGAAGAAGGGGCGAAGTTCTTTAATACAATGCCCGCCATAATGTTTGATGAAAATATTGCGGTAATGGGCTTAGGTGCTACTGGTCAAAATTTCTTAAAAGCTTGGTTAAGTAAAAGTTCAAATAAAAGCAAAAAAGTTAAGCTGCTCAATTACAAAGACCATGCAATTAAAACTAAAGAAATGCTTTTAAAAGAAGGTGTTTCTCAAGTTGAAATATGCAATGATAATGAAAATTTAATACGAGATTCTGATGTGGTTGTTTCAGCTATTACAGTGGCTAATGAGTTGATAGGGAAGGATGACTGGTTTAAACCTGGAGTATTGGTTGTTCCCATACATACAAGAGGTTTTCAAAATTGTGATTTGTTCTTTGAACAAGTTGTTTGTGATGATGTTAGTCATGTGGAAGGCTTTAAGAACTTTTCAGAATTTAAAAGTCTAAAAGAAATGAGCGATATTTTAAGCAAAAAAGTAAAAGGTCGTTTAAATAACCAAGAAAGGATTTTAGCGTACAATATCGGTATTGCATTGCACGATGTTTTGATAGCTAAGAGAATATGGGAAGTTTATTCGGAAAGTTAAGTTGTAACATTTAAAGGACAATTATGAAAAAAGTATATGTGGGAATGAGCGCTGATTTAGTGCATCCTGGGCACATGAATATCTTAAAAGTAGCTGCAGAGCTTGGAGAAGTTACTGTGGGCTTGCTTACGGATGAGGCTATTGCCAGTTATAAACGACTACCTTATATGAAGTATGAACAACGCAAAGCTGTTATCGAAAATATAAAAGGCGTTGCCAAGGTAATACCCCAAGCGACATTGGATTATCGTTCTAATTTAGAAGCTCTGAAGCCAGATTATGTTGTGCATGGCGATGACTGGAAAGAGGGAGTGCAAGCAAAAACAAGGCAAAATGTTATAGATACCCTAGCCAAATGGGGCGGAGAGCTGGTGGAACCCTCATATACCGAAGGAATTTCATCTACTAACCTCAATAAATCGTTAAAAGAAATTGGTGTTACCCCCGATGTGCGCCGCGCTCGCCTAAAAAGGTTAATAGAAGTTAAACCTGTAGTAAGAATATTAGAAGCTCATAGTGCATTAAGTGCCTTAATTGTGGAAAATAGTAAAGGTGATAATGGTTTAGAATTTGATGGTATGTGGTCAAGTTCTTTAACTGACTCCACTTCTAAGGGAAAACCCGATATAGAAGCTGTGGATGTTACCACCCGAATGCACACTATCAATGAAATATTTGAAGTTACAACTAAACCCATGATTTACGATGCCGATACTGGGGGAATTGCTGAACATTTTGCCTTTACGGTGCGCACCTTAGAACGCACTGGTATAAGTGCTGTTATTATTGAAGATAAAACGGGCTTAAAGAAAAACTCTTTGCTAGGAAACGAAGTCGAACAAACTCAAGATTGCATAGAGAACTTTTGTGACAAGATAAAAGTTGGTAAAAAAGCACAAATCACCGATGATTTTATGATAATAGCCCGAGTTGAGAGCCTGATTTTAGATAAAGGCATGGACGATGCTTTTACCCGAGCAAAAGCTTATTTAGAAGCAGGTGCCGATGGCATAATGATTCATTCTCGTAAAGAAGACCCTGCAGAAATTTTAGAATTTGCTCGCTTAATCAAAGAATTTAACCCCAAAGCGCCGTTGATTGTAGTGCCTACATCTTTTAATCAGATCACAGCCACCGAATTGAGTGAAGCAGGGGTAAATGTGGTAATATATGCCAACCATTTGCTAAGAGCTTCATACCCGGGAATGAAAAATGTGGCTAAGACGATTTTAAATAATGATCGTAGCTTTGAAGCAGAAAAAAGTTTGATGTCTATTAAAGAAATTTTGAATTTAATACCAGGAACAGCATAATGGCTTTAGCGACAGAAGAATTTGTAGCGAGGCTTATAGAAAAGGGCTTTAACAAGTTTTGTGTAGTGCCTTGTAGTTTTGCCAAAAATTTGATAAATGAGGTTATCAATAACCCAAAGGCAGAATATATACCCTGTGCCAGTGAAGCCGTAGCTGTTTCCATTGCGGCAGGGCTTCGTTTGTCTGGCGAAAAGCCAGTGGTTGTGGTGCAATCTAGTGGTATGACCAATATGGGAAGTTGCATAACAAGTTTGCTTAAACCCTATGGTGTAAATGTGCCGGTTTTAACAAGTTGGCGCACCTATACAGAGGGTAGTAGCGAAATTCAACATGAACATTTGGCCACAGATTTACCCAAATTAATAAATGCTTATGGCTATGAGCATTATGTTTTAGATACCGAAAATATTGACAATGCTATTAATCAAGTAGAAGAAAGCGCAAGCAGACCATTGATAGGAATAATACCCAAAAATTCTTTTAGTGCAGTGGATTTAAAACCCGAATTTCAGTTGGATTTGGAAAAGTATTTGCCGCGCAGCGTGTTTCTTAACGCACTGAACCAAAAGTTCAAAGCTTCAGATGTTTTGTTCATAGGAACCACAGGAAATACCGCAAGAGAAATGTATAGCTTTATGCCCGATCTACGCAATTTTTATATGGCTGGAAATATGGGCGGGGCTTTAAGTTTAGGGCTTGGAGCGGCCATGTCTGGTCAAAAAGTAGTTATTTGTGGTGGCGATGCTGAATTTGTGATGCACTTAGGCGGTTTAACCACTGCCGGGCGTTATCAAAACCTAGACTTGAGTTACATTGTTTTTGACAATGAAGCCAATAAATCCACCGGTGGGCAAAGCACTCAACAAAGTCACATAAATTACAATAAATTGGCTCGTGCAAGTGGCTTTTCAGTATTAGAAAACACCATAACCACCATAGAAGAATTTAAAAAAGAAGTTAAAGAGCTTTCAGGACTTAAATTTATGCATGTAAAGTGCGCTTTTGATCCACAAACACCGCGCCCACCCCTAGAAGTTATAAGGAGGGATAAATTTGTCTAGTTTTAAATATTATATGCCCACCAAAATTGTTTTTGGCGAAAACTCTCTTAAACAAATTGATGAGTTTACAATGGGGCGGAGAACTCTGTTGGTAACATCAGCTGGCTTTGTGAAAAGAGGCGTAGTTAAGCAAATACAAAGCTACACTTCTAATATTGTTGCTGTAGTTAGCGAAGTACAGTCTCATCCTGATATTAGCGATATTAAGGAACTGTATGCAGAAGCATATAAACATGATTTTGATATTGTAGTTGCCCTTGGCGGTGGAAGTGTTTTAGATGTGTCAAAGTTTTTGGCAGTGGCTCACTCCACTGATAAAACTGGTGTAATGGTTGAAAAATTAATGCACAAAAAGGAAAATATTGAAAACTTTAATATAAAACCTATTATATCTATACCCACCACAGCTGGCACCAGCAGTGAAGTAACTCCTTGGGCAACTATTTGGGATAATCAAGACAAAAGAAAATATTCTTTGCATTTGCCCGAGCTTTTTAGTGAAGTGGCGCTTTACGACCCTATTTTGACTTTGAGTTTACCCCGAGAAATCACAGTGCAAACAACTTTAGATGCGCTTTCTCACTCTTTAGAGTCCATTTGGAACAAAAATGCTAGCGAAATCACCATAGCTTATGCTGTAAAAGCAGCGCAAAAAATTGTGAAAAACTTGCCACTGCTTCTAAACGATTTAAACAATGTGCAATATAGAACAGAAATACTTAAAGCTTGTATGTATGCAGGTATGGCTTTTTCGAATACACAAACAGCGGTTGCCCACGCTATGAGCTATAGTATAACTTTAAATCATGGTATTCCTCACGGTATAGCTTGTAGTTTTACTTTGCCCATGTTGTTAAAAGCTGTTATGGGTGTCGATAAAAGAGTAGATAAAGCACTTAAAAGCATTTTTGGAGAACAAGCCGAAGTAGAGAGTGTTAATTTCTTTAAAAAAGTTGATGTTTCAATAGATTTTAAAGATTATAATATGCAAAAAGCAGATTTCGATGTTGTTTTAGGTAATTTAAGCAGAGAGCAGCGCTTACAAAACAGCATAGTACCCTTAGAGAATATTAAATACTAAACCCATGCAAGTACCATTTTTTACCACCACCAGAGAATATCAGCAATATAAAGCTGATTTTGACCATGCCATACAAAGCGTTTTAGATCGCGGAGATTTTGTTTTGGGGCAAGCTGTAAGAGAGTTTGAACAGCAAATGCAAAGCTATAGCCAAGCCCAGTATGCCGTGGGAGTAGCCAATGGTAGTGATGCTTTGGTGCTGGCTTCTGACATTTTAGGGTATAAAAATGGTGCAGAGGTTTTAACCCCAACATTTACCTTTTTTGCCTCAACTTCTTGTTTGGCGCGTTTGGGAGCTAAACCAGTATTTACCGATGTGGATACAGACACTTTTAATATGGATGTGGCTGATGCCGCCCAACGAATTACCGCTCAAACCAAAGGGATTTTACCGGTGCATTTATTTGCCCAAATGGCAGATATGACTGGCATTATGGATTTAGCCCAAAGCCATAATTTAACCGTGTTAGAAGATTCTGCCGAAGCCGTGGGAATGAAGCAAGAGTATCGTGGTGAATATAAAATGGGCGGAACCATAGGCGATATGGGCGTTTATTCTTTTTTCCCTACCAAAACCTTAGGCGGATATGGTGATGGGGGCATGTTGGTGTGCAATGACCTTAAATTAGCGGAGCAAGCCAAGAGTTTAAGGGTGCATGGCTCTAGGGAACGCTATATTCATGAATTAGTGGGCTACAATAGCCGTTTAGACAGCTTACAAGCGGCGATTTTAAGTGTAAAACTGTCTAGAATTGAAAAAAGCATAGCCCAAAGAGCAAAATTAGCAGAACTTTACAGAGAACAGCTATCTGATGTTGAACAGGTGCAATTGCCAGTGATAAAACCAGGAAACAAAGAAGTTTACTATGTGTTTAACCTCAAAGTGGAAAAACGCGATGAACTCAATGCCTTTTTACAAGAAAATGGCATCGGAACCTCAATTTATTACCCCATTCCCCTGCATTTGCAAAAATGTTTCAAGCATTTAGGCTATAAAAAGGGCGACTTTCCCGTAGCAGAAAAGCTTTGCACCCAAGTTTTATCCCTACCCATGTACCCCGAACTGCAAACTGACGAACTTTCTTATGTTTGCGATAAAATCAAAGAATTTTATCGGTAAAAAGTCATTAATATTTTTTAGATTTGTGTAAACCCCTAACACAATGTTGTAAATGCCCACAAAACCCAATATTTTTGGATCACTAATTTGGAAATTCTTAGAGCGCACCGGAACTCAAGGAATCCAGTTTGTGGTGCAAATTGTATTAGCACGGCTACTTTTACCCGAAGATTATGGTATTATAGCCTTGGTGGTGGTGTTTTTATCACTTTCTGAGGTTTTTGTAGATAGTGGCTTTAACACCGCCTTAATCCAGAAAAAAGATGCAGATAAAACGGATTTTTCCTCGGTTTTTTACCTTAGTTTGCTTTTAGCAAGTGTATTGTATGGCGTATTGTATTTTAGTGCTCCCTTTATTGCTGATTTTTATAGACAACCAGAACTTATTAAAGTCATTAGAGTTTTAGCAGTAGTGCTAATATTTGGTGCACTAAACTCCATACAAATGGCCTATATGGCCAAAAACATGCTGTTTAAGCAACTTTTTAAGAGTAGTTTGGGGGCTATGCTAGTTTCTGGAGCAGTGGGCATTGCAACTGCCTATATGGGTTGGGGAGTTTGGGCTTTAGTAGCTCAGCAAATCACCAATAAAGCTACCCTAAGCCTAACCCTGTGGTTTACGGTAAAGTGGCGGCCGGCATTATTGTTTTCCTGGACCAAGTTGCGTAGTTTATTTGCTTTTGGCTCCAAATTGCTCGCTTCATCCTTGCTTGATACTGGTTACAGAGAAATTCGCACCTTGATTATTGGCAGAGTTTATTCACCTGCCGCTTTGGGTCTATATAAAAGAGGTATTTTGTTTCCCCAGCAAATAGTTGGCAATATTAATGGTTCCATTCAAGCAGTAATGCTGCCAGCCCTGTCAGCTGAACAAGATGATAAAGTTAGAGTTAAAGCCATGGTGCGCCGGGCCATAACCACCAGTTCATTTTTAATAGCACCCTTAATGGCATTGCTAATAGCTAGTGCTGAACCCATGGTAAGGTTTTTGTTGACAGAAAAATGGATGGGGGCGGTGATATTTGTGCAAATATTTAGCCTTTCTTATGTATTAATGCCCATCCATACGGCAAATTTGCAGGCTATAAATGCTTTGGGGCGCAGTGATATATTTTTGCGTTTAGAGGTTATAAAAAAGGTTGTAGGTATAACAGTGCTAATAATAACAGTACCCATTAGCATAGAAGCCATGGCTTGGGGGGCGGCTGTAAATGGAGTTATATGCTCTTTTATAAATGCTCACCCAAATAAAAAACTGCTTAATTATGGCTATTTTGAGCAAATAAAAGATTTGCTTCCAGGATTTATTTTAGCCACTTTTATGGGGGGGGGAGTTTATTTATTAAATTACTTAGAACTAAGTGATTTATTAACATTGATATTGCAAGGTTTTGTGGGAGTAACTATCTATATTGTCATGGCAAAACTGTTTAAAATAGAGAGCTTAGGTTACTTTAAAAGTAAGTTTATTGAGTTGATTAATAAAAGGTGAGTCTTAATGGGTAAAAAAAATATTTTAGTGTTTCCTTGTGGGTCAGAAATTGGCTTAGAAATACACAGATCTTTAGTTAATTCAACTTTCTTTAATCTAATAGGGGCAAACTCTGTTGAAGATCATGGTAAATTTCAATTTGAAACTTATATAGGTGGTTTACCATTTTATAATGATGCAAGTTTTTTGCCGACATTAAAAAAAATCATAAAAGAATACAAAATCGATGCTATTTATCCAGCCATGGATTCTGTAATAGAGTATTTTAAAAAAAATGAAAAAGATTTGGGGTGCCTAGTTATTGCGCCTGAATATCAAACTACGCAAATATGTTTATCTAAGAGCAAAACTTATAACTTTCTTGAAGGGTATATAAAGACACCCAAGGTATATAAAAAGTCTGATAAATTAAGTTTTCCAGTATTTGTAAAACCCGATGTTGGTTATGGAAGTCGCGGAGCTAAGAAAATAACCTCGAGTATGGAGTTAGAAAGTCATCTCGCTTTAGGACAAGAGTTTATAATAAGTGAGTTTTTGCCAGGCAATGAGTACACCATTGATTGTTTTACTGATAAAAATCGGCAGTTGCAAGCTGTAAAACCTCGAGCTAGGGGAAGAATATCCAACGGTATAAGTGTAAATACTAAACCTATTAAACTGACTTCAGAAATATCTGAAATAGCAAGTGTCATAAATAAAAAATTGAAATTGCGAGGTGCGTGGTTTTTTCAAGTAAAAGAAAATAAATTGGGGCAATTAGTGCTTTTGGAAATCGCTTGTAGGTTTGGTGGCTCTTCAGCACTATATAGAGCTAAAGGAATTAACTTTGCACAGTTAACCTTGTTCGATGCCTTTGGGTACGATGTTGGAATTATAGAAAATGGATATAGTGTAGAAATGGACAGGGCGTTGAATAATAGGTATAAGTTAGACCTAAAATACGATGAAGTGTTTGTGGATTTTGATGATTGTATTTATTTAGAAAAGTCTAAAATAAACACTCAATTAATAGCATTTTTGTATGAATGTTTGAACCAAAGCATAAAAGTTTCTTTAATTACCAAACATGATGGAGATTTACAGATGAAACTAGCTGAGTTAAGAATAGAGAATGTATTTGATAGAGTTATTCATATAAAAAGACAAGATGAAAAACACAATTATATAGACAATTTAAACTCTATTTTTATAGATGATTCATTTGCAGAACGAAAAGCTATTAAGGATAAGTGCAAAATACCAGTGTTTAGTGTGGATATGGTAGAAGTCTTAATGTAGTGAGCAAAGAATGTCGTTAACAAATATCAAACAAATACAAGATAGACTTTTAAACATAGCTTTAGAAATAACAAGTATCCTAGAAAAGCACGAAATTCCACATTTTATAGGCTATGGTACACTCTTAGGGGCAGTTCGTCATCAAGGCTTTATACCTTGGGATGATGATTTTGATTTTTTTTTATTCGATGATAGTTATGAAGAAGCTATAAATGTATTGCGTAAAGAGCTCAATCAAAATTATTTTGTTGAAGATAAATTAACTGAAGAAAATTTTTTCCACGGTTGGTCGCGTGTTAAGGATTTAAATAGTGTCGTTAGTTATAAAGAAAAAACTGATGATAGCATCTATAGAAAACAAGGACTAACTATAGACTTATTTAGAGCATATTATACAAGTTTTGGGAATTTAAATCAATTTATGAATGAGCAAAAGTTATCTTATCTAAATAGAAAACTAAAGCATGGTATTATAAGCGAAAATGAATATAATGTCTCAAAAGCTGTTCCTTTGAAAGCAACAAAGTCATTAGATGTAGAAACCACTGAAAAGATTTTTGCCTTTGCATTAAAACCGCACTTTATATATGCTCGTGATGTATTTCCTTTGCAGAGAATTACTTTTTCTGAACATTCTTTACCCGCTCCGAATAATTACAAATCAGTATTGACTGGGTTATATGGTGATTATATGCGAATACCCGCTGAGGAAGATCGAGTAACGTATTATTCAAGTGTGGAAGTGTTTTAATTCTTTCTTAAGCATAGATAATTTCTATTATTGGAAGCAGTCTAAGGATATTTTAATGATAAATCATAAACTTAAAGTTGTTATATTTGGCACAGGTTGGGCATTTAATAATTATATAGAACACTACCGAGATGAACATGATGTAGTAGGTGTGACAGATTGGGATTATGCTAAACATGGAAACAAAATAAAAGGAATTCCTGTGCTAAATCCATATAATTTAGGTTCTATTGACTTTGACAAAATTTTGATTTGTAGTACATACATTAAGGAAATAAAGGAACAACTTGAGCAAAAAATCCAAATATCTGAAGATATGACTTTAGTACCATATAAATACCAATTTAAGTCTGGAAAACCTTTTGAAGATGCAGCAACTAGGTCATTTGCCTTAGAAG
>LSQX01287587.1_pt1 | contig 14429 bp, 11 predicted proteins | sample 654561 | NCBI WGS metagenome assembly LSQX01 (sample SAMN04489861, study PRJNA283612) | anaerobic digester metagenome | isolation source: 4 biogas reactors fed with cattle manure at either 37C or 55C with and... | place: Denmark: Kongens Lyngby | collected 2014
AGATGTGTATAAGAGACAGCGGTGATTGGGGTCCATGTTCGCATGAATTTTGAAGATGAAGCCACTGAATGCCTCCTCGTAGGGATCCACCATACGCTCTTCTGCCTGCACTTCACGCGGAGAGGGTGCGATCTCCACGAAGCAGTCAAGTAGCTCCTTCACTCCGAAATTATTCAGTGCCGATCCGAAGAATACCGGCGCCAGCCTGCCGGCAAGATACTCATCACGTTGAAATTCAGGGTACACTTCGGTGATCAACTCCACGTCATCACGCAGTCTCTGCGATAATGTGTCGCCTATATGATTCTCCAATTCAGGTGATTGAATATCCAGATTGACCGATTGCGTGACAACCTGTTTACTTGGCTGAAAGAGATCGAGACTCTGCTGGAACAGATTGTAGACACCACGAAAACGGTCTCCCATATCAATAGGCCAGCTCAGGGGGCGGACAGCGATCTGCAGCTCCTCTTCCAACTCATCAAGTATATCGAAAGGATCCTTCCCTTCACGGTCCATCTTATTCACGAAGATTATCACCGGTGTATGACGCATACGGCATACCTCCATCAGCTTGCGTGTCTGCGCCTCGACACCTTTTGCCACATCCACCACGATAATCACACTGTCCACTGCTGTGAGTGTGCGGAAAGTATCTTCGGCAAAATCCTGGTGACCCGGTGTATCGAGGATGTTGATCTTGTGATTCTCATACTCAAATCCCATCACCGAGGTGGCGACCGATATTCCGCGCTGTTTCTCAATCTCCATCCAGTCGGAGGTGGCTGTTTTCTTGATCTTGTTCGATTTCACGGCTCCCGCCACATGAATAGCCCCGCCAAAGAGCAGCAATTTCTCTGTCAAGGTGGTTTTCCCCGCATCGGGGTGGCTGATGATGGCGAACGTGCGCCGGCGTTGTATCTCTTTTTTCAATCTCATATTTTTAGCTTTCAGCTGTCAGATCTCAGTTGTCAGTTGTCAGTGATCAATTGTCAGTGATCAGCTTTAATTTTTAATTCTTAATTTTTCGTATACATCTGCCAAGGGCTTCCTCCCATGAAGGTATTTCCACACTAAATGTATGGCAGATTTTTGAGAGATCCATCACGCTGTATGCTGGGCGCGCTGCCACCGAATTGTAATCTTCAGTTTTGATTGGAATCAATTCACATCTCTCCAATCCCGCCAGCTTCATTATTTCCTGAGCAAAGCCGAACCAGGAGGTCTCCCCCCTGTTTGAGAAATGATAGATCCCGCTCTTCCATTCATTCTCCTCCGCATGTTGCAATAAATGCAATATCATCTCTGCCAGATCGGCCGCATAGGTAGGTGTACCCCGCTGGTCATTCACAATGGATAGCTGCTCTCTTTCGCTCATTAATTTCATCATCGTCTTCACGAAATTCAATCCAAATTCAGAATAGAGCCATGAGGTACGCAGGATGATCCATTCACCGGCATGTTCCTGTAAAGCTTCCTCACCCTTTAACTTCGATTTACCATATACAGACAGGGGATTAGCCGTCATTTTTTCACTGTATGGAACCGATGACATTCCGTCGAATACAAAATCGGTGGAGATATGAATCACTTTCACGCCATACTGTCCTGCTACCCGGGCAATATTCTCAACTGCAGCAGCATTGATGTTATATGCTTTCTCAACATCCTCCTCTGCTTTATCCACAGCCGTATAGGCAGCGCAGTTTACGATATATTGTATCTGGTAATCATTCACATAGGAAACGATCTGCTGCCTGTCGGTGATATCCAGTTCATCCGCATCGGTGAACAGAAACCTGAAAGGCAGATTAAGGCGGCTGGTCAATGCTTTCAGTTCACTACCCAGTTGTCCGTCAGCACCAGTTACCAGCACATTTTTCTGTACCAGACCATAAAAATAGTGCTGTCGCGGAGTCTCTTTTTCTGTTCCGCCCAGCGCTTTGCTTAATCCTGTGAATATTGCCATGTCTCTTGTTATTTACCCGGATCTTCGTTGTCTATCGTCTTATATTTTATAGATAGCAGGCGTAACAATGCGGTGATTTGTGTGACCGCTGCCTGCGTTTCACCAGAGATTTCACGCTTCTGCAGTTTCAACAAAAGATAACCATAAAGTGCAGTGAAGCACGTATCCAGTTCAGAAACTTTCTCGTTGCCCGATTTAGCCCTCAGAGCGACTATATGAGGTAGTGTATTGTAATACGTACCAATATATTCAGATTCTTTGGGATCTTTCAACAACCGCAGATGAACATCAGTAAGATCTATCAGAATATTTTTGTTGATTTGCAGATGGCCCTCTTTTTGCAAGCCTTCCGATTTCATCATCAGAATTAACCCTTCATACCAGTCACGTGCATTTTCTCTCTCTTCCTCTGTCTTATAAGAAGAATCGATAATCGATCGCTCTATCTTATCCAAGTCAAGGTCGTATGCCCGTATAAGGTCTTCTGTCTGCCACATGAAGAGCAGATATTCGGCGATGTTCTCTTGTTTATTTGGGATCTTCATTGCTGTGGGTTGTGATTAGGGTGTGCTGATTTCCCGAAACTTTCACTAAATTTGCCACAAAAGTACGAATTTATGCTCAAGTATCATATTATTGAATCAGGTTATTTTCTGGGCGATGGTGGGGTGATGTTCGGTCCGGTACCGAAAAAATACTGGTCGGCCAAATACAGGGTGGACGAAAATAACATGTGCGAGATGTCGCTGCGCTGCCTTTTTATTGAGACCGATGAGAGACGGATCCTCGTGGATGCCGGTCTGGGAGATAAGCACGATGCACGTTTAAAATTTTTTCAACCATACAGGCAAAAGTCTATTGCAGATGAAATCCGTAAGATTGGTTATGAACCGGAAGAGGTAACCGATGTGATTCTCACCCATCTCCATTTCGATCATTGTGGTGCAAGTACTGTGCTTAATGAAAAGAACGAGGCAGTACCCACCTACCCCAATGCCACCTATCATGTGAGTCTATCACAATGGAAGAACTACAGAAACCCGTCGCTTTTTGAGAAAGGCTCCTTTTTCGCAGAGAATATTGAACCGGTATATGATGCCGGACAGTTGCAGTTCGTGCTCGGGGATATGCAGTTCGATGAAAACATTCGACTTGAACTATACGACGGACATACCCCCGGACAGATCGTGGTGCTGTTTGATACGGAGGAGGGCAACTATGCCTACCCGGGTGACGTGGTGCCCACCTCACTGAACCTCTCTCTTAGCTGGCTCTCAGCCTACGACAACAGTGTGGCCGTCGCCATGGAAGAGAAAAAACGTTTTCTTGACAAAGCAAAAAAAGAGCAACGGACCCTGATCTTTTATCACGATGCGTATACTGCTATGGCGAAATTATGATTATCTTTAATCAACAAAACTTCGACCACATGCTAATTAACAGGTTAAGATCCATTATCATACTCCTTATTAGTGTTGCAGCAGTAACAGGTGCAGCAGCCCAGGCAGACTCCACCATCCTGCAGCGTACAGAAGAGCTGCAAAAAAAGGTTGATGATTATGCCCACCGATTCGATATCCTTGAGAAACATGTCGATGACTTGCTCTGGTTCGAGCGTCTGGGTGATGTGGCGCATATCGACAAAGTGCGGCTTACGAGCACTCCCCGCTGGAAGCCTAAGGATCCCAATGAGCGGTTCGCTAACAACAAGCTGCAGTTTTACAGTTATATCTTTATCCCGAAAGATACCAGAAGAAACATAAAGTATCCACTGATCGTGCTTCCTCACAGCGGCATCCATGCCAACTTCTCCACCTATTACTACCATATCGTGCGGGAGCTGATGGCACAGGGTTATATCGTTGTCTCTGCTGAATACCGGGGCAGCACAGGTTATGGAAAATCAACCTATGAGAACATCGATTATGGCGGACGTGAGAACGACGATGTGCTGACCAGCCGCGACTACATGATTGAGAACTACTCCATCGTCGACCCGGAACGGGTGGGTGTGATTGGCTGGAGCCACGGCGGGATGATTGCATTGATGCAGATCCTGCAGCATGGCGACAAATACCGGTGTGCCTTTGCCGGCGTGCCGGTGAGCGACCTGGAGAGCCGGCTCGCCTCTCACGACGAAAGCTACAGCGACTATTTCACTGCCCCCTATCATGTCGGTGAATCGATTGAGGTGAACCCGGTCGAATATGCCCGCCGCTCACCCACACTCTATGCCGCCAACCTGAACAAACCACTGCTGATTTACACCAACACCAACGACAATGATGTCTATGTGGAAGAGGTGCTGCTGATGATTGAGAAATTGAATGAGCTTGGGAAACATTTCGAGTACAAGATATTTCAGGATGCCTCGGGAGGGCACGGTTTCGATCGCATCGACACGAAGGAGGCAACCGATATCCGCTTCACAGTCTACAAGTTCCTGGAACGATACCTGAATCCGCCCAAACCCTTTCAATCTGCATCAGGGATGCGCAAGGCTGCCTACGGCTTTAATTAGTCGCTTTTTTGCGGGTAATCACGATGACCCCATTCTTCCCCTTTTCACCATAGAACTCCAAAGCGCTTTGACCCTTCAATACTGATATAGAATCAATATCATCGGGTGAAACGGAATTCAGGTCAAAAGCGGCATCCTGTATCTCTCCGTCCAGAATCAGAAGAGGTTCTTCCCCATCCAGGACGAATGCTGCTTTCACCCCCTTTTTAGTTGTGATGAAAATAACACCATCATTGCCTCTTTCCCCATATTTTTCGGTAGCATAACTGTTTTTGAGCACCTCGATGGCCTCAATAAGATTAGGGTCGATGTCACTTAACGATTCAACTTCTTTACCATCCAGTATGTAGAGGGGATGGGATCCAACTCCTTGAACAGACATGGCAGAAATCGGTTCTTTCCCTTTCATCGATCCGTATCTGATCACTTTCACATCCTCCATCTTTTTGTGTTCGATCTTTATCCCCTGGGCATGGGTCGTGTCTGCCTGCTCTCTCACTTTACCCGACTGTGATATTGAGTCCTCTTTTGTTACAATTCTCACCTTCCCCAATTCAAGTGAATCATTGGATAGGTCAACAAATTCTTCTGGCAGAACGATCGATTCACCCTCCTTCAAGGTTGTTACAATATAATCTTCTGTTGCTTTTTCGGGAATACCCGCATTCAACCTCGGGACCGAAAGTGCCACCATTACCAGTAACAACACCGGCAGGATGGCGGTGTAGCTCCATTTCATTTGATTGTCATTCTTGTTTTTCATCATCATAGCAATTCGTTTGTGCAGATCGCGATGCCGGAAATTGTTTGCCAGTGCAAACTTTTGCTCGCCCACGCTCTTGCGGATTAATAGTAGTTGATATTGCTTTATTTCAATACCTTCATTAAGTACTTGCACATCTGCCTGATATTCGTGTACCGACTGAATCTCACGGCGCAACAACCAGGAGAAGGGGTTGAACCAGAAAACAGAAGTGAACAAATCGAGGAATATCATATCAAACGAGTGGCGTAAATGGATATGAGCCTGTTCATGTTGAATGATTGCCTGATTTTCTTTCAACAGATCTCTATCAGGTAGTACAACATAGTTCATCCAACTGAAGGGTGCAATATCTTTGTCGGTCAGACAGAGTGTTGTATTATCAGTTAGTTTTTCTTTCCGCGTATTCCTGATAATGCCGATGATCTGAACCAGTCCAATCAGGTAACGCACAAACGCGAATAAAAAACCGGTTATCAATATCACCATAAGCAACTCTCTCCAGGGGAGCATCGGCTGTGGTGCTGTCATAACTGAAATTTCCAAAACAGGAATTGATGATATGTCCCATTGAATATTTTCGACAAGTGTGACTCTGTTCCAATCGGGAATTAGATTGAAACGGAACAACGGGAGGATTGTCGCCAAGAGAGCTATCGCAATCAGTAAAAAACGATTGATAGCATGGAAGGTGTTTTTAGCGATGAAAAGTTTGTAGAAACCGTAAAAAAGCGCCATTGAAACAGATGCGCGAAGGAGGTAGTAGAGCAAATGTTCCATGGTGATCACTTTTTATTGTGTAACTTCTCCACCTCATCCAGCATCTTTCTCACTTCATCCACAGAGAGATCCTGCTCTGTGATCAATGATGAGACCACACTGAGATAGGAATCACCGAAATACTTCTTCACCACATTCTTCAACGTTCCGTTGCGATAGGCCTCCTCACCGATAACTTTGTAATAGCGATAGGTTGAACCGAAAGATTCGTGGGACAGAAAACCTTTTTCCTCCAGTGAACGGACATAGGTGGAAAGTGTATTGAAATGCGGTTTGGGATCGGGATACATCTCCACGAGTTGTTTTACAAAGAGCGCCTCATTATCCCAAAAATAGCGCATGACCTCTTCTTCTCTGGCTGTTAACTCTTTCATCATTTTTAAACCTTTATTGATTGACGCCGCAAACATAACTAATAATTCTCGTTTGGTAACTATGTTTTATAGTTATTAAGCAGGTTTAGATAGTTAAATTATATAAATATACAATATACCGACTGAGCATCAGCCGATTTAAAGTATGATTAATTTTTGTAAATTATCTCTTCAAACGTCCGCTTTTTTTGAGCGCCTGATCCAGAATCCACTGTATTTGTCCGTTCACGCTGCGGAATTCATCTGCAGCCCATTTCTCTATAGCCTCCATCGTCTCCGAATCGAGTCGCAACGCGAAATTCCTGGTTGTTTTCTCATTCTTCGGCATCAATCTCTCCTTTAGTGATTAATTATTTTACTGGTACAACGACCCGGTATTCAACACCGGCTGTGCCGCTTCATCGGCACACAGCACCACCAGCAGGTTGCTCACCATCGCTGCTTTCTTGTCACTGTCCAGTTCTACAATATTTTCATCCTCAATACGTTCCAGTGCCATCTTCACCATGGTCACTGCTCCTTCTACTATTTTTTCACGGGCCGAGATGATGGCTTCTGCCTGCTGACGACGGAGCATCACCGCGGCGATCTCAGGAGCATACGCCAGGTAGTTGATCCGTGCCTCCACGATCTCAATCCCTGCCATCTCCAGCCGGATATTCAGCTCCTTCAGCAAATCTTCATTGATCTCTTCCCCACCCGACCGCAACGTCTGCTCATTATCTGAGACCACGTTGTTGTCGTAAGCATATAGGCCGGCGACCTGCCTCAGGGCAGCGTCACTCTGTACGGCGACGAAGTTCTCGAAAGCATTCATCTGTTTGGAGACATTATAAACAACAGCACCTTCTTTCGTTGAAGCCAGCGTCTGTGCATCTATCTCAAACATCGACTTATAGGTATCCTTCAGCTTCCATACCAGTACAAGTCCGATTAGTACAGGATTACCCACCTTATCATTCACTTTGATCGGATTCACGTTCAGGTTGCGTGCACGCATGGATAGTTTCTTTTTCGTCATAAAGGGATGTACCCAAAAGAATCCGGTCTCTTTTAATACCCCGTTGTATCTCCCGAAAAAGATCATTACGATCGCTTCGTTAGGTTCCAGCTTGGCAAAACCGAATAAAAAAATAAACCAGAGAAGCGAGAGCACGATGCCACCAATTATCCCCCAAAAGTCCTGCGAAAAAAGCCATACACAGACACCCAACATTACCAGCAAGAGAAAGAGCATTAAAAATCCGTTTAATTTTAATCCCTTAAAATTGAATTCTTTAGTTCCCATAACAATTAATTTATAATGATATTATTTTGATATCACAAATATAAGATGTAGTTTTTAAATATTATACGAAAATCGAAAAATAATTATATATTTAACATATACTTCCCGGAGGTACAGGTTGATGTTATCGGATATCATACAACTTCTGCTTGATTTTGTGTTGTTTATACTATATAAAAAAGGAAAAATGATTAACTTTGCAGATTAGTCAGGAAAAGAACAAAAGAAAAATAGAACAATAAATTAGTCAACAAATTTTTACATTGAATGAAAAAACTTTTTTTAATCTCAATTACATTTATGGCATTAGTTGCGTGTACCAAAACTGATAAGTCAGCTGAAAGGGGGGCTATCTTCATGACAGAGTTCGACACACCTTTCGGTGCACCACCATTCGACAAAATCAGCGTAGATGATTACGTACCGGCATTCGAAGCCGGAATGACGCAACAAGCCGCAGAAATTGACTCCATCGTCAACAATCCTGAACCGCCCACTTTCGGGAATACTATTTTGACACTCGACAACAGCGGATCTGTGCTGAATCGTGTATCGGCAGTATTTTACGGGCTGGAAGGGACCGACACCAACGAGGAGATGCAGAAAATCAAGGCGGATATGTCGCCCAAGCTCACCGCACACAGTGACAACATCAACCTGAATGAACAACTGTTTGAACGTATAAAAGCATTATACGACAATGCCTCATCGCACAATCTTACCCCCGAACAGTACCGATTGCTGGAGGTCTATTACAAGGATTTTGTCCGTTCCGGCATTATGCTCAACGAGACAGATAAAGATAAACTTCGTGAAATCAACAAGCAACTTTCAGCGCTCACCATTCAGTTCAACAACAATGTCCTGGCAGAAACCAATAACTACACACTTGTCATCGACAATGAAGAAGATCTTGCTGGCCTTCCGCAGAGCGTAATCAGTGCAGCTGCTGAAGCTGCGGGTGCAGCCGGAGAAGAGGGTAAATGGGTTTTCACCCTGCATAAACCAAGCTGGATCCCTTTTCTGCAATATGCCAACAACCGTAATCTGCGTGAAAAACTTTACAAGGCGATGTACATGCGAGCCAACAACGACAACGAGTTCGATAACAAAGGGCTGATCAATGAGATTGTCAATCTCCGCCTGGAACGCTCCAATCTGCTTGGATTCGATTCATTTGCCCATTATGCACTGGATGACCGTATGGCCAAAAACAAAGAGAATGTATACGAGCTTTTGAATGATGTGTGGGAATATGCCCTTCCGCAGGCTAAGAAAGAGGCTGCCGAACTACAGAGACTCATCGATGAAGATGGAGGCGACTTCAGACTGGCATCCTGGGACTGGTGGTATTACACTGAGAAACTTCGTCAGGAGAAATATGCCCTCAATGAGGAAGAGCTTCGTCCCTACTTTAAGATGGAAAATGTGCGCGAAGGAGTATTTATGGTTGCAAACAAACTGTACGGACTCAATTTCAAGAAACTGGACAATGTCCCTCTTTACAACCCCGAGGTGGAGGCTTATGAGGTAACGGATGCCGACGGTACGCACGTCTCACTTTTCTACACTGATTATTTCCCCCGTGCCAGCAAGCGTGCCGGAGCATGGATGAGCAGCTTCCGCAAACAGACGACAAGGAACGAAGTGGATATCCGTCCCATCATTTACAATGTGGGTAACTTCACCAAGCCACTAGCCGACACTCCCTCACTCCTCTCACTGGATGATGTAGAGACTCTCTTCCATGAATTCGGGCATGCACTTCACGGGATGCTGTCAGAAGTAACTTATCAGGGATTGTCGGGTACAAGTGTCGCCCGCGATTTTGTAGAGCTTCCTTCTCAGATCATGGAACACTGGGCGTTCAAACCCGAGGTGTTGAAGATGTATGCAAAGCATTATGAAACAGGTGAGATGATTCCCGATGCACTGGTTAAAAAAATTGAGGCTGCAGGCAAGTTCAACATGGGCTTCACCACTGCCGAATTTGTTGCGGCCGCATTGCTCGATATGGACTATCATACACAAACAGCAAAACAGGAATATGATGTGAATGCTTTTGAAACAGCATCGATGAACAAGATCGGCATGATCGATGAAATCATACCACGCTATAAAAGCACCTACTACTCACATATCTTCAGCAGCCCTGAGGGCTATGCTTCGGGATATTACAGCTACTTATGGTCAGAGGTGCTCGATGCCGATGCTTTCCAGGCGTTTGCAGAGAAAGGCATCTTCGATACGGAAACGGCTAAACTATTCCGCGAAAACGTGCTGTCGAAAGGCAACACGGAAGAACCGATGGAGCTGTACAAGAAATTCCGTGGGGCTGAGCCCAACCCTTTATATCTGTTAAAAAACAGAGGATTTATTGAATAAACAACAACGTTGAGTTATAAGTCAACAGTTTATCGCGGAGAGCAAATCATTTTTAATATTGCCGGATGAGTTCGTAGAAAATTATCCGGCGATATTGTTCTTAAAAAGATAAAAAAAACGTATATTTGCACGCTCAAAAAGAAGGGGCAGGAAACATCCCTTAAATTTCAGATGTGAATATCATTTAATAACCTACAAAAGAATAAATTGTAAATTTAAAGTAATATTGAAATGCAAAACAAAGGATTTATTAAAGTTTTCAGTATTATCCTGACAGCTATCTGTTTGTTCTATCTCTCCTTCACTGTTGTGGGAAGACAGTACAATAAGAAAGCGGATCAATACGCCAATGGAGACTTAGCCATGAAGAATCATTATCTTGATTCCTTATCTACCGAAAAAGTCTATCTTAATTACACCCTTAAACAGATACGTGAAAAAGAGATCGGTTTAGGTCTTGACCTGAAAGGTGGGATGAACGTTGTTCTGGAGATTGACGCTGCGCAGGTGCTCGGCTCACTGGCAAACACCGATGATCCCCAGTTTAACCAGGCACTGAGGGAGACTGTTATTCAGAACCGGCGCGGAACCTCTTCTGACTTCATCTCGCTTTTCCATCAAAACTACGAAAGGATTAATCCTGAAGGAAAGCTGGCCAATATCTTCAGCGTGACAATGAGCGAAAGGGTTAGTCCCACCGCAACCAACAATGATGTGATCACTGTATTACGCAATGAACTCATCAGTGTTGCCGACAACTCATTCAATGTACTTGCAACACGTATAGACCGTTTTGGTGTGGTAGCGCCAAACATACAGAAGTTAGACCGTGCAGAACGTATTCTGGTGGAACTCCCCGGTATTACTGAGCCGGAACGTGTTCGTAACCTTTTGCAGGGAAGCGCCAATCTTGAGTTCTGGAAGACCTACAATGTCAACCAGCTGGGCATCTACTTCAACGAGATGAACGCCAGATCCGGCGAGTATGCCATGGCCAAAAGAAGTGAGCTCTCTGATACGACCACCGTGACTGAAGTTGCTGAAGACTCGCTTACAGTAGCCGATCCCCTCTCTCTTCCGGGTCTGGATGAAGAAGAGAATGAAATCCTAATCAACAGAAGTTTTGTTGAATATTTCAATGAACCCTATTTCGCCATGAGCGGCGCAACTGGACCTATTGTGGGAAGTGTATCGAAGCTTGATACTGCTGCAGTCAACCTCCTACTGAATCGTTATAAAGATATTTTCCCGGCTGACGTACGTTTTAAATGGGGTTTCAAGTCCATCGATCAACGTGAGACCTATTTCCAGCTTTTCGCTCTCAAGGGTGACGGCAGCAAACGCGGTCCTGCACTTGAAGGGGATGTGATCACAAACGCCCGTGCCGACCAGGGTCAGCAGGGCTCGGCCTGGGAAGTGACCATGTCAATGAACTCTACTGGTGCCAGCCGTTGGTCCACCATTACAGGAACCGAGATCGGGAACTCCATCGCTATTGTCCTGGATGGCTCTGTCTATTCGGCACCAACTGTCAACGGACGTATCGATGGCGGACGTTCATCCATTACAGGCAACTTCACACCGCAGGAGGCGCAGGACCTCGAGAACGTGCTCAAGTCCGGTAAAATGCAGGCGGGAGTACGTATCGTTCAGGAAGATGTGGTTGGTCCGTCACTGGGGCAGGAAGCAATTAATGACGGATTTATCTCTTTCATTATTGCCCTGATCGTGTTGTTCATCTTCACCATGTTGCTCTACGGAGTAATTCCGGGGTTGGTCATCAACTCCGCACTGCTACTGAACTTCTTCTTCACACTGGGTGCACTCGCAGCCTTCCAGGCGGTGCTCACACTCCCCGGTATTGCCGGTATGATCCTTTCACTCGCCATGGCGGTGGATGCGAACGTACTGATCAACGAGCGTATCAAAGAGGAGCTGGCAGCTGGCAAGACATTACGTCGTGCAATAGAAGATGGTTACAAGAATGCATTCTCGGCTATCCTCGACTCTAACTTAACGACGATCATTACCGGCATCATCTTGGCACTGTTTGGTACAGGAGCCATCAGAGGATTTGCCATCACTCTGATCATTGGTATCACCGCATCGTTCCTGACGGCAGTGTTCATCACACGTCTGGTATACGAAAACCGTTTTGCAAAAGGCAAATGGCAGAACCTTGATTTCAACACTTCCTTCTCGAGGGCGATCTTCAAGGAGTATAGTTTCGATTTCATTCACAACAGCAAGAAGATATTAATTATCATCGGCGCATTTGTCATCATCAGTATTATCTCTCTCATCTCTATCGGGATGAACGTGGGTATCGACTTCACGGGTGGTCGCAACTATATCGTACGATTCGATCAACCTGTCAGCACCGGAGAAGTGCAAAATTCCCTGACACCCTACTTTGGTGAGTCTGTACGTGTTATCACCATCGGATCGAGCAACCAGGTGCGTATCTCTACAAACCATTTGATTGACTCTGATAGTGAAAACATTGAAGAGGAGATGCGTGATCTACTCGGACAGGGACTACAGGAATACGTCACACCGGGACAAACGATCGATGATCATATACAGAGTTCTCAGAAGGTGGGACCCAGTATTGCCGAGGACATGATCAGGAACTCCTTCCTTGCATTGACCATCGCGCTCATCTGTATGGGATTATATATCCTGTTCCGTTTCCGAAACTGGTCATTCTCGCTGGGTACTGTCGCTGCACTTGGAGTAGATGCGTTTGCCGTGATCGGTCTCTATTCATTGCTCTGGAAAGTGATGCCTTTCTCTATGGAGATTGACCAGACATTCGTGGCAGCCATACTCACCATTGTCGGTTACTCTATCAACGATAAGGTGGTAGTGTTCGACCGTGTGCGTGAATATATGCATCTCTATCCCAAACGTGGTCTGAAACCGCTGTTCAACGACTCGATGAATGCAACACTGGCCCGTACCATCAACACTGGTTTAAGTACCATCCTGGTAATCATCTGTATTCTCTTCTTTGGAGGTGATGCTGTAAGAAGTTTCGTATTTGCCATGCTTATAGGTGTGGTGGTAGGAACGGTGACCAGTTTGTTCGTCGCTTCACCAGTAGCCTATGTGATCATGCGCAACCAGCAAAACAAAAAACAGCTGGAAGTGAAGAAATAAGAGAATCAATCTCGAATTTATCAAAAACGGGTGGCAATGATGCTGCCCGTTTTTTTGTTGCGATAAAAAGCACAAAGAGATTGGCTGATGTCAATTTTTTTTATACTTTTGCAATCGCTTAACGCCACAATAGCTCAGTTGGTAGAGTAACGCATTCGTAACGCGTAGGTCGCGAGTTCAAGTCTCGCTTGTGGCTCTTTTTTTATCCTTTGCTAATAAAGTTTAATTCGTTTTATTCCTCTTAAATTTTAGTATCTTTGTGAAAGACCTGCAATCAATGTGGGCCTGTTCAACTTTATAATATGATACAATGCTGACATTAAACGGACGTATTTCTCAGATCATTGGTCCCGTTGTAGATGTACGCTTCGAGCTCTCTGAATCACATGAGATCAGAATGCCTTCCATTCACGATGCCCTAATCGTGAAGCGTACGGATGAAGAAGATGTCTTCCTGGAGGTACAGCAACATATCGGGGAGAATATCGTGCGCACGGTGGCCATGGAGAGTACCGACGGATTACGCCGCGGTTTAACAGTGAAAGCGCTCGGGCGCCCCATCAGTGTGCCAGTAGGAGAACAGATAAAGGGAAGGCTTCTCAACGTAGTAGGTCGTCCCATTGACGGTTTGAAGAAGCTGAGCCGCGAACAGCAATACCCCATACACCGTGAAGCACCCAAGTTTGATGAGCTGACCACCTCCGAGGAGGTACTCTTCACTGGCATCAAGGTGATCGACCTGTTGCAGCCCTACCTGAAGGGTGGCAAGATTGGTCTTTTCGGTGGTGCAGGTGTGGGCAAGACGGTGATCATCATGGAGCTGATCAACAACATTGCCAAGGGTCACAATGGCTACTCGGTCTTTGCCGGAGTGGGTGAACGTACCCGTGAGGGGAACGACCTGCTGCGGGAGATGATCGAATCAGGTGTGATCAAGTATGGCAAGGTGTTTAAGCAAGGGATGGATGAGGGAAAATGGGACCTGAGCACGATCGATTATGAGAAGCTCAAATCGTCGCAGACCACGCTTGTTTTCGGACAGATGAACGAGCCGCCTGGAGCCCGCGCTTCGGTCGCCCTCACCGGACTGGCCGTAGCAGAGTCGTTCCGCGACGCGGGTGGTGAGGGTAGCGACACACTGCTCTTCATCGACAACATCTTCCGTTTTGTGCAGGCAGGCTCTGAGG
>LSQX01331371.1_pt1 | contig 14429 bp, 15 predicted proteins | sample 654561 | NCBI WGS metagenome assembly LSQX01 (sample SAMN04489861, study PRJNA283612) | anaerobic digester metagenome | isolation source: 4 biogas reactors fed with cattle manure at either 37C or 55C with and... | place: Denmark: Kongens Lyngby | collected 2014
CCCAAACACCCCTTCCCCCTGTTTCACAGCCTCCGGCTGCTGGCGTTAACACTGGTTCGGCGGGTATCGCTACCGGCAACCCCGACGGACCGCATTCCCGCTATGGCTGGCCTTTCCCAATCGATCAAATGGGGCACCTCAATAGCTCTTATCAGCTCTATTCAGATAATTACAACGACGCTTATTTTCACCACGGCATCGATATGATCGCTCCTGATGGAACCGAGGTGCGAACGCCCGTATCAGGGCAGGTTGTCAATGTCGAGAATTACAGATATCCTTCAGGATTGTACTGGGAGGTCGCCATTCTCGACCCGGAAGGTTATGTCTGGCAATACCACCACATCGCACAGCCTTCTATTCCAACAGAAATCCGCCAGGCCTTCGCGGCTTATCAGGCAGACCCCACCTCTGGTGGTTTTGTTGCCGCCAACACTTATTTGGGCGATATCGTTACCTGGACAGAGTGGTCTTTTGGCGCCTTTTTTCACCATATCCATCTCAATATCCTCGCAGCCGGAGATGTCTACCTGAATCCGCTTGAGTTCCTCGACGACACCTACATCGATACCCAGGCTCCGCAGGTTCAAAGCGTTGGTTTATTCACCGGCACCAACACCCTCCTGACCGGAAACACGATTCCGTATGGCACTGAATACAGCATCTATCTGCAGGCACGCGATCTTTTTATGAGCGAAGTCTATCATCTGCCCCCTCACCGTGTGACCTACACGATAAACGACAACCCTGATACTCATACGGTATGGGATTTTCATACTCTGCCTGGCGGGAGCTCTGAAACAGGATATGTTAACAATTATTTCCTCCCGGGACTGACCAGGGGCAATTATGACGAGCGTGTTTTTTATATAGACCTCGGCTTTTCCAAGGACGGTTCAAACCCTCTGCCAACCGAGCCTGGTGCCTACGAAATTAATGTTGACGTGTGGGATTTTGCTTACAATCGTGCCACCTGGAAATACCGTTGGGTAATTACCCAGGCACTTCCGGACAATGGCTGTGCCACCAACCAGGGTGTCAGAAAAATTTACACGGTCGATGAGCACACCTACGTCGAAGATATCACCCTGGGGCTGGTGCTGGCACATGAAAAACGCGGCGAAGTCCGGGTCACTCTCACCGGTCCGATGGACAACACCCCGGTTGTTCTCATCCCCAACTCGGCGGATGGCAACCTGAACTACAACATCCTCATCGATGATTCCTCAACAGATCCAATCAACAACAACAAACGCGATGACTTGTATCCCCCCTACTACAAACGTGTTGTTGGTCCTGCGGCTGACGGCAGCCTGGATCAGTATTACGGGTTGAGCGCGCAAGGTTCCTGGGAGGTTTTTATTTGCGATAATAAGCCGGAGATTGCCGGAATCCTCTATGACATGGAGTTGCGCCTGGTCACCACAGACAATTTAAAACCAGTGGCATACGATCAGGCGGTCTATATGGCAAAAGGGCAGAGTATTGCGGTCACCCTGGCTGGATCAGACCCCGAAGCTGCAGAGCTTTCGTTCGAAGTTGTCACCCCACCTTTTCATGGCGTGTTGTACGGCAGCGCGCCGGACCTGGTCTATACTCCCAATGAAAATTTTTGGGGCACTGATTCTTTTACTTTTTTGGTCAATGACGGCGAGTTGGATTCCATCCCGGCGACAGTGACGATTTTTGTTATTCCCGCGGTGTATTTACCCGTGATCAGTTCGATGCGCTGATTTACCAGAAGTAAACTAACCGGAGTAAACCTCACCGCCCCAAAGTGAGCGCAGAAGCCACTCGATCACGCCCAGGATCATAATCGCGATCAAGGGTGAGAAATCTATTCCAGCAAAGGTTGGCACAACTCTCTGAATAGGATTCAGGAATGGATCAACATAACGACCTATCGGGATAAAAAAGGAATAGGGGTCGACGCCAAAAAGCACCAGGGCAAAATATATAATCAGTAAAAGGCTAAGGATTGAGCTAAATAAACGGAAAATCGTAACAACAGTGCGTTTCATTTTTTATTCCTCCCGGTTGGGCAGATTGTTCTCTTCCCAAAATAAAAATGATGAAAAGAATTATACCCGACTAATTCGTGTTAATTTGGGTGAGGATTAATTGGCTATCAGAATGTGGTTTAGGGGACGGCTGCCACGCCGTCCCGCGAAAGGATGGCTGCGCCGGAACGGGACAAGCCGCGTTCCCTACTAGAAGGTGGCTGCGCCGGAACGGGACAAGCCGCGTTCCCTACGAAAAGATGGCTTCGCCGGAACGGGACAAGCCGCGTTCCCTACTAGAATGTGGCTGCGCCGGAACGGGACAATCACTTCTTAAGTGAATAATTCATAAGGATATTACCATTCCAATTGACAAGATCCTTCGCAAAAGAGGCTCAGGATGACAAAACCCAGTTCCTGTTCCCTGCTCCCTGTTTCCTGTTCCCTGTTCACGGCTGCCATGCTGTCCCGCAAGCAGCCATGGCACGATCTCTTTTTCCTGGCTTTTGATGCGATTCGATCTTACAAAGTGAAGCTCTGATCAATCCTCCGTTATAATCATTTATATAAGCTTTGTAAAAATAATTAACGTTCAAAGGAGAGACAAAATGCAGAAATTTGTTTTCAATGATTTTTTCCAGACACCAGTGAATAAAATCGCCAAGCGGGTGATTTTCAAGGATGAGAAAGTAATCGCCTTCATTCTCAACATCGCCAAAGGGGAATTTTTGCCTGGGCATACTCATGGCGAGGTCAGCCTGCTCCTGCAGATTTTAGATGGGAGCGCCACGGTTATCACTGACGGATTGGAAACGCCGCTCGAACCAGGCGAGTTGATTAAAGTTGAGGGTAATGAGAAGGTGCAAGTCGTCAATCAGGGCGAAGGCACATTGCGTCTCTTTGTGACTATTGCGCCGATGGGAAATGAGGCTTTCGCGAAAGACGCTGATGTTTGAGATCATCAACGCGCCTTCGTTAGCAAAGGATTCGCCCATAAGTTAACCAATCGGTCAACCCCCCTCTGAGTTGGCAATGATTCAGATGTGTATTTGAATTTCCAAAGTGAGCGGAGGGTGTTGGGGAGAGCTGGTCTGCTTGCTTTGCTCCAGGCATCATTGCCAGGCTCTCCTGGCTGGGACGGCAACTGTCCCCTACGGGTACGAGCAATCAGCTCTTATCCCGTAATTGCAAGCGAAACGAAGCAATCTGCTTTTAATCGTTCTCTCCTGTGGTGAAAAGCACAAAATGCCATGGTCGTTGCGAGTTGGCACAACGACCGGGCGAAAGCCTACCGCTGCGCCAGCATCCCCGAACCGACCAGGAGTTCTTGCAGCTGCTGCGTAATTTCTTTCCTGCGGTTCGCCTGCACCTCGAGTGATAATTCTTCCAGCAAATTACTGGTGTTTTCCTTTGCTTCTTCGAGCAAGCGGAATCGAAACAAATTTTCAGCTGCCACGGTGTCCAAAATTAATTGATAAAATGACAGCGCGGTGAAGTGGCTTTCTATTTTTTCGAAAATTAATGCAGGATCGCCTTCGATTATTGGTGGAGGGAAGCTTTCTTCTTCATCGTCATCAAAAACGATATTGTCCATTTTGCTCGGCAGCAGTTCCGTAAGAACAGGTTTATAGTTGTTTGTTGGTCCACGCCGTTTATACGAAAGCACTTTTACATGGCTCAGGCTCCCCTCTTCAAAACCCTGGGACCATTCCCGTATCATCCTGGCGGCGCTGTCATAATCCGGCAAAGAACCCGCGCTCAGGCTCTCGTGGGGTGTGAATTCGACATTTTCCAGCCTCAGGGCGGAGTGAACGCGCGTGCCAAAGGCGACAACACGAATTTCTTCGCCCGCGTTTTTCTCAAGCGTTTGACGGGTAAGCCTTGCCAGGTTTTTATTGTATTGACCAACAATCCCCCGGGTACTTCCTATCACAGCCAGCACCTGCGCCTGTTTAACCGGGCGAAAGTCGAAAGGCTCCGCGATTTTTCTGATCGGGCTGGTTACTTCAACTCGTCTCATTACTTCGGTCGCCAGGGCATTAAACCGGGCAGCATACTTGTCAAGCATCTGCTGTCGGTTCATAGCCATCTGCATTGTACTCAGCGAAAGCACGCGTAATGATGACAATAAGGGCTCGATAACCTCGAGGTTTTCCAGGCGAGATTGAGCGCGTTCTTTTCCTTCAGACATCTTTCAACCTTAAGGAAATTCGTAACGGTCGAGCGTCCAGATAAACACAACCGCACCGCTGCTGCCTAATGGTCGTCCCTCGTTGCTGGTGTGGGGTTCACCATCATCCAGCCCTGCCGCGAGTCCATAACCACGGTGGATGGTTGTTTGACCGCTGCAGGCATTGCTAATGATATCAAGCACCCTTTCGAGTTCACTGCTTCGCACAGCGATGAACAAAGTCAGCTGTGTTTGCCGAAGCATGCCTCCTTTAGTTTCAGAATATGTGGCTGTGTACCCGTGTTCAATAAGCGCGAGCAAAAGATCGTCGCCATATTTCCGCGGGACAACCGCCATGATCATCTTCATGAGATTTTTTTCGCTTTCTTCTTCCAAATTTCCTTGAAGAGTTCTAATTCGCGTTCTATCTCAGCCGCTGTTTCCTCGCTCAACTCACGATGGTGGCTGATCTGGTCCAGTGGCTGAGCGCCATGGTTGTACATATAGTTAAGAAGTTCTTGTGAAAACTGTTCCACGTTGTCTGGCTTGATTTCATCCATAAAACCATTGGTGAGCGCATAGAACAAGACCACCTGGTCTTCCATTTTTACTGGTTTATGCGGACCCTGACTCAGCAATGCGGTCAATCTCTGACCACGTTCAATTTGCCGTTTTGTGGCTTCGTTGACCTCTGTGCCAAATCTTGCGAATCGCGCCACTTCTTCATATTGGCTCAGCTCGAGCTTTAACGCGCCCACAACCGATTTCATAGCCGGTTCCTGTGCGGCAGAACCCACGCGGGAGACAGAGCTGCCAATATCTATGGCTGGTTTGTTTCCCTTATTGAATTCATCGGTGTCGAGGACGATCTGCCCGTCCGTGATGGAGATTAGGTTGGTCACAATATAACTGGAAATATCACCACGCTGAGTAACCACAATTGGTAATGCGGTGATGCTGCCCCCGCCATTTTCTTCATTTAAGCGGCAAGCTCGCTCCAGCAAACGGGAATGCAGGTAAAAAATATCACCCGGGTATGCTTCCCTTCCGGGTGGACGTCGCAGTAAAAGGCTCATTTCTCGGTATGTATCGGCATGTTTGGATAAATCATCATAGACGATCAGCACATCCATGCCCTGATCCAGGAAGAATTCTGCCATGGTCACACCGGCATAAGGCGCCAGGTAGCGCAGCGCTGGTGGATCATCCGGGCTTGAAACCATGACGATGGTCTGGTTCATCACCCCGCCCGCCTTCAGGGTCTCGACCGCAGACAAAACTGAAGATTTTTTCTGACCAATGGAAACGTAAATACACTTTACATCCGTGCCCTTCTGGCTCAAAATCGCATCGATCGCAATTGTGGTCTTCCCAACCTGCCGATCGCCGATAATCAGTTCGCGCTGCCCGCGCCCCAGAGGCAATAAGGCATCTATGATTTTCGTTCCCGTATAAAGCGGCGTGTCAACCGGGGCGCGGTCGATCACTCCGGGGGCGATGCGCTCAACAAAGCGGTACTCCGAAGGCACCACCGGGCGGTTGTCATCCAGCGGTCTGCCCAACGGATCCACCATCCGCCCCAAAAAGGGCATCCCCACCGGGATACTCAGGCGTCTGCCGGTCGCTTCGGCTACGTCACCACCGCGAATACCAGAATCCCCACCCAGGAGAATAACATCCACATGCTTTCGGTCAAGATTCAACACCATGCCCTGCACCCCGTTGGGAAATGTGACCAGTTCTTCCAGGTGCACCATTGGCAGTCCGCTCAAGGTCGCGATCCCATTGCCAAGATGCTGGACCGTACCAACGCTTTTGATGAAAACCTGGTGTGGTTGTTCATCAGCGACTCTCTTGAGCTCGTCGATAACAAACCTGGTTTCCAACGTGTCTGGTTTGGGTTTCAGGCTTTCTCTGACACCTTTTTTCACCTGTTCGATAAACAGGTTTTGGTTGATGTCCAGTGGGTCATTTTCAGCTAAGCGTGTCGAAAGAACTTCGAGGCTCGCTTGCGTGGCGAGGTCTGCGTCAGTCATCTTCAGGGGTCACCATGGTTTCTAACGTCAGACTGACATCATCACGAACTTTGTCGAGATGTGCCTGAACCGAATTGTCCATGACAATATCACCGATGCGGGCTTTAATCCCAGCGACAAGCTCGGGCTGAACCACAACTTCCAATTCAACCTCTTTATCTGCCAGCGCGTTAAAGGTGTTTAACAGCTTTATCTGCTGTTCAGCACTCAGTTCCCGGGGTACAAACACCTCAACAGTAGGAATCCGTTCTGCCAGGGATTCACGGATGTTTTGCACTAAAGCCATATCGGTTTTGCCCATATTCCAGATGGTGCTGGTCATCTCTTCGATGAGTTTATCGTGAGCCACCGGAGGTGTCACTTCCTGTAATGAATCATTAACAAGGTGCATCACGGTGTCCACAAGGTCAACCTGCATACGCTTGATATCGACCTCCTGTTCTTTACGTGACTCATTGACAGCATCCATCATGATCTGATTCGCTTCAACTCTTGTGGCTTCCAGGAGGTCACGCTGAAGGATCTGGCTATTTTCATAGGCTTCATCGGTAATTCTTTGGATTTCGTCCTCAAGGTTCAACAATCGCTCGTCAATCTCCTGCAACTTCACGGCTGCTTCTTCGCGATCTTTTTTCAATGCCTCCCTGGTTTCAGCCTTTTCCACTGCGCGCTGTTCAGCCCGTTTGGTCATGGGTTTGAAAACCAGGAAATAGAGGATCACCGTCAGTACCAGGAAATTGACAATTTCCCAGAAAATAGTGCTTAGATCCAGGTCAAGCATGGTTTATCCCCCAAAAAACCGGCTGATTAGCGGGTTTGCGAACAATAAAATGAGAACAACCAGGAGCACATAAATTGAGGCTGTCTCAAGCAGTGCCAGCGCGATAATCATTGCCGTTCGTAGTTGAGGCGCCGCATCTGGCTGGCGTGCCATCCCCTCGATTGCTTTGATAGCTGACTGACCCTCCACCCAGGTGGGGATCATCGTTCCGACCACGATAGCCACTCCACAAACAATTGTTGTAACGATGATGATCAGAACTTCAGGACTTAAATTTTCCATTAGCCTTTTCCTTTCCAAATTTCTTATAGAATATTTCTCTAATACTGCTTCTTTTCTTACCTTCTTCCTTCATTTTCAGGTCTTCTTCGTTGATCTCAACCGCTGAAGAAATGAATAATGCGGCAAGCGTGGTAAGCACATAAGCTTGTAAAACACCGGAAACCATCGTGATGGCTGACATCGCGATGGGTAAAAACATGGGGACGATCGAAAAAACAATGGCGACGATCAGATCACCGCTCAAAATATTGCCAAACAAGCGCATTGCCAGTGAAAGTGTGCGGCTAAACTGACCAATAAGTTCGACCGGCAGCATGAAAATAGGATTGGCAAATTCTTTGATGTATTTCCATACTCCTTTTTTGATCATCCCATAAACGTGAACAGAAAATACAATAATCAAAGCAAGCGCGATCGTCGTGTTCAGATCAGACGTGGGCGACTTCATCGCCGGAAAGATTGAAATCAGATTCGCTGTAAATGTGAAAATCATCAAACTGCCCAAAAGGGGGATGTAAGGATGAAGATCGTCTACATCCATGGCATCATCCAAAATGCTGATAATTGCCTCAAGGATATATTCGAGCAGATTCGGTTTCAGTAATTTGAGAATCAACACCAGTGCGATGATTCCAGCCATAGTTATCCATGTATAAACTACGGTATCGCGGATTGGCATTATCCCGAATAATGTGAAGACGATTGGGTGTTCAATTACTTCCAATATGCTTCTCCTTCTGCTTTTCCTCTTGTTTATTTAACTTTACATTATAGAGGATAACCTGCAGCCATGTCACGACTGTGATTGTTACAGCCATGGCGATTGCGGCAATTGGTTCGGTTTTCAGTGCGAGGAAGATCAGCAGGGCGATTATCAGGAAAACGGCAACCCGCCGCAGTATCAGCCCACTTAAATCCGGTTTCGCATGCGGTTGAGGAGTTTGGATCATCGCTACAGATCTCTTGAGCCATTGAAATGACAACACCGACCAACCAGCCGACACTGCCACCCAAAAGATGATCCATAGAATGTTTACGTCATTCATCTTCATCGTCCTCTTCGTCTTCGAACTTGACCCACTCTCTTTTTATGCCTCGCTCTTCGTCTTCTCTTGCCTCTTTATTCATTAGGTAAAACTCATATTTTATATACTTCGCCACAGAGGCGACCGCTGAGATTAGCCCGACCAAAAGCAGGATAATCGTCCAGCGCACGCCGGTATCAAAACGCCTGTCGAGGATGAATCCAAAAAAAGGTCCTCCGACAATCGGGATGGCGATCTCCCATCCGATCGTGCTGGCGCGCAGGTCGCGGTTGCTAAACAGTCGCTGACGCCTGGTGGGAACTTCCTCTTCCGGCAGCAGATCATGTTGTTTATCGCCTGGTCCGGGGGGTGGATTCACGACCATCGTTCCCTAATGAGTTGTTAAAATGCTAATCATATTGTCAGTAAGGGTCATAATCCCTGACCTAACAGGTACTGTGTGCTCCTCATGACCTTGTCTGTATTTCAGTTCCCCGTCATCGGTTGCCGCGATAATCGGCGCGTGACCGGGTCTGATCCCCAGCCACGACCCATCCGCGAGCTTGATCTGCAATGATGTGATTCCTTCCAGCGTAAGACCTCCCGTGCCCAGGCTCAACACTTCCAGCCTCAGGGTTTTGGGAACCCTATCCGGTTGTTCCACTGGCTATCTCCTCCATGCCGAACTGGGTTTCCGATTCCATCTCTTTTGCTTTTTCCAGGGCATCTGTGATCGACCCAACCATATAGAAAGCCTGCTCAGGGATGTCATCATATTTTCCCTGCAATATCTCCTTAAAGCCTTTTATCGTCTCTTCCATCGGTACAAAGACACCCGGGTTCCCGGAAAATACTTCAGCCACAATAAATGGCTGCGTCAGGAAGCGCTGAACGCGCCTTGCACGGATAACAGTCTGTTGGTCAGAAACCGACAGTTCTTCCATACCCAGAATGGCGATAAGGTCTTGCAGCTCATCGTAACGAGCCAGGGTCGCCCTAACCTGCATGGCAACATCATAATGTTCTCGTCCAACCGCTTCAGGAGTGAGCAGGTTGGATGTACTTTGCAGCGGGTCGATCGCTGGGTAAAGCCCCATCGAAACCAGCCTCCTGGAAAGCACCGTAGTAGCATCAAGGTGTGAAAAAGTTGCCGCGACAGCCGGATCGGTCACATCGTCAGCGGGGATATAGACTGCCTGCACAGAGGTGATGCTGCCCTGACTTGTGGAGGTGATGCGTTCCTGCAGCAGACCCATTTCTGAATCCAGTGTGCTTTGGTAACCCATTTCACTTGGCAGCCTGCCTAACAATGCTGAAACTTCAGAACCCGCCTGGATAAAGCGGTAGATATTGTCGATAAAGATCAAAACCGGTCGGGATTCTTCATCGCGGAAGTATTCTGCCATGGTCAATGCTGTAAAGGGAACGCGCATACGGGCTCCCGGAGGCTCATTCATCTGTCCAAAGGTCAGAATTGCAGAATCGATCAACCCCGAAGCGTTCATATCCAGCCACATATCGTTACCTTCACGGCTGCGTTCGCCGACACCGGCAAAAAGGACGATTCCTGAGCTTTGCGTGATGGTATTGTTCATCAGCTCCAGCATCAGCACGGTCTTGCCAACCCCGGCTCCTCCAAACAAGCCGACTTTCCCACCTTTGGGGTAAGGCGTGAGCAGGTCGATTGCTTTAATTCCGGTGACAATCTTTTCCCTGGAGATAACCTGTTCGTTGATCGCTGGCGGCATTTGGTGGATAGGCGCATACCGATCTGTCTCGACGGGTCCTTTGCCATCAATTGGCTGCCCAAGCACGTTAAATAATCGCCCCAGGGTGGCTCTGCCAATCGGGACTTCAATCGGTTTCTCAAGGTCGATCACGGTCATACCACGGCGTAAACCGGCTGTGCTGCCCATGGCAATCGCGCGGACGACCTTTGTGCCTACATGTTCCTGGATCTCGAGCACCAGGTCTTCACCTGAACGGCGTTTGACCAGGAGCGCGTTATGGATGGACGGGAGGTTACCGGATTCAAATTCAACATCAACAACAACGCCCACAAGCCTGATGATTTTGCCGTCGTTCCTTGACTCTTCTCTATCAAAATCCACTATTTTATTGGTCACCCTTTACGTCAGATTTGCCCATTCCGGCAGAAGGGCAGATTGTATTATGCCAGAGAAAAAGTTCGTTGTCAAAAACAGATACGCGCTTCGGTTGTCTTCATAACGGCATTCTAAACCGGGGTATTTGTTACAATCTTAAAATATCCAGGTTTCTCTGGGTATAATAATATCAGTGCTCGTAACTATGGGTACAAAAATTACAATCCAGGTATCAATCAGTCGACCACTTGAAGTTGCTGTGGAATACAAGATAAATCGTCAGCTCAAACAAATAGAAAGGAAAACAAAATGGAAGAAACCAGACCTTATGTATCCTGGGAATTGATGGACGCATTCCTCACCGACGCATTTGTCGGTTATGGAGTTCCCCGTGAAGAAGCCGCAATTTGCGCGGATGTTCTGCTCGAAAGCGACCGCAGGGGCATCGAAAGTCACGGTGTCAATCGGTTTAAACCAATTTATATCGACCGCATTGTAGCGGGAATACAAAACCCAGTAACCAGGATTGATATCCTCAAAGAGACAGCCACAACCGCTGTGTTGGATGCCAACGATGGCATGGGCATGATAGCCAGCCACCGCGCGATGGAGATGGCAATCGAGAAAGCCCGCAAGTACGGAATGAGCATGGTGGTTGTGCGTAATTCAACCCATTATGGCATTGCCGGCTACTGGACCACCATGGCAACCAATGCGGGAATGATCGGCATGACCGGAACCAACGCCCGCCCTTCAATCGCGCCTACTTTTGGCGTCCAGAACATGCTCGGGACCAACCCGCTGACTGTCGGCTTTCCGACTGATGAAGATTTTCCCTTCATGCTCGACGCTGCCACTTCGATCGTCCAGCGCGGCAAGATTGAATATTATGCCCGCATCGGCAAAGACACTCCTGAAGGCATGGTGGTTGGTTCGGATGGCAAACCCATGACCGACAGCGAGCAAATCTTGAAAGACCTCGTCTCAGGGGAAGCCGCGCTGGCACCGCTCGGTGGGATTGGTGAAGAATTAGCAGGTTATAAAGGCTACGGCTACGCGACAGTTGTCGAAGTCTTCTCCGCGGCTCTCCAGGCTGGTAGTTTTTTGCATCAACTGACCGGCATTGGTGAAAACGGCGAGAAAGTGCCCTTCCATCTTGGTCACTGGTTTATCGTCATCGACCCCGAAGCATTCATGGGGCTGGAAACCTTCAGAAAAATTTCCGGCGGGATCATGCGTGAACTGCGTGCATCCAAAAAAGCTCCTGGAGCAGAACGCATTTATACCGCTGGGGAGAAGGAATACCTGGTCTGGCTGGAGCGCAAAGATAAAGGCGTACCCGTCGGAGAAGCGGTCCAAAAAGAGATTCTGGCTGTGCGCGATGCCCTTAACCTGGACTATAAATTCCCCTTTGAGGAGTAACCATGGATTACGCCCAGGAATCATTGAAAAAACATCGCGAATGGCGCGGTAAGATCGAAGTAGTCGCTACTGTTCCGGTTAATAATAAAGTAGATCTGTCACTTGCCTATACCCCCGGCGTTGCTCAACCCTGCCTTGAGATTCAAAAGGACATCAATCAAAGCTACGAACTGACCCGTCGCTGGAATATGTGTGCAGTGGTCACAGACGGCAGCGCGGTTCTGGGCTTGGGAGATATCGGACCCGAAGCTGGTATGCCGGTGATGGAAGGCAAATGTGTGCTTTTCAAATCTTTCGGAGGTGTGGACGCCTTCCCGCTTTGCATCAAGAGCAAAGACGTGGATCAAATCGTTGAAACCATTTACCTGGTAAGCGGTTCATTTGGCGGCATCAACCTGGAAGATATCGCCGCCCCACGCTGTTTCGAAATCGAAGAGAAACTCAAGCAAAAATGTGACATCCCAATTTTCCACGACGACCAGCACGGCACCGCTATCATCACTCTCGCCGGGCTCACCAACGCCTTAAAGGTTGTCGGTAAGAAAAAAGAGGATGTCAGGATTGTCATATCTGGGGCAGGTGCCGCCGGTACTGCCATTGCCAAATTACTCCTGGTGGCTGGCTTTCAGGACATCAAACTGGCTGACAGGAAAGGCGCTGTCTACCCTGGCAGAATTGTTGGCAAAGCGAATCCGTACCTCGAACAACTCGCCATATTAACGAATCCGCAGGGAAAATCCGGAACACTCGCAGACTTGCTTGTCGGAGCGGATGTCTTCATCGGCGTGTCGGCAGCTGGTATCGTTTCCACCGAAATGATCAGAACAATGAACGAGGACGCGATCGTCTTTGCCTGCGCCAACCCGACGCCCGAAATTTTCCCGGAAGACGCGAAAGCCGGAGGCGCCAGGGTGATTGCCACTGGCAGAAGCGACTATCCTAATCAGATTAACAACGTGTTGGCGTTTCCTGGTGTATTCCGCGGGGCATTCGATGTGCGTGCCAGTGACATTAACGACGAGATGAAACTTGCTGCGGCATGGGCATTGGCAGATCTGATATCGGAGCAAGAACTGAGCGAGGATTACATCATCCCAGCCGCATTCGACCCCCGCGTTGGTCCGGCGGTTGCCAAAGCGGTTGCCACTGCCGCCCGGGAAACAGGGGTCGCAAGGATCTGATCTTTCGCCCTAAACAGACACCCGTCGTCCCGCTGTGGCAACGCAGCCTGGCTCGTTCTGGTGTACTACTATTATCCTGAGACGGGACGGCTTCTGCGCCGTCCCGTTGCCAGGAAGCTGTTTTTACATCCCAGCCTGACTTCAGGCGATGGGACTGCTTGTTCGCCGAACACGAATCGGCGCTAAAAAAACTAATGTCAAAGAAACCCTCATGCCCCGCCCTGATTACACAAGAATTAGCTGCTTCTCTTCTGCCCGGCAGGGCTGATGATTCGCACAAAGGCAGCTTCGGTAAAGCCCTGGTGATCGCCGGCTCGCGGCAATTCACTGGTGCCGCAAGTCTGGCAATCCAGGCGGCTCTACGCAGCGGAACCGGGTTGGTCTATGCTGCCATTCCAGGTTCAATTTACATTCCGCTTGCCGCGGGTATCCCTGAAGCGATTTGGTACGTTTTGCCCGATAAAAAAGGCTCCATCATACTTAATGAAAAAAGCCATAGGTTTATTGAGGAGAAGACCGGTCATTTCCCTGCTTTGATTGGTCCCGGGTTGGGACAGTCGGCGGGTACCAGGGCGTTTTTGTTCGCGCTGCTTGTACACCTGTTCGAACAAGCGCCAAACCAGCCGCTTGTGATTGATGCCGACGCGCTGAATCTCCTTAACCAGGAAACCAATTGGCACGATCGGCTCCCAAATCAAGTCGTACTAACCCCGCACGAAATGGAATTTTCACGCCTTACTTGCATACCAATCGAAGAGATTCATTCCAACCGCCGGGATCTCGCCATTAATTACGCGCGGGAGTGGAAGCAAACCCTGGTCCTTAAAGGTGCGAACACCCTGGTTGTGTCTCCTAACGGAGACAGCCGGATTTTGCCTTTTGCCAACTCCGTTCTCGCTCATGGCGGCACAGGCGATGTATTAGCTGGCCTATTGGTCGGCCTGCTCGCCCAGGGGCTTGCGCCCTTTGACGCTGCCACGCTTGCAGTCTGGCTGCACGCCCGCGCGGCGGAACTGGCTCGCGAAGTTGCCGGTCACCCCGCCGCAACACTGCCCTCAGACATAATTCTCAAAATCGGCAGCGCCATGAATATAACATAGGGGATCGTCTGCCCAAGTTGTTCAGCGAGGCTCACCCGCCCTGCCTGGTTGGTTTGTTGTCCGTCATAAAAAGCGGAGGGAGCAAGCCCCCTCCGCTCAAGACCCAAGCACAGCTTAGCCGGGAGACCTTCGGTCAATCACGTTCCGGGCAGGGATGCTGCCTCAGTGAAAATTCAACACAGGCGATCGAGTTTTCTACCAATCCAGCAATCGCTTTTCGCCTTCCAGAGCGCGGATGCCAGTCACATTCTGTGAGACTTCGATCACACCTTTATAGACCCCAGCGTCATCGCGCAGGGCGAAGTAACGAATATGAATAAACGCTTC
>LSQX01384770.1_pt1 | contig 14429 bp, 12 predicted proteins | sample 654561 | NCBI WGS metagenome assembly LSQX01 (sample SAMN04489861, study PRJNA283612) | anaerobic digester metagenome | isolation source: 4 biogas reactors fed with cattle manure at either 37C or 55C with and... | place: Denmark: Kongens Lyngby | collected 2014
ACCGGCTCCAAGGATCCCTACGGCCTGCGCAGAGCGGCTGCCGGCATGGTGGCGATCGCCATGGAGCATGAGCTGCACTACGACGTCGACCGGTTGCTTCAGAGGGCATATGACGAGCTGGAACGGTTCCCCGGTCTGGTGGAGCGTGCGACGGTAGTGCCAGAGGCCACCGATTTCATCCTCGAACGCCTGGCCAGAGTGCTTGTCGACGACGGTTTGACGCGCGACACAGTGGACGCCGTGCTGCAGACCTCACGGGATTTCCTCGATCTGCGGCTGCGCGCCCTGGCGCTGCATGAGTTCCGTTCCGGCTCCGGATGGGACGATCTCGTGACGGTCTTCACCCGACCCTCCAACCTGGCGAAGAAGTTGCCCGCGGAATCGGCGGAAGAGGCGGCTTCGCGACCGCATGGCGGCGTATCGGCGGCCCTTTTTCACGCCGAGGTCGAAGGCGTCTTGTTCGCCGCTTGGAGGCAGGTCGCCGATGAAGTGGCGGAAGCCATCAAAGAGCAGCGCTATGGCGACGCCCTAACGACGCTGGCCGACCTACGGCCGGTGATCGACCGGTACTTCGATGACGTACTGGTGATGGCCGAAGACGACGCGGTCCGTAACAACCGGTTGCGTCAATTGGCTGCCATCGCGGGCACGGTGCGCAGCGTGGCTCGGTTGGAACTGGTGCAGGGATAAGACCCGGCTGCGCCGGCGCCCTCGGCTCGAAGGCGGGCCGCCCTGGTGGGCGAATGGAGGCAGACGAACAAGAAGGACCGGGATGATCCCGGTCCTTCTTGTCAAGCAACGATCGTCTCGCGGTGTCAGCTGCGGACGCCCACCTCTTCGGTGACCGGTTCGCCGGCTTCCTCGGGGAGCTCGTCGGCGTCGCCCGCGCGACTCTTGCGCCTCTGGTACTCGAAATCGCTCTCCAGGTAGGTGTCGACCCACTTCATGTCGTTCTCCCACACCGGGTTGAGGATGTCGCGTACCTCAGTCGCGTACTTGTGAAGGCCCGGTTGCAGCTCGTGGAGCAGCGACTCGGCGCCCTCGTGGGTCGGATGGGCGTTGTTGCGCTCCACGGCGCGCTTCATCACGGCCGGATGGTCGATGATGGGGCAAGGCCGCAGCAGGTTCTTGCCGAAAGGCTGCATTCTGCGGATGTCCTTGAAGAAGTCGGAGCACAAGCACTCGAGCAGCGACGTCTCCTTGATGTTGTCTGTGGCGAAATGCGCGAAGATGCAGGGTTCGACATCGCCCTTGTTGTTGATGTGTATGTACCTTCTGCCTCCGGACAGGCAGCCGCCTGTGAGGGTGCCGTCGCCCCAGAAGTCCGCCAGCAGAAGCGGCCGGGTGTTGCGGAGGTGCATCACGCCCTCATGGAGTTGCAGACGCTGCTCGGCGCTGGGCATGAGGCTGAGGTCGGGTTCGCGGCCTACCGGCATGTACAAGAAATACCAGCCGTAGAACGCACCCTTCTCCACCATGAGGTCGGCGAACTCTTCAGAGGTGATCTCCTCGATGTTCTGGCTCGTGGCGGTGCAAGAGATGGCGAAGATTATGCCGCGCTCGCGCAGGCGGTCCATCGCGGTCATTATGCGGTCGTAGGTGCCGGCGCCCCGGCGGGCGTCGGTGGACTCCTTCGAACCCTCGATGCTGATGGTGGGGCAGACGTTGCCCACCTCGAGCAACCGGTCTGCCACGCGGTCGTTGATCATGGTGGCGTTGGTGAACACCAAGAACACGGAATGTGGATGACGCTCGGCCACGTCGAGAAGATGCGGCCAGACGAAGGGCTCGCCTCCCAGCATGACGTAGACCCGGGAGCCGATGGCCTCTCCCTGGTTGATGATGCTCTCGACCTCTTCTTCGGACAGCTCTTCCTCGGCGGTGTATTCCGAGGCGTAGCAGCCCACACACTGTAGATTGCACCGCATCGATGGACTGATGAGTATCGCCGTGGGCGATGAGATACCTCGCTCAGCTAGGAGCGCTTTGGTGAACTCCGGATCCCGCAGGAAGAAATTGGCCAGCATCCCGGCAACGAAACCTTTACGGATATTGGGATGAAGACGACTGATGTTCTTGAAGAATATGTTGCCGGGGTTGCCTGGGGCCGTGTAGTTCCTGAGCCAATCAGCGGTCTGTTGCTGCTGCGGCGTCTTGACTGTACGCTTCACAGCGGCGTTCAGACCCTTCATGGCTAGATCCGAACTGCCGACTAGGGACAGAGCCGCCGATATTATCGAAGCGGTCCGTTCGTAGTCGCGTCGCTCCCGAGCCTGCGTGGATGACTGCTCGGGCATTGTGTCGTTCTCCTTTCTATTCAGACGGTTTTGCGGACACAAATACCATAACATACCTCAGAAGGCCTCTGGCGGCCGCCAATGGGGCTTCGAGCGGTCTTCTGTCCGGGGGTCGGCCGGCTTCCCAAGCGGGGCTTGCTTCGTTAGAATACGGGGCTCCGAGGGACCGTTTTCCTGCAGCCGGTCGCATGATTTCGAAGGGAGTATGGTCAGATGAGTCCCAGCAAGTATGTCTACGACTTCTCCGAGGGCAACGCCACCATGAAATCCTTGCTGGGAGGCAAGGGGGCGAACCTGGCGGAGATGACCGGACTGGGTATCCCCGTACCTCCCGGTTTCACCGTGACCACCGAGGCATGTGTCTACTACTCCACTCATGGGGAGTATCCGGCGGGACTCAAGGAGGAGATCGAGGGTCATCTGCGCGCGCTCGAGAAGTCGACCGGCAAGGTCCTGGGCGACCCGAAGAACCCCCTGCTGCTGTCCGTACGCTCGGGCGCCGTGTTCTCCATGCCGGGCATGATGGATACGGTCCTCAACCTGGGTCTCAACGACGAGACGGTCGAAGGGATGGCGCAGGCCACCGGCAACCCGCGGTTCGTGTATGACTCGTATCGCCGCTTCATCAGCATGTTCGGCGATGTGGTCATGGGTGTCGACTCTCAGGTGTTCGAGGATGCCCTCACCGCCAAGAAGGCCGAGGTGGGTGCCCGGCTAGACACGGATCTCACAGCCGGCGATCTGCGCGATCTGACCATGCGTCTCAAGAGGATCCTGGGCGAGGAGGCCGGTGAGCAGTTCCCAGACGATACGCTCAAGCAACTGCACATGGCGATCGTGGCTGTGTTCAAGAGCTGGGATAACCATCGCGCGAGGGTATACCGCCGCACCCAAGGCATCCCAGACGACCTCGGCACCGCCGTGAACCTGCAGAGCATGGTGTTCGGCAATAAGGGCGAGACGTCCGGCACCGGCGTGGCCTTCACGCGCGATCCCTCCACCGGCGAGGACTTCTTCTACGGCGAGTTCCTTATGAACGCCCAGGGTGAGGACGTAGTGGCCGGTGTACGTGTGCCGCGGCCTCTGCCCGAGCTCGGAGAGATCATGCCTGAGGCCCTCGAGCAGCTCCACAAGATCCGCGAGACCCTCGAGAAGCACTACCGTGACATGCAGGATGTGGAGTTCACCATCGAGGATGGAAAGCTCTATATGCTGCAGACCCGCAGCGGTAAGCGTACTGCTCAGGCCGCGTTGAAGATGGCCGTGGACATGGTAGAAGAGGGTCTCATCTCCAAGGAAGAGGCCATCATGCGCGTAGACCCGGGTCAGCTCGATCAGCTGCTCCATCCACGTCTCGATCCCGACCAGACCCTCAACGTCCTCGCCACGGGGCTGGGTGCTTCGCCCGGCGCGGGCGTGGGTAGGGTCGTGTTCGACGCCGACACCGCCGAAGAGCAGGGTTCGAAGGGCGAGCCGGTCATCCTCGTGCGGTGGGAGACCAACCCCGACGATATCCACGGCCTCATGCACTCCCAGGGCGTCATCACCAGTCACGGCGGCATGACTTCTCACGCAGCCGTCGTCGCCCGCGGCATGGGCAAGCCTTGTATAGCCGGCGTCCAGGAGATGCAGATCGATGACAAGAACAAGCAGGTGACCGTCGGCGATACCACCCTCAGGGAGGGCGACTGGATCTCCATGGACGGAGCCACGGGCCGCGTGATCCTGGGCCGGGCGAAGCTGACCGAAAGCGGTTTCGACGAGAGGGTCGGTACCGTACTCGCTTGGGCCGACGAGATCCGCCGGCTGCGCGTGCGCACAAACGCCGATAATCCCGAAGACGCGAAGCAGGCTCGGGAATTCGGGGCCGAGGGCATCGGCCTCTGTCGGACCGAGCACATGTTCATGCATCAGGAGCGTCTGCCCCACGTGCGCAACATGATCATGTCGGAGACTACCGAGGAGAGGGAGGAGCACCTCGCCAAACTGCTGCCCTTCCAGCGTGAAGACTTTGACGGGATCTTCCGGACCATGGCCGGTCTGCCTGTTACCATCCGTCTGCTCGACCCGCCGCTGCACGAGTTCCTGCCCGACTACACTGAGGCCATGGTGGAGCTGGAGAAACTGCGTATGAACGGCGCTTCCGCCGAGGCGATCGCCGCCCAGGAGAAGCTGGTCGCCACTGTCAAGGCACTGGCCGAGTCCAATCCCATGCTGGGTACGCGTGGTTGCCGCTTGGGCATCCAGTGGCCGGAGATCTACGCCATGCAGGTGCGGGCCATCATCGAGGCGGCGGCCGACGTGTTCGCGGCGACCGGTGAGGAGCCGCGGGTGGAGATCATGATCCCGTTGGTGGGCTTCGAGGAAGAGCTGAAGCGCATGCGGGCGCTCACTGTGGAGACGGCCGACGCGGTCCTGAAGGAGCGCGGCGTGCAGATCGATTATACCGTCGGCACTATGATCGAGGTGCCGCGTGCAGCCCTGACCGCCGACGAGATCGCGCGGCAGGCCGACTTCTTCAGCTTCGGCACCAACGACCTCACCCAGATGACCCTCGGCTTCTCTCGCGACGACGCGGAGGGCAAGTTCCTCACGCACTATCTGAAGATCGACTTGCTGAAGAGCAATCCGTTTGAGAAGCTCGATCAGACCGGTGTGGGGCAGTTGGTCGTCATGGCCGTGCAGAAGGGCCGCTCGGTCAAGCCGGAGCTCAAGACCGGCATCTGCGGCGAGCACGGTGGTGAGCCGACAAGCGTGAAGTTCTGTCACCGCACCGGCCTCGACTATGTGAGCTGCAGCCCATACCGGGTGCCGCTGGCTCGATTGGCGGCGGCGCAGGCGGTGTTGGAAGAGACGATGGCGGCAAAAACCGGTGACTGACGGCCGGCGGCACAAGCCGCCGGCCCACACAATCGAACGGCGGAGCGGGTGAGGTCGTGAAGCACGAGTGGCCCGGTAGAGTGAGCCTGTCGGCCGACCTCTACGAGGCCGGGCTCTCACGATGGGCGCAACGAGCGTCGGCTTCACTGGGGCGGGAGCGCCCCGAGGAGCCTTGTGCCATCCGCACCCCGTACCAGCGGGACCGGGACCGCATCGTTCACAGCAAGGCGTTCCGCCGACTGAAGCACAAGACGCAGGTCTTCATCGCTCCTGAAGGCGATCACTATCGCACTCGGTTGACACATACTCTGGAGGTCTCCGGCATCGCCCGGACGGCAGCGAGGGCGCTCAGGCTGAACGAGGACCTGACCGAAGCCATCGCTCTGGGTCACGACCTAGGGCACACCCCCTTCGGCCACGCCGGAGAGGGGGTCCTCGACGAGATGCTGCGGCGCCTGGGAGCCGGGGGGTTCCAGCATAACGAGCAGAGCGCCCGGGTGGTGGAGGTGTTGGAGAACGACGGCCGGGGTTTGAACCTCACTTGGGAGGTGCGGGACGGCATCCGCCACCATTCCGGTGGCGGCCGGTGCGCCACGCTGGAGGCGCAGATCGTGCATGTGGCCGACCGCGTCGCTTACGTGAACCACGACATCGACGATGCTCTTCGGGCCGGCCTCATCTCCCCCGCCGACCTGCCCGACGAGCCTGTCGGCCTCCTGGGTGGCTCGGGGACCGAACGCATCGACGCCCTCGTCCACGACTTGGTGGATAGGAGCGTCGACGGCGACGCCATCGCGCAGACCCCGGCGGTCGGCCGGGCTCTCGACGAACTGCGGACGTTTCTTTTTCGGACCGTATATCCACGCGCGCTCGAAGAGGCAGACGGCGAAAAAGTGCGGCGACTTCTCACGCAGTTGATGGAGTACTTCCTGGATCATCCGGAGGCTCTGCCGTCGATCCCATCGACCGCGGACGGCACGGGGACCGACCGCATGGAACGCATCCGGGCCGTCACCGACTATGTGGCGGGTATGACCGACCGCTACGCGCAACGGCTCTATCTAGAGCTTTTCATGCCCACCTGCTGGGGCGATCTGTGAACCGGATGGCGGGGGCCGCTCCTTGAGCCCGTTCATCAAAGACGCGTCGGTGCAGGCCGTGTTGGCCGCCGCCGGTATCGTGGACGTGATCTCCGGCTACACGAGCCTGCGCAAGCGGGGGGCGACCTACACCGGTCTTTGCCCCTTTCATCAGGAGAAGACCCCGTCCTTCACCGTCAGCGCCGAAAAGGGCCTTTACTACTGTTTCGGCTGCGGCGAGGGCGGGGATGTGGTCCGCTTCTTGGAGCGGGCGGAGAACCTGTCCTTCGTGGAGGCCATCGAGCAGCTGGGGGAGCGTTTCGGTGTGCCCGTGGAGTTCGAGGCGGGCGCAGGGCCGGACGCCGCCCGCAAGGACCGCGAATCACGCCTGCTGTTGCTGCTCGACAAAGCGGCTACGTTTTACCAGCGGTTTCTTTGGGAAACAGAAAGCGGTCGTGCTGCCCTCGACTATCTGGAGAAGCGCGGGCTCGGCGAGGAGGTATGCCGGGCGTTCCGGGTGGGCTTCTCACCTGACGAATGGAGAGGGCTGAAGCGCCGCGCAACCAAGGAGGGTTTCACAGACCGGGAGTTGGAGGAGGCCGGTCTGCTGGTCCGCCAGACGGGGAAGACGTACGACCGCTTCCGCGGACGTCTCATGTTCCCGTTGGTGGACCACCGAGGCAGAGTCCTGGGGTTCGGGGGGAGGACGCTGAAAGATGAGACCCCGAAGTATCTCAACTCGCCGGAAGGGCCCTTGTATCAGAAGGGAAGGCTCCTGTACGGGCTGTACCAGGCGCGCAGAGCGGTGGCCGAGGCCGACGAGGTCATCGTGGTAGAGGGCTACACAGATGTGCTGGGTCTCGTGCAGGTGGGCGTGGGCAACGTGGTGGCTTCCATGGGCACTGCGCTTACCGACGCTCAAATCGGGCTCATGCTGCGCTTCACGGGCAACGTCACCTTCATGTTCGACGCAGATCGGGCGGGTACCGACGCCATGCTGCGGTCCGGCGAGTTGGCTCGTGGCCATTCACTGCGTCCGATGGTGGCCCTTCTCCCCGGTGGCCGGGATCCGGCCGATCTCGCCGTCTCAGGCGGTCCGGAAGCGGTGACGAAGGTGACCGCGGGGAAGGTCTCCCTGCTCGGTTTTGAACTGCGGCAGGCACTGGCTCGGGGCGACACCTCCACCGCCGACGGGAGGGTGCGCGCTTTCGAAGATGTGCGTCGCATCATGGGCCGGGTCTCTTCGTTGAAGGAGCGGGAAGAGGAGATCCCCTTGGTGGCCGACCGGCTCCGCCTCTCACCCGACAGCGTCGCGCTGCTTCTGAGGGGCGGTCGTGCTCCTTCCCGGAGTGATGCGGTAAGAGGCGGCCGGGAGACGGCGATGCTGACCCGACGGCTGCTGGGAAGCGAGACTGCCGTCGAACGGGACTTCCTTGTCGCGGCGGCCTGCAACCCGGAGCGGGCGGTCGATATTCTGGGAGCATTGACGCCCGAGCATTTCGCCGACCTCGATAACCGAGAGGTCTTCGCCGGGCTCCGGGAGGCTTTGGCTCTCATGACCGGTCCCGGCGACCACGAAGCCGCCTTTGCCAAGCTCAGATCGCGTGCCCACGATGATTCGAGCGTCGGGCCTCTGTTCGTTCGGCTGGTCATGGAGGCCGACCAGGGGCGATACTCCGTTGCCGTCCTGGACGAGCTCTGCCTCCGTCTCCAAGAGCAGTATCTCAAGCGGGAGATCGGCGCTCTGCGGGCGACCCTCGACGATGGAGAGGATAGGGTTGAAGAGCAGAAGCGTCTCGTGCGCCTGGAGCGGTTGCTACAGAGCGTCCGCGCCAACCTCAAGGACCTGGACCCCGAAGAAGGACGTACCTGAGATGCTTGAGGAGAGCGAACTGACGGCCGAGATCTTGCAGGGCGTGCTGGGGCGGGCGCGGACTCGGGGTTCGCTCACCCTTGACGAGGTCGGCGCTGTTGCTCAGGAAGCCGACCTTTCTCCCGACGAGGTAGAGTTCCTCTACTCGCTTCTCATGGACATGGGCATAGAGATCATCGAAGAAGAGACCGAGGAATCGGGTGATTTCTCCGAAGAAGAGGAGTTTCTGAATCACTTGGACGTCACGATCGACCATACGGTCAACGACCCGGTCCGGATGTATCTGCGCGAGATAGGCAGAGTGCCTCTTCTCACATCTGAGGAGGAGATCCGGCTGGCCAAGCTGGTTGAGAAGAAGGACGTGGAGGCGAAGCGACGGCTGACCGAGGCGAACCTCCGGTTGGTGGTTTCTATCGCAAAACGCTACATGGGCCGGGGGCTGCTGTTCCTCGACCTCATCCAAGAAGGCAACTTGGGCCTCATCCGAGCGGTGGAGAAGTTCGACTACCGCTTAGGATACAAGTTCTCGACGTATGCCACCTGGTGGATACGCCAGGCTGTGACCAGGGCCATCGCCGACCAGGCGCGAACCATCCGGGTGCCCGTTCACGCAGTCGAGACGATGAACAAGCTGAACCGGATTCAACGCGAGTTGCTGCAGAAGAGCGGGCGGGAGCCCACCGTGGGCGAGATCGCCGAGGCGATGGGGATGACTCCGCACAAGGTGAGGGAGATCCAGAAGGCCACCCAAGAACCCGTCTCGCTGGAGACTCCGGTGGGAGACGAGGATGACTCAGAGCTGGGAGACTTCATCGAAGACGCCGATGCCGACCAGCCGCTCGAAGTGGTATTTCGCGAGATCAGGCGAGAGGAACTCTTCCGGGTGCTCGACAGCCTGCCCGTCCGGGACCGCAAGGTGCTCGAGCTGCGTTTCGGACTGAGAGGGGAGCGTCCACGCACCTTGGAAGAGGTGGGCGAGCGCTTCGGAGTGACGCGGGAGCGTATCCGTCAGGTTGAGGCGAAGACCCTCAACCGCCTCAAGAACTTCCGTGATGCTCAGGCTCTGCGGGATCTGGACGTATAGATCCGACCGCACGTGTTTCGGGCGATTCGCCAAAACTAAGTCTTGACCACGGCCTCAGGTTCCGCTACTGTAGCGCCGCGAGTCTGGAAAACACCGGGCCGCGTGTGTTGGAGAGGGGTGGGCCCGGGTATCGTGTCGCCCCGAAACATATGGAGGTTGTAGGGTTGGCTGAGGGGACTGTCAAGTGGTTTAGTCCCGAGAAGGGCTACGGATTCATTGAGCAGCCGGAGGGGGAGGATCTCTTCGTCCACTTCAGTGAGATCCAGGTGGAGGGCTTCCGTACGCTCTCCGAGGGGCAGGCTGTCAGATTCGACGTGGTCCAAGGTCCGAAGGGCCTTCAGGCGGCGAATGTGTCGCCGGCCTAGCACGCGCGAGGAGCCGTCTCTTTTCATCAGCCCCGCTTCGGCGGGGCTTTTTTGATGCGTGAAGGTTCTGATCCGGCGTATTTCAAGTGGCACATAGAGAAGAATGCGTGGATCACGCACTAAAGGTTCCCCGACTCACGCCGATACAGGTATTGAGAGTTTCCCATTCAAGACTCTCCTTTCTCCTCTCGGGCGCCTGGCCAAGGCGCCCTTTTCCGTCCGCCGCCGCCCTGTTGATGTCGGCTGCGAGGATTATGCGAACAGGTGCCGAAAACAGAGGGTGAGAGTTTCCCATTCAAGACTCTCCCCTCTCCTCTCGGGCGCCTGGCCAAGGCGCCCTGTTCTTTTCCGCTATAATCCGTCCGGTCCGCGGTCGTGGGCGGCGGTTTCGGATTGTGGCGCGCGCCCGTGCTTGGTCGCTCCAAGGAGAGTCGCAGATGATTTCCCGGCAGGAAGTAGAGCATGTGGCACGTCTTACCCGTCTTCGCTTCGATGAAGACGAGCTGTGCAGGCTACAAGCGGAGCTCGGCCGGATCATCGACTGGGTGGAGCAACTCGCCGGGTTGGATCTTTCCGGCCTGGAGCCGACCTCCCACGCGGCGTCTCTCAAGAACGTCCTCCGAGCCGACGAGCCGGTGGCCGGCCTAAGCCAGGAGGAGGCCGTCGCCAATGGACCGGATGTGGAGCAGGGCCAATTCGTGGTGCCGCGGATCGGGTAGGAAGAGATGAGCGCAGCCGGCGGCGGGGCCGCTCTCGATGTCACCACCTTGACTGCCTACCGGTGCCGGGAACTGCTGGCTCGCGGAGACGTGTCCGCCACGGAGTTGACCCGCGCCTATCTGGATCGCATAGCCGCGGTGGACGAACAGGTGCAGGCTTTTTTGCGGGTTGATGAATCCGGTGCGATGGCGGCCGCCGCCGCGGTGGACGCCAAGCCACGAAGCGGGCGGCAGCCCTGGGAGGGTGTGCCCATCGGCCTCAAAGACATCTTCTGCGTGAAGGGCGTGGAGACCACATGCGCCTCGCGTATCCTCAAAGACTACATCCCGCCTTACGACGCCACCATCATCGCCAAGCTGCGGACCGCCGGTCTCATCTTTCTGGGCAAGTTGAACATGGACGAGTTCGCCATGGGCAGCTCAACTGAGAACTCGGCGTTTCATACCACGCGGAACCCGTGGGACTTCGACCGGGTCCCGGGCGGCTCCAGTGGCGGCTCCGCCGCCTGCGTCGCCGCCTCCGAGGCCCCCTGGGCGCTGGGCACCGATACCGGAGGCTCCATCCGGCAGCCGGCCTCTCTGTGCGGGGTGGTGGGACTCAGGCCGACCTACGGCGCGGTCAGCCGCTATGGGGTCATCGCGTTCGCCAGTTCGTTGGACCAGGTCGGAACGCTCACCCGCGACGTGAGGGACGCAGCGGCGCTCCTGGACCTCATCGCCGGCCGCGACGCGATGGATTGCACCAGCACCGGCCTGTCGGAGCCGGCCGGGACGCCGGGCCGCGCCGATCTGAGGGGTCTGAGGTTCGGGGTCATCGAGGAGTACATGGGAGAGGCCTGCCGGTCCGGTGTTCGGGAGGTGTTCGACGCGGCAGTGGACTCCATCAGCGCTCTGGGAGGAGTCTGCGAGGTAGTGAGCCTTCCCAGCGTCGAGAGAGGCGTCGCCGCATACTATCTGATCGCTGCATCGGAAGCCGGCTCGAATCTGGCCCGGTTCGACGGGGTACGCTACGGTCACCGTACGGAGCACAGTGAGGACCTGTACGAGATGTACGTCCGTACCCGCAGCGAGGGTTTCGGCCCCGAGGTCAAACGGCGCATCATGATCGGCGCCTACGCGCTTTCGGCCGGCTACTACGATGCGTATTACGCTCAGGCCCAGCGGGCCCGCACGCTCATCATCCAGGACTTCGCACGGGCCTTCGAACGGTTCGACTTCCTCATCTCGCCGACCTCGCCGACCGTGGCCTTCGAGATCGGCGAGCGTGCCGCGGACCCGCTGGCGATGTACCTCTCCGATCTCTGCACCGTCCCGGTCAGCTTGGCGGCGTTGCCGGGCATCAGCATCCCGGCCGGGTTCTCGGCAGGGCTCCCGGTGGGGTTCCAGATCATCGGGCCTCATTTTTCGGAACGGGGACTTCTGAACGTGGCGTATGCGCTGGAGCAGAGCCTGGACGTGAACACCGTAGCCCCGCTCGCGGAGACGGCAGGATGAACGCGGCGCCGACCGGGAAGAGTGGCGCCGCCGGCGACGGCTTGAATGACGGAAGCCGGGAACCTACTGTCGACCGCGAAGCCTGGGAGTCGGTCATCGGTCTCGAGATACATGTGCAACTGAGCACCCAGACCAAGATGTTCTGCGGTTGCACGGTCACGTTCGGCGACCCGCCCAACACACACGTGTGCCCGGTCTGTCTGGGCCACCCAGGAGTGCTGCCGGTCTGTAACGAGAGGGCGATCGAGTACGCCACCCGTATCGCACTGGCCCTCGACTGCCGCATAGCGGAGCGCACCGTCTTTCACCGCAAGAACTACTTCTATCCCGATCTGCCCAAGGCTTATCAGATCTCGCAGTACGACCAACCCTTGGGCCTAGGTGGGCATCTGGACGTAGAGTTGGAGGACGGGAGTCGTTTCACGGTCGGAATCACCAGGGCGCACATGGAAGAAGACGCCGGCAAGTTGGTCCACGCCGGCGGGGCGTCCGGTCGCATAGACGGGGCCGACTACTCCCTGGTGGACTTCAACCGGGGTGGCATCCCGCTCGTGGAGATCGTCACCGAGCCCGACCTCCGCACCCCCGACCAGGCCCGCGTCTTCCTGGTCCAGTTGCGCAGTCTGCTGCAACAACTGGGGGTCTCAGATGTGAACATGGAGGAGGGGTCGCTCCGTTGCGACGCCAATGTGTCGATACGTAGGCCCGGTGACCCGTTCGGCACCAAGACCGAACTCAAGAACATGAACTCCTTCCGGTTTCTCCAGCGGGGCTTGGAGGCTGAGATCGAGCGACAGATCGACACTCTCGAGGCCGGAGAGACCGTCGTACAGCAGACCGTGCATTTCGATCCCGCTTCAGGAGCCGTGTCTGCGCTGCGTAGCAAGGAAGAGGCTCACGACTACCGCTACTTCCCGGAGCCCGACTTGACCCCTATCGAGTTGGATGCTGAGTATGTCGAGCGGGTGAGGGAGAGCCTCCCCGAGTTGCCGGCCGCCCGCAAAGAGCGCCTGATGGAGCAGTATTCTCTGCCTGCCAAGGATGCCGCCGCCTTGGCGGGCAACAAGCCTCTTGGTGACTACTTCGAGGAACTGGCGGCGGCGTCCGGAGACGCCCGTACGGCGGCGAACTGGGTGCTGGGTGACCTCTCCGCCTATCTCAACACCTCCGGCGTGGAGGTGGCCGATTGTCCGGTGAAGGTGGCGCCTCTGGCGGAGTTGTTGGGCCTGGTGGACGACGGCACCCTCTCGGGCAAGATGGCCAAGGAGGTTTTCGAGACCATGGCCTCCACCGGCAAGGACGCCAAGACCATCGTCGCGGAGGAAGGCCTCGGGCAGATCTCCGACCTGGGAGAGCTCGAGACCATAGTGGTCCGCATCGTGGCGGCCAACCCAGGCCCGGCAGAGGAATTCCGGCAGGGGCGGGAGAAGGTCCTGGGCTTCTTCGTGGGCCAGGTGATGAAAGAGACCCAAGGCCAGGCGAACCCGCAGATCGTCAACGACCTGTTACGGAAGCAACTGGGCGCATCGGGCGTCTGAACGTCGCTTCTAAGCCTTTGAAGAGGGAGTGATGAGGTCGAAGATCGGGTTTCCGCTGTTGAAAAGCAGGACTATCTCTGGTACCTTGCTTTACCTTTTCAGGAACCGGCGAACGCCGGGATCCAGCAGAGTGTTGAGCAAAGTCTGAACATGCCAGGAAGGTGTCGGCTTCGTGCAATCCACAGATGCGCACCCTGAGTCGTGCCCCGTTCTGAAGACCGCCGGTATCATCTCAGGCAAGTGGACGCTCCTCATATTGCGTGATCTCTCCAAAGGTATCAATCGCTTCAGCGCCCTAGAGCGCTCGCTCGTCGGGATCAGCCCAAAGACGCTCTCAGAACGTCTCAAAGGGCTGGAGAAGGCAGGCATCATCACTCGCAAGAGTTATGCGGAGGTGCCGCCCAGAGTGGAGTACAGCCTCACGGGCATGGGCTGGGATCTCATCCCGCTCATCGAACACATGCGCGACTACGGAGCCAAATGGCTTGGCGACGGCGCTGACTCCAAGACGGCGAAAGACGACCACGCGCCCGGCGCGTAATCTCATAGACCATCGTACCGGGCACGGAGGCGGGAATTGACCAGCACCCCTGCTTCAGAAGGTTGGCTCCTCAATGTAGAAGAGGTGGACGCCCTCATCGAGGTTGGACGCGGCCGGGGGTTCATCACCGCCGAAGACATCGCCGAAGTGTTGGCGGAACTGGATCTCTCGACCGAGCAGATCGAAGCCATGTACGCCACGCTTATCGACCAGGGCATCGAGGTGGTCGACGAGAGTTCGTTGGATGCTGACGACGATCTGGAACTCGATGGCGGAAGCAATCGGGTCGATTGGCGGAAGAACGTGGACGAGCTCGACCTGAGCGTGGACGTCCCCACCACCGACCCGGTGCGTATGTACCTCAAGGAGATAGGGCGGGTCAAATTGCTGACGGCGCAGCAGGAAGTGTCGTTGGCCAAGCGCATCGAGCGGGGGGACATCCGGGCCAAGCACGAGTTGACGGAGGCCAACCTGCGCCTGGTGGTCTCCATCGCCAAGCGCTACCACACCGATGGGATGAGCTTCCTGGATCTGATCCAGGAGGGCAACCTCGGTCTCA
>LSQX01100513.1_pt1 | contig 14428 bp, 16 predicted proteins | sample 654561 | NCBI WGS metagenome assembly LSQX01 (sample SAMN04489861, study PRJNA283612) | anaerobic digester metagenome | isolation source: 4 biogas reactors fed with cattle manure at either 37C or 55C with and... | place: Denmark: Kongens Lyngby | collected 2014
ACTGCTCATAGCAGTTCTCAATACCTTTCTCCTTCATCTCATCTTCAAGGACCATGTATTGGCGATCTAATATCATCGAAAGCGTGTTTAGCAAGGTGTCCTTGCTTTCAAAATAATAATAAAATGAACCTTTGGAGACATGGGCCGCATCAATAATGTCGTTAAGAGTTGTATCCGCAAATCCCTTCTCATGGAAAAGTTCCCAGGCTGCTTCGACAATTCTATCCTTTATCCCATTTTTGCCTTTCATATGAAAAACCTCCCGCCACTTCTTCAAATCGTTTAATTATACATATTATATACCAAAACACTATTTAAATCGAGAAAGGTTTCGTAGCTGAGGTTCCATTAGCTGAAGTTCCATAGCTGAGGTTCCAAGTGAGAGAGTTGCTTTAGAGGCTTATTGGCTTATTGGACAAAACGTGTTGGCTTATAACCATTGTAATCAAAATAGACGGATGATTGAAATTCATTAACTGAACCACAACCTATCCGTCTATTCCTTAAGCTCTATTTATTTATCGGGCTTACTTCATACTTCTTGCTTTCTCTGTGCATGATTCTACGCACTCAATTACTGTACTTCTGAAAGAATTTCTCTCAAGAGTCTTTACTGCTGTGATGGTTGTTCCTGCAGGAGTTGTAACCATATCTTTGAGTTCCCCCGGATGCATCCCAGTTTCAAGAACCATCTTCGCACCGCCTAGTACTGTCTGAGCAGCAAACTTATAAGCCTGCTTTCTTGGCATACCACCTGCTACTGCGCCATCTGCAAGTGCCTCAATGAACATAAATACATATGCTGGGCCACTTCCGCTAACGCCTGTAACAACATCAAGCATCTCCTCGTCAACAACTTCAACTTCGCCGAAGCCTGCTAGGATTTTACATGCAAGATCAAGATCGGACTCAGTTACATTCTCATTTGGACAAGCTGCTGTCATTCCAGCTCCAACCATTGCTGGTGTATTTGGCATAGTTCTAACAATCTTGACCTTCTTGTCAGCGCCAAACTGCTCTTCCATAAATGCAATAGTCCTGCCAGCTGCAATACTAATGAATAACTGTCCTTCTTTCACGTGGTCCTTGATACCAGCAATCATGTCAGCATAGAACTGTGGCTTAATTGTAAAGAATACTACATCTGCCTTCTCAATTACATCTAGATTACTATCTGTAACCTCAATGCCATTCTTCTCCTTAGTCATGTTTCTGCTTGCCTCAAAAGGTTCAGCACCAATAATATCCTCAGGCTTTAATATCTCATTCTTGATAATTCCACCCATGATAGCATTAGCCATCTTGCCGCATCCGATAAATCCTAGTTTCATTCTTTTACCTCCCAAAGTAATTATTTGAACAAATGTATTTTACATCTTGTCTAGACAAATTGTATAGCTTAGTTAAAAGTTTGCTCTGTTCTGTCAATGATTTCGTCTTGCAATTCCTTGCTAAGGTTTCTAAAGTGATCGCTGTAACCTGCAACACGAACAATCAGATCCTTGTAATCATCTGGGTTCTTCTGCGCTGCAATAAGGGTCTCTCTGCTAATTACATTGAACTGAATATGGTGACCATCCATTGCAAAGTACGAACGAACAAGGTTTGACATCTGATCAAGCCCCTTCTCTCCTGCTACCGTGCTAGGTGCAAACTTCTGATTGAGAAGAGTTCCGCCTGTTGCGATGTGATCCATCTTAGATGCTGACTTGATTACAGCAGTAGGTCCATTTACATCAGCTGATTTCTCTGGTGAAATGCCCTCAGACAAAGGTTTGTGTGCTAGTCTTCCATTTGGGCTTGCCATCATAACATCTCCAAAATATACATGGCATGTTGTTGGAAGCATATCGATTCTGTAAGATCCACCCTTTACATTAGGACGGCCTGTTACCAAATCCTTGTAAAGGTTAAATACTGACTTCATTACATCATCCGCATAATCGTCGTCATTTCCGTATTTTGGAGTCTTATTTTTTACAGCATTTAAGATATCTTCGTGTCCTTCGAAGTTTACCTTCATTGCTTCAACAAGTTCCTTCATCGAGAAAAGATGCTTCTCAAAGACATTGTATTTCATTGCAACTAGTGAGTCTGTGATTGTTCCTATGCCAACGCCCTGAATATAGTTTGTGTTATATCTTGCTCCGCCAGCATTGTAATCCTTACCTCTTTTGATGCAATCGTTTGTAACGATTGACAAGAATGGTGCCGGCATCTGGTCTGCGTAAATCTTCTCAATGACATTGTTTCCACGCATCTTAATATTAATGATATGCTCAAGCTGCTTCGAGAATGCGTCAAAAAGCTCATCGTATGACTTGAAGTCTTCGGCATTACCTAGCTTCAGTCCAAGTTGCTTGCCAGAAACCTCATCATATCCATTACTAAGTGTAAGCATCAAAATCTTTGGGATATTTAGATATCCTGTTAGAATATATGCTTCATTTCCCCATGAACCTGTCTCTACGCAACCGCTTGAACCGCCGCATCTTGCGTCAGCCAAAGTTTTGCCAGCATTCAGAAGTTCTTGTACGATTTCATCAGAGTTATAGAAAGCAGGCTGTCCCCAACCTTTTCTAGATACCTCGCATGCTCTCTTTAAGAACTTAGTAGGTGTCTTCTTGCTAATCTGTACATTTGAACTTGGCTGAAGAAGCTTCATTTCATCCATACAATCAAGGATTAAATAGCTTACATTGTTGACGCCATTTGAACCGTCTTCTTTGATTCCGCCTGTATTCATGTTAGCAAAGTCTGTGTATGTGCTGCTCTCCTTAAGTGTAATACCAACCTTTGGTGGTGCTGGCTGGTTATTGAACTTAACCCATAGGCACTCAAGTAGCTCAAGAGCTCTCTCGTCATCCAAAGTGCCCTCATCTGTATCCTTCTCATAGAAAGGATTCAAATGCTGGTCAAGTTTTCCTGGGCTATATGCATCCCAAGGATTTAGCTCAGTTGTAACGCCAAGGTGCGCAAACCAATACATTTGGATTGCCTGCCAATATGTCTGTGGCTTATGTGCAGGTACTACCTCGCAATTCTTAGCAATCTGCTCGAGCTCAGCTTTGCGCTGTGGGTCTTTCTCTTTAGATGCCATATCAAGAGCTAGGTCATGATATCTCTTGCCAAGAATGCAGATAGCGTCGCAGTCGATAGCCATAGCCTTAAGCTCTTCTTGCTTGTCATACGCTTCCTTATCATTGATAAAATCTAGCGCATCGATTGAGTCTTGGATATCCTTCTTGTAGTCAAGGAAGCCTTTCTCATATAGCTTCTTTGAACCAACAGTGTGTCCTGGGCCTCTTTGCTCCATGAACTCTGTGTACATTCCAGCTTCGTAACAATCTTTCCACTCATCTGTCATGTTCTCGATAATCTTAGTTCTTATAGCTCTGTCGTTCCAATATGGAATTGCAACCTCTTCTTGGAATTTATAATCGTCTTCAGCAACCTTAAATGAGATAAGGTCACGATCGTTCATTACATGCATGTCCTCTAGTGAGTGGCAACATAGTTCTGGGAAAGTTGGTGCTGCCTGTGGTGCGTCACCCTTCTCTCCAACGATAAGTTCACCCTCGCCAAGATATAGAGTTTTTCTTGAGAAATACTCTTTAAGTACAAGAGCTCTCAATACTGGGATGGACACTTTGCCTTCATACTCCTTGTACACCTCAGTTTCAATCTTAGCACGCTCCATGTCAATGTGTGCAGGTGTGTCGACACTGAGTTTTCTTAGCTTTTTAATACGATCATTCATACCTCTTTCCATTTTCTATCCTCCAATCTTAACATTTTGAAATCCTGCGTTTTTGAACAGTTCTATAAATGACTGCATCTCCGCGTCTGTCGGTGCATGCAGATTCTCGCCTTTGTATTGCAAATCAAGTTTAGGATACTTGCTACTCCCCGTATTGTGATATGGCAGGAGATTTACTTGAAGCGGATGTATATTATTATCTTTCAAGAAATCTATAGCTAGCTGCATATCGTCAAGGTTTCCGTTGACCTCACGAATTGTCGGAATTCTTATGTACAGCTTTGCCCCATCACGACTAAGCTTTATGAGGTTGTCATATATCAGGTTGTTGTCAGCTCCGATATATTTACGATGCTTCTCATTATTCATTAGCTTGACATCATACAGAAAAACATCTACATACGGAAGAATTCTTTCAAAATTCTCATACGGCGCATGCCCGCAAGTGTCGATTGTAACGGACACCCCATCGTGATGCAGCTTTTTCACAAGAGCCGTAATGTAATCCATATCCATGGTCATTACTTCGCCTCCAGAAAGTGTAACTCCACCGCCTGACTGCTCATAGAACATCTCATCTTTTTCAAGTAATTTGACAAGTTCGTTGACTGTGTATTCCTGCCCAACAATGGTTCTCAGCCCCTGCAGACATACCTCTGTGCATCTGCCGCACAAAGTGCATTTCTTTCTGTCCGTATTGACTTTGCCATCACTGAAAGTTATCGCTTCTTGCCGACAAGCCTTTACGCATCTGCCACATCCTACACACTTCTCTCTGTCATATTGAATTTCTTTGTTATAATTCTGTGTTTCTGGATTATGACACCATTCGCAGCTGAGTGGACATCCCTTAAAAAAAACTGTGGTTCGTATGCCGTCTCCGTCGTGGATAGAGTATTTCTGGATGTTAGTTATCATATTCATCTCATCCTCCACATCTTATTTCCCGTTTTTTAGACCGCGGTCTAAACTCTAGTTAAAATATAGCACCGAGCCCTTATATTGTCAATAAATTAACAGTTTTTTCATCTCTATTATTTGCATAAAAAAAGAGATGTTCCTTCGTTTGTAGTTGAATCGGTTTTACCGCTTCCTAAAAGAAACATCTCTTTATTTTAAATTATTCTACTTCTTCCCAGAAAAGCTCATCGAGAGTCTTGCCGAGTACCTTGCAAATTGTAATGCAAAGGTTAACAGTCGGGTTGTAATCACCTTTCTCGATAGCGCTTATAGTCTGTCTAGAAACTCCACAGATTTCTGCCAATTGTTGCTGCGATAAGTCCTTGGCAGCGCGGGCGGATTTAACTTTCAGATTCTTCATCTTCTCCACCCACCTCTCTACGGTCTTTAGCTTCTTTGACAACTAGTGCGATAAGTACGACACCAAACGCTACAGCACAGATTAGATTGGCGGTGCCTGCCAAATGCAGTACGCCATTCTTAATATACTCACCATCAATGAATTGTCCGACAGCACAAACTACATTAATAACAACAATTACTAAATCCAGAATAATCCATTTTCTCTTATTATTGTTAATTCCAAAATATGCACCTTTGACTATGCAATAGCATGCATAAGTCAACACTCCGGAAATTATTATAATAAATACTGCCAATGCAGATTCAATAATTCCCTCAAACCCAATTCCGCATAAGAAGATGTATGCAACAGCGGTGACGCACATTGTAGCAAATGCGTACTTATATGCAATACCTCTTATTCTTTCTTGTCTTTCATCATATATTGTTGGCTCGCGGTGAAATATTTTCCTTGCAATCAATGCTACTATAATAACTGTACAAAATCCTACTGCGAATCCTAATTTATAAGTGTCCATAATGTCCTCCTCAAAATTCATTAAATCTCTTTGCAACATTATAGTAACACCAGGCTAGCATTTTGTCAATCATATTTTACATTTTGTTTGATATTTTTGAATTTGATATATTTCTTTAGTTCTTATTGCACCCTTTGATTGAGCATGCACTTTGCAAGCAAGTAGCAATACCCCTGTTAAAACAACAAACAAATAAAAGCTTATGCCACGACTTAGCAGCATTCCGGCTCCGACTAAGGTGCTAGGGAACAGCATCTTGAATATTGATAGGAAGCCTACCTCACTCACTCCAACTGCCCCCGGAAGAGGAATTGCTGAAACTGCCGCGGTTAAAACTGCTTGAAGCAATACAATTCTTACTATTGAATAACCTTCTAAACCCATTGCTTTATAAACAAAGAATGGAATAGAATATTGCATTATCAGTTGCACAAAGGATGTAGCTAGAGTTTTGGCAAAAACAGCCTTGTTATCTATGAGTATTCCCCTGCACTTGTGATATTCGAGACATTGTTCTGCCAGAACCTTCTCGAGAGCTACGCTCTTTTGCTTATTAAAGAATCCTACGAACCTAACCGCAACAGCTGTCATCTTACCAATCGCTTTTTCTGAGAAAATCGCAAGGGTCAGAATCACCGCGCCTGCCACATTAAGCCCAACGCCGAGTATCAGCACAATTTTCATATTACCAATTGAGCTATTTATTAAATCTTTTTGCGATGCATAGCCAATTATAGCCAGCGTTATGGTTGCAAGATTAAAGCTTAGAAGTTCAATTAGAAGAGCCATTGTGCCATGAGCAGCTTTGATACTATCCTTATGCATATAATAAAGTTGCATAGGCTGCCCGCCCGAGGCCGATGGAGTAATTGAACTAAAGAAAAACCCGCAAGCAGCATACTTCACGCATCTGCCAAGCCCCACCGATTTGTATCCAAATATTGATAGGCACCTTCCAATATTTATTCCCTCACAGATGACAAATATACCCATGCAACAGATCCCTGCTAATAGCCACAGATAATTCACTCCGTTTAGAGCATCAATAAGATTGCTAACACTAAGTCGCCGAAAGACCATCCAATATGTAATTATAATCAGCAGGACGAACAGTCCATACTTTCTTACCATTTTCATTTTATTTGCTCTTCACTCTTCTCATTTCAATAGTATCAAACACATATCCTTCGTCTTTCCAGATTGGAATAACAGTCTTCAAGGCTTCAATAGTTCTAAGTGGCGCGCAATTCTCCCCTCTACCATCATGAAGACATACAACACTTCCATTTTTTGTTCTATATAGAAGCTTATATACTATCTCATCAATTGTTGAATCTCCTCGCCAGTCCTCTGCCATTACATCCCACAGAACTTCCGTTAGTTTGTGCTTCTCCAGATTTGGGAATGTGCAAATATTTACTTGTCCCCATGGTGGTCTGTAATATTTCACATCGATATCCATCTGGTTCATAATGGCAACGGATATATCAAACTCATTCTTTGTATAGCCAGGAGTTTGAATCATAGCACTTCTATGCGAAAGTGAATGCAATCCGATTGTGTGTCCTTCCTTTACCATTCTCTTAATAGTGTCTTGATGTTCTCTTGCAAACTCGGCCACCACGAAAAAAGTCGCCTTGACTTGATATTCCTTTAATAAATCAAGCAACGAATCTGTATATTCGCTTGGTCCATCATCAAAAGTAAGATATATAGTCTTCTCACTTTTGTCTATCTGCCTGCTGTCTATCCTGTGCTTTAGCTTACCATAAGCTGACGGAATAACACTGTAACTTGCCGCAAGAAGCACTGCGGTTCCCACAATTTTCTTCATATTTAGCTGCATTCTTTTAGACCTCCATTGCCGATAATTGAAAGTAAATCTGTATTGTCATAGCTTGACCTTAATGCTCTCATATTCTCTGATATCTTATCAAGAAGTACATCATTAGACAGCAATTCCAAGATATCTGCTTTAATGTCTATTTCATCTGACCAAATTACCCTTCCAATGTTGTGCTCTTCTATAAACCTGGCATTTCCTAGTTCTTGCTCTAGGAATGGTTTAATTACATACATTGGTGTACCCGAATAAATTGCCTCAAATGTGGTTATTCCACCCGCTTTGGATACAATCAAATCTGCCCTTCTCATGTATTCATCTATTTTGTCTGTGTATCCAACCACATTTACCCAAGGAAATTGCGTTTTCAACTTTTCATAAAGCTTATGGTTAGTTCCTGTGATTACAGTAAAATGTACACTAGTATCTTTTGAAAACTCAGCTAGCATTTTGTTGCAGCAAGGCAGTAGCCCTAGACCTCCGCCTAGAAGCAGAATCTCCTTATTCAGTGGTAGATCTTCCTGCTCACTAGATTTAGTAGCTGCCTTAAATTTATTTCTTACAGGAATGCCGCTTATTGCAATATCACTTTCTAAGATGCCTTTAGACATCAAAGTATTCTTGGTACTACTGTCACCAACGAAATACAGATCTGTTCCGGAGGCTATCCATTCTTCATGTGCTGTAATATCGGTTATGTATGTATACATAGGGATCTTAGATTGTCTGATTTTCTTATATGCAGAAATATATTGCGAACATACAGGGAAAACTACTACTATTGCGTCTGCATCGTATGTCTCTAAAAGCTTGTCGATTTTTCTTGCAATAGCAATCTTGAGGGGCGCTTCCCCTTTCTTTCCAGCGACTTTGTTGAGCAGGTTATATAAGCCTGAGCATTTGCTAACCATAAAATTAAACCCTGTATAAATCATTTCGCTAGATTTTGGGAAAAGGTATCCCATTAAATCAACTATCTCCACATTGACATCTTGGTTCGATATCTTTCCGTTAATGAGAAGGTCCTCTTTAATTGCCTCTGCAGTTTTAATATGCCCAAGCCCAAAGCGAGCTGTCAGAATTAGTATGTTCATTTCACCCTCGATTCATCGTTTACACTTCTTATCTTTATACATTTATGATAGCCCATGAAAATTACAGACTCATTAAATAGATATTAAAATTCGCAAACAAATTATTAAGGTTTTATTACAATTAGTGTGGTTTATAAATCTGGGTTCAAAACGATGAGTTTTGGTATCAAAGCACGAAAAAAAGAGCCCTTTCCAAAAGGGTTCTTCTCATTTTGCTTCAAAGCAGGTTCTAGTAAGGCACAATACTTGCAGCCGGTTCCTTGCCAGAAGCAATTATAATGGCACAAGAACCGCCTTTACCATCACGTGGATTTGTCAAACTTCCAGGATTTATGAGATGGATTCCTGACACTATCTCGTTGACAGCGCAGTGTGTATGTCCAAAGCAAGCTATATTGCATTCATTCTCTTTAGCTAGATAGATAAGACTGTTAAGCGAAAACTTCACATTCTCGGCGTGCCCATGAGTGACCAGTATTCTACCTGCTGGTGTCTCGACAATCTTGAAATCTCGTTCCCTGCTACCATCGCAATTGCCTCGCACAGCTATCGTCTTAATACCGAGTACTTTCTCAATCTCACTGGCATCTTTGACATAATCGCCACAGTGTATAATCATATCAAAATGTATGCCCTCACTCAGTCTCTGGTACATCTTTGTAGCCGTTTTTATATTGCCATGTGTATCACTAAGCACGAAAATATTCACTTCTTTTCTCCTTTATCTCTAAGTTGCGAGTTGCCGTAAAGCTATTGTTAGTTTTTCTGGTCTTTATATAAAAAACAGTGCATATGATAATCTGTATTACTGTCGAAGCTGGTGTTGCCAATCCGATGTGAAAAAGCGTCACTCCCGCCATTGTTGACACATAGATGTCCTTCCTTATAGTTTAATCTTATTCTACTGATTAATATTGTCGAAGCACTATGTCATGTCATAATATGACAACCTGATGTACTAGCTGCCAGCTTGATTATCAATAAATTGTTTTTGTATGTTCTGGCAACTGCTAAAGCCTTGTCAGTTAATAAGTTTTACCTGAGTTAGAGTCCAGGTCTTATCAGATTTTCTTTGAACTAAATATGATGAATGAATGAATTTGAATTAATTCATTGCCATACAAAGTATTCCTCTATATCTTGAGTTATTTAATCGGCTTTTTCCCGCGGAACATAAGATAGTGAGTTAGTATAAGCCTGTATCAACAAGGGAAGAAGATATATAGAGGCTAGAAAAATGAAAAAAGTAGTTACCAGTTACGAGCTAGTAACTCTTATGATTGAAGCAATAACAAATATTAGAGCACTTATTGCATCAATCAAATCTTGACAGGGATGGGACGAAAACTCGCCTATGTTGCAGAATATACCAAGAACTCCAATTTGTAAAGTCATGAAAGGATGTATTCAAAGACTGAAAGACAGTAAAATAATTGTTATAGAGATTGTGCCTGGCGGAATAGAAAGATATGCCTATCACAAGGTCTCCGAAAAAAGAGGATTAATAAAATGACGATTAGGTGTATTATGTAATCATAGAGAGGAGTCTGGGACATTTGGTAGACATAAAAAGAGCGGAAACAAGATTAAGCCTTCCGAGCTTATCAATCTTGTAACCGCAACAGTTAACTTGATTATAACCTTAGTGGCTATAATAATCAAGCTGATGTAAGCACGGGGAGACAATGGGAGACAAGCAAGGGGAGACAATCCCGTCTCCCTTGGGTCTACCTTGTTCAACGAAAACGAATATGAATACAATATTTTATGTACTTGCGGGTATTGCCATTACCCTATCAATTATTTCTATTGTGATTACTTTAAAGAATAGGGGGAAGTAATGAGTAAAGCAATATCAGAAGCGTGTAAGGCTGCAGGCTTATCCCAGACAGCTATGTCTAAAGCTATGGATATTCCACTTAGGACTATCCAAGACTGGGAATCTGCCAAAAGAAAGTGCCCTACCTATGTTGAGCGCTTAATAATCAAAGAGTTAAAAGAAATTGCAGAGGGGAAGGCTTAACGCCTTCCTTTCTCATTCCCTCCAAAACTCATTCAGCCGCCTGATTACAGTTCTAGCTGATATCCCCCTCTCATCTGCAGTCTGTTCTCTGGTTAGACCGTTCCTAGTTTTATACCCGCGGTTTTCAGCGGGTCAAAAAACTAAAAATAATAGACCTAACAACCTCATTAATCGGGCTTACCACTTCGATATTGGTTCTCAGGTCTATCAAGAAGGGGAAATAAATCCCCTTCGCCCCCTCGGGGTTATGTTGATAATATATACCAATCATCTCAAAAAAGCAAATGCTACAATACATTACACTGGGCGTTAACATTGCCACTATTATAGTTTTAATACTTGTTGTTTTATACCCCGCGATTTTCAGCGGGTCATAAAGCTTCAGATAAAACTTATGCCAGTTTGCCAAGAATTGATTTGCAGGCTAGACCTTCCTTGTTCGGTTTGTATTTCTCATCTAGACAATTCATAACCAAATAGTCGCCTATTTTTTCCTCTAAAAGGACATAGTCGTTATCGTTGCTAATTTTATCAGGATCCATCCCTACTTTGTATATTAACGGCCTTTCGTCTTTATCGAATCTCATTTTGTCCCCTTCGGAGGCTTTTGATACTTACCTCTTGTTCTCTTACCAGTTCGCCAGGTAGTTTCACGTGCACCTGTATCTGGATTTATTACAGTTGTAGCGTCCTTCCCGATATATGTTTTATACCCCGCGGTTTTCAGCGGGTCATAAAACAATATCCATTTTTTATCATTTAATTAAGAACAAGGAGAAATTAAACAAAGCCACAGAGTGCACAAACTTAATCCTCAAGCAGTTTCTCACATCTTGTGCCTGGCGCAATACCCTCTTATGGAAAAGCCTTTATTGTCCACGTTGGAAATTCCTCTTATATTCTTAAGTGTAAAATCTAGTCAAACCATCTTCCTTTAATAAGATCTTTAGCGTCATGAGTTAAAGGAATCAAATCACTTCTATCTAGATACGAGATATCAAACTTGCGATTTAATGCTGCAAAATGTTTTACTCCAAAAGCAATCTTGTTTAAATAAGAGAATACTCCGACGGCACCTAAAGAAAATTCATATGCTTCTTTACCATATATAGCTTTTAAATCAGCAAAGTCACCAAAGATTTCGTCTATAGTGTTACCGTATTTTTTCATATTCTTAGGAATATTACCTTCTTTTATTTTTTGTCCAATGTTCTTACCAGCCATAGCTGCTGTCATGGAAGCACGACATAATCCTATTGCAGTGACATGACCATTTCCAAGGGCAAGCGACTTAAAGACTTGGTCTTCAGAGCTTAATCCCCCAGTCATGGTAATGGCTGGAATATAATGTCCTTCAGTATTTAATCTTTCAATAATTGTACAAATTGTATCTTCCATTAATATTGTAGGTAGACTCCATTCGTTCATCATCTTATTTGGACTATATCCACTTCCTCCGCCTGCACCATCAAAAGTAATCATATCAACCTGAGCTTTACTTCCAATCATTATGACTCTTTCTATATCTCTTCTGTCATACCCTGCCATCTTTAAATAAAAATTTTTAATACCCATTTCTCTTAATTGCTCAATTCTACCAGTTAAATATTCATCGCTCCATAGAGGCAATCTTCCATATGAATAGAAGTTTGGGCAAATACCATCTTCATCTTTCTTAATAATTTCAGGATCCATTGGATCTGGGAATACTAATGCTCCCATTTTTTGTTTTTCTAAAGCTTGGTTTCTATCTTTTATTTTGCGAACTGGTTGTGTGCCTTTTGCACTTTGCCCAAACTTAAATTCTATTGCATCTACATTATGTTCTTTTATTGCATATTCAGGAACTCCTAACATGTCGTCCTCAACATTACACTGCAATACAATTTGCCCATATCCACGATAATATTTGCGGAAAGAATCTAATATAGTTCCTAAGGCTTTGAACTCAATAACCTTACCATTTTCAATCTTTAAATCAGGGTCCTTGTCTCTAGATTCCTCACCAATTACACATGTTACTCCCGCCATGGCCGCTCCGGCAAAGTAATCTTTCCAGTTCAGTTTAACAAGTGCAGGTAAAATAATAGGCATCGCCAATTTGACAGGATTAAATTTTCCATATTCTCTTTCCAACTTCACATGGTATATGTTGGCTTCTTCATAGTTTGCATTGGCTCCAACAGCTCCAAATACACGTCCGTTGATGTTAAAGTGAGAAAAATCAATTGGATAGTCCTTCTCTGAAGCAACTTGATTATTTCCAGTATTTGTTGGATAAACAGTCTGTTTTCCTAAAATAGATGCTAAAGCAATTTCACATGTTCCATCACATTCTTCTGTGCAAAATGAACACATACCAGATTGTGGTGAAATATGATTGCTTCTTAAATATGTATCATTGAATGCAGACGATAATTTTGGTGAATAAGTCATTGTAAATCCTCCTTTTATTTAATAATTTTCTATCAAGTCAAGTACTTTTCTTTAATATTAATTACGAAATAGTGCTTACAGTTTTATACCCCGCGGTTTTCAGCGGGTCATAAAACTAGAGCGCGACGAGTCCACTCTTGCCGGCGGTGAAAGCAGCTCCATAATGAGCGGAGTATATTCGTTCATGCCTCCGAAAGACGGCACTTCATCCGGCTCTTCCGATTCATCCAAATATGGCGAGACGATGTATACCACTGACGAACTCGGCAGACTGGCTCAGAGCTATTACAAAAGACACAACGGCTACTGCCCGCCTGAAGTCGCTGTTACAGACAACGGCAACTATACTTTCACGATACAGCTCTACGAAACAAAAGATAACGGAGACGGCACGTATCACACTGCCACCTCCGCATGGTACACTGTGGATCAGCTCGGCCGTGGCACCAATGACCTTACCGGCGAATCCATCAGCCTTGAAGACTGAAGCTCACTACAGCTCTTTCATTATTATGCACGGGAAACATGTCTTATGGAACTGTCTGCACGCCTGACAGTCTGAAATATCAGGAGCGATCGATCTGCTTATCCTGACCCATCCGTACTGACTGTAGTAGTCCGGGACTTTTGCACAGCCCCATATCCTGTCTGCACCGAGACGTCTGAATCCGTCCTCTGCAGTCAGCAGCATTTTTTCCCCTAGATGCTCATTTCGATATTCTTTTTTCACTGCGAGCTGCTCCAGCACATAACATCCGTCGCGATATCCTGCAACGGCTGCTGCGAGCAGCTCGCCTGTATCTTCATCTTCACACTTCCACATCTTCAGATTGTGATCCGGAGCCTCTTTCGACGGCTCGACCTCCAGACCGCATTCGCTGCACAATACCGAGATCGGATAATAATCTTCTGTTTCACTTATTCTATAATTCATGTCGCTACCGTCCTTTCACACTGATCAAGTATATTATTCGTTTTTATGACAGACTGTTCCATATGTTCATTACTGCGTAGCTTCTCCATGGACTCGTTCAAACTGCAGTTCTTTTCTATGTAGGAAGCTGTTTTGGTTTTATACCCCGCGGTTTTCAGCGGGTCATAAAACATAATATACCTACTATGAATTTTACATCAGAATCGCTTCTAATACAATATCTATTTATCTACTAACATCCTCATAACTATATTTAGTGGTTATCTATATTTTTCGATTATTTTCTTTTCCTGCTTAGTTAAGGTCCTTTCACTCTTTATAAAAGCTTCAAACAGATCCGGTCTTCTTTCTTTTGTAAGTTTAATTGCTTCCTCAAAACGCCATAAATCAATCATCCCGTGGTTACCGGAAAGAAGAATTTCCGGAACTTCCACGCCTTCCCATTCTTTCGGCTTGGAATAGTGTGGATATTCAGTTTTATACCCCGCGGTTTTCAG
>LSQX01031407.1_pt2 | contig 14425 bp, 12 predicted proteins | sample 654561 | NCBI WGS metagenome assembly LSQX01 (sample SAMN04489861, study PRJNA283612) | anaerobic digester metagenome | isolation source: 4 biogas reactors fed with cattle manure at either 37C or 55C with and... | place: Denmark: Kongens Lyngby | collected 2014
AAATAGCAGAGCTTTTAATCCAGGTGATATTGATACGGTTTAAAATAATAATGATGGCCAAGACCGTACACGACATAATCAGGTTGTCAGTATTGGCAAAGGTATTGTTGCTCATGGCTTGATAGCCACCGCCCATACTGATGAGGCCTTCTTTAATAAGGGTTAGACCAATTAACAGCACCACAATGCCAGTAACCAGTGGTGTGATCAGCTTTTTTACCCAAGGTAAAATTTGGGACACGCCCATTTCAATAAATGAGCCTGCAATCACGACACCAAAAATTGCCGCCATGACCGATTCAACAGGTGTGCCTGCGGCGACCATGGCAGAGCCAATACCAATAATTGGGCCAATAAAGTTAAAACTGGTGCCTTGCACAATGAGCAAACCTGCACCAAAAGGGCCAACTTTTTTACATTGTAAAAAGGTCGCGATGCCTGAAATGACCAAAGACATCGACAAAATCATGTTGGTATCTTCTTTTGAAACACCCAAAGCCAAGCAAATCAGCAAGCCAGGTGTAACAATCGGTACAATAATCGCCAATAAATGCTGGAATGCGGCTAAAAAAGCGATAAGTGGTTTTGGACGGTCATTCAGACCATAGACCAGATCAAGTTGGTCTTTTGGGGAGGGAGATTGGTTAAAATCAGACATAAGTCGTAAAGATATTGCAAAAGTGGCGCTATTCTAATCGAGTTACACAGCTTTACAAAATCAAAAGCGTGTTACTCATCAAAAAAAATTGTGTGTGTCAATAAAGTGTCACTATAAAACTTTAGTATTTTTCTGTATAATTTGCCCTCAAATTTATAGCGTATTGAATTTACATGTCAGATATTAAAACTCTCCGCAACATCGCAATTATTGCGCACGTTGACCACGGTAAAACAACTCTTGTGGATAAACTTTTACAACAATCGGGTGCACTCGGTGAACGAGCGGGCGAGATTGAGCGTGTCATGGATTCAGGCGCTATTGAAAGTGAACGTGGTATTACCATTCTTGCAAAAAACACAGCAATCAAATGGTTAGATAAACGTACTGATACTGAATACCGTATCAATATTGTCGACACCCCAGGACACGCCGACTTCGGTGGTGAAGTTGAACGTGTAATGTCGATGGTTGACTGCGTATTACTTCTTGTAGACTCTCAAGAAGGCCCAATGCCACAAACTCGCTTTGTAACACAAAAAGCCTTTGCACGTGGTTTGAAGCCAATCGTGATCATCAACAAGGTAGATAAGCCAAACGCACGTCCAGACTGGGTAATTGATCAAGTATTTGACTTGTTTGATAACTTGGGTGCAACTGATGACCAATTAGACTTCCCAATCGTATATGCATCAGGCTTACGTGGTGTTGCTGGTCCTGCACCAGACGAATTAGCGGAAGATATGACACCGTTATTTGAAACAATTGTTGATATTGTTGAGCCACCAGCAGTTGATGTTGATGGTCCATTCCAAATGCAAGTCTCTTCACTTGACTATAACAGCTTCGTAGGTGTTATTGGTGTTGGTCGTATTCAACGTGGTTCAGTGAAATTAAATACACCTGTAACCGTGATTGACCAAGAAGGTAAAACACGTAACGGTCGTATCTTAAAAATCATGGGTTACCATGGTTTAGAGCGTGTTGATGTTGAATCTGCTTCTGCAGGCGACATCGTATGTGTAACAGGTATGGACGAACTGCATATTTCTGACACGATTTGTGATCCGAAAAATGTAGAAGCTTTACCACCGCTTTCTGTAGACGAACCAACGGTATCGATGACATTCCAAGTGAATAACTCACCGTTTGCAGGTAAAGAAGGTAAATTCGTGACTTCACGTAACATTCGTGAACGTCTAGACCGCGAATTAATTCACAACGTTGCACTTCGTGTAGAAGATACTGACAGTCCTGACCGTTTCAAAGTATCAGGCCGTGGTGAACTTCACCTTTCAGTATTGATTGAAAACATGCGTCGTGAAGGCTTCGAGATGGGTGTATCTCGTCCACAAGTGATCTTGAAAGAGATCGATGGCGAAATGCAAGAACCATACGAAAACGTGACTTTTGACGTAGAAGAACAGCACCAAGGCGCTGTGATGGAACAAATGGGTAACCGTAAAGGTGAGATGACCAATATGGAAGTAGACGGTAAAGGCCGTATCCGTATTGAAGCAACTGTACCTTCACGTGGCTTAATTGGTTTCCGTTCTGAATTCATGACCATGACTTCAGGTACAGGTATCATGACTTCAAGCTTCTCACACTATGGCCCAATGAAAGCAGGTCAAGTTGCGAAACGTCAAAATGGTGTGTTGATTTCTATGGTTCAAGGTACTTGCTTGGGCTATGCATTGTTCAGCTTGCAAGACCGTGGTCGTTTATTCGCTAAACCTCAGTTAGAAGTTTACGAAGGTATGATCGTAGGGATTAACTCTCGTTCAGACGACATGGTGGTTAACCCAACTAAAGCGAAACAGTTAACTAACGTACGTGCTTCTGGTACTGATGATGCGTTGACACTAGTGCCTGCAATTGAATTCACGCTTGAGCAAGCACTTGAATTTATTGAAGACGACGAGCTAGTTGAAGTAACACCAAAATCAATTCGTATTCGTAAGCGTTGGTTGACTGAAAACGAACGTAAACGTAACCGCGATAAATAATAGAATATCGTGATCTAAAAACCGCTAAATTCGTTTAGCGGTTTTTTTATGACCAAATGTTTAAACACAAATTCGATATTGACCAAACTTTAAAATTACACAATGCTATAACGACACGTGCAATTTGTAACATAATATAATGTATACTGCGTCACAAAATAACGCTTAAAAAATACTGGAGAGTCGTATGAGCATTATTCAAGAATTTAAAGAATTTGCCATTAAAGGCAATATGATGGATTTGGCGGTTGGTGTCATCATTGGTGGTGCTTTTGGTAAGATTATTGATTCATTGGTTAAAGATGTGATCATGCCGCTTATTTCATGGGTGCTCGGTGGTGATGTCGACTTTACCAACAAGTTCCTGATTTTGGGTGATAATCCAAATAATATTCAAACCTTAACTGCGGCACAGGAAGCTGGTTTAAATATTTTTCATTACGGTAACTTCATGACCATTTTGATTAACTTCATTCTATTGGCATGGGTAGTGTTCTGGTTAGTGAAGTTAATGAACAAAATGCGCCGTAACCAAGAAGAAGAGCCAGCTCCAGAAGCAACACCAGAAGATATTGAATTATTACGTGAAATTCGTGATGAATTGAAAAAACGTCAATAATTTTAATCCTTAGATGAAGCAAAAAAACGGTGCAAGATGCGCCGTTTTTTTACTCTCTTCCTTTGGGAGATGAGCGGCAATACCGCGTAAGGGTGAGGGGGATAAACCACTCTTGTAAGAAGAGGGAGCTTTGGAAATTATAAATCACATCCGAAATTTAATTTCGAGTAAATGAAAACCAAACTGACTCTTCACAGGGCCATGTAATACCCGTTCTGCTGCAGTAAAGACCAATTTATCAATTACGGGTACAAGCTGCCCTTTTTTAACCTCACCCAATTCACCGCCTTTTTTGCCCGAAGGGCAGGTCGAAAACTGTTTGGCAATTTTGGCAAAATCAGCACCCGATTGAATCCGCTTTTTCAGTTGTTCACAGGTTTCTTTATCTTTGACTAAGATATGACGCACAATTGCAGTTTTCATGCTTTTTTACCTCGTTTAGTTGCGGCATGTTTAGTCGTGGTCGATACTTTTTTCAATGGCTGGCATTCAGGACAAAATACAGATGCACGTTGTCCTAGTTTTAGGTTTTCTAATGTGGTTTCGCAATTCACACACATTTCACCTGCGCGGCCATAGGCCAGTAAAGTCTGCTGAAAGTAGCCATTTTCACCCATGGCATTGCTGTAATCACGTAAGGTCGAACCGCCTAAATCAATCGCCTGTTTTAAAATACGTTTAATTTCAATCACTAGTTTTTCAACTTGTGCCAAACTCAGAGATGACGCCGGTTGTGCAGGATGAATACCTAAGTTAAACAGGCTTTCTGTGGCATAAATATTACCCACACCCACCACGACATGGTTATCCATAATTGCAACTTTAATGCCAACGTTCTTATTTTTTAACTTTTGAAAAAGATAGTCTGTATTAAACGCATCACTCAGTGGCTCAGGGCCAAGAGGATCAATCAATTTATGTTGTGAGCTTTCATCTAACCATAAAATACAGCCAAAACGACGTGGGTCGTGGTAACGCAATTGCATATCTTCAAACTGAATAATCAGATGGTCATGTTTGCGTAAATCTTCATGGGCGTCGCAAAGGCGAAAACTACCCGACATGCCTAAATGCCACAACATGCTGTCTTGCTCAAATTGCGCCAGAATGTATTTGGATCTGCGGGTCAATTGCAGAAGTTTTTGTCCTGTGAGTTTATGCAGGTTTTCTGGAATGGGCCAACGTAAGCTGGCTTGACGTACTTCTACATTCAGGACTTTTTGATCCAGCAGCGGCAATAAACTGGTTTTGGTGGTTTCAACTTCGGGTAATTCAGGCATGGTACAAATTCAATTCGCTTGTGGAAATTAAGCAGGCAAGGGCATAAAGTAATGCGCTTAATATTGGGAATAACCTATAGAATACAAGCCATAGCTTGCCACCGCAAAATTATTCAGTGAAAAGCAAAAGCTTACTTTGCAAAAACCATACAACACGTTATAAATAAATCATTTTTGAACATCTACTATAGGGAAAAACCATCTAGAAAAGATGGCAGATTCCGAGTTTCTACTTCTTTATTTTATGATTCACTTTTGGTGAATCGCACAGTATGAGGGCATGCAGCGTGACATTACTTTTTCAGCCGATTCAATTTGGCTCACTGCAACTTGCCAATAAAATTCTGATTGCCCCAATGTGTCAATACTCTGCCAATGAACAGGGCGAGTTGAGTTATTGGCACGAACAACAATGGGCAAATTATGCGTTGTCTGGGGCAGGCATGTGTATCGTCGAAGCTACCGCAGTGCAGGCTGAAGGGCGCATTAGTTATGCCGACTTAGGCTTATGGAACGATATGCAGCGTGCGCAGCTCAAAGCGCTCTTGCATAAACTTAAAAGTCTGTCTCCTATGCCATTTGCGATACAACTGGCGCATGCAGGCCGTAAAGCATCGACTGATAAACCTTGGCAGGGCAAAGGGCAGTTTGTGCCGAATGAAGAACATGGCTGGCAGACGGTATCGGCCAGTGAGTTGCCATTTCAGGCACATGAACATGCACCCCATGCATTAAGCCAAGATGAAATCCAACAGATTATTGCAGACTTTGCCAGTGCTGCTGTACGTGCGGTGGATGCAGGCTTTGACTTAATTGAAATTCATGCCGCACATGGTTACTTGTTGCATCAATTTATGTCTCCATTGTCCAATCAACGTCAAGATGAATATGGCGGTAGTCTGGAGCATCGGATTCGCCTAACCTTAGAAGTATTCCAAGCCATTAAAAATGCAGTTCCACAAGGTTATCCAATTGGAGTGCGAATTTCTGCAACAGACTGGATGGATGATGCTGGTGGTTGGAATCTGGAGTCATCCATTGGTTTAGCCAAAGCGCTTGAGCATTTAGGTGCTGCGTATATTCATGTATCGAGTGGTGGTTTACACCCTGAACAGCAGATTGATTTACACGCAGGCTATCAAACACCCTTTGCACATGCGATTAAACAGGCGGTAAAAATACCTGTGATTGCAGTGGGTTTAATCACAGAAGCTATGCAGGCAGAAGGTATTTTGCAATATGAACAGGCCGATGCCATTGCTATTGCACGTGCAATTTTATATGACCCGCGCTGGCCTTGGCATGCAGCTGCTGAATTGGGCGAGCAAGTTGAGATTGCACCACAATATTTACGCTGTCAGCCACACGGATTCCGTTGTTTATTTCAGCCGTTTAAGCCAATAGAGGGTGATGCAGAAACCTAAGATTGGATCACTTAAAATAGGTGAAACTTAAACTATTTTGCCGTGCTTTATTGGAGAATTCGGTGTAAGGTGAATCAGTAAAACCATGCAGAAATATGGGCAACACTGAAAAAGGATGTCAGGGTGTTACTGAGTATTTTATTTCCCATTTGTGCCGTCGTGCTTTTGGGATATTTCGCCGTAAAAAGCCAGTTTATAGAATCTAACGCAATTCAGTTTCTAGGGCAGTTTGTTATGAAAGTTGCCTTGCCTGCATTTTTATTGCAGGCTTTGGCCAGTAAGAGCTTGGCGGAAATTTGGCATCCTACTTATTTTTTGGGGTATGGTGGCGGTTCTATTGTATTGTTTGCAGGTGCATTTTTACTGTATCGGCATTATTTTTCTGAAAGTATAACCCATAGCAGTGTTTTGGCGATGGGTGCTTCTATGTCCAACACTGGGTTTATTGGCACAGCCATTTTAACCTTGTTGATTGGTAGTCAGTCCGCAATTTATTTGTCTTTAACTTTAATTGTAGAAAACCTGATTATTGTGGCCATTATGCTAATTTTGGCAGAACGTGGGCTGCAATCTACAACAAAATCAGGCTGGCAACTTTATTTGGAAACCTTGCAGCGTTTACTGAAAAATCCTGTAATTTTATCCATTTTATTGGGCATGTTGTGTGTGTTCTTAAACTTAAAACTGCCGCAATCTATCTCACAAATTCTAGAAATGTTGGGTAAAACTGCTTCGCCTTTGGCACTGTTTGTGATTGGCGGCAGTCTGGTTGGAATGAAAATTCAGTCGCTGAATCTGCAAAGTATAGTGTTGGTATTGCTCAAGGTGCTGCTGATGCCGCTCACGATTTTTGGCATTTTATGGATGTTGGATGTCAGCCATGAAATGTTGTTTGTTGGGACTTTATTGGCGGCTTTGCCCATGCCAATCGCCTTTGGTATTTTTGGGCAGCACTATGGTTTGCATGAAAAAGCTTTAGCACCCTTAGTATTAAGCACAATTTTAGGTTTTGTGATGGTGGCAATTTTATTGACCCAATCTGACCATTGGTTATAAAACTGAACGAGAGCTTAGTGTTATAACTTTGAAAATGCACTTGAATAAACAGTGTACAAAATAGATGGCAGTTGTATATTATTTAGCAATATTAGACATATAGCATTGTTTGCAGGATGGGCTATGCAAGATGCCCCACATTCAGATACAACACAAGAGATTTCACCTTCAAAAGTGTTGTTACAGTCAGCGAGTCATTCTGCACAACGCTCGATTTTGAATGCTTCACATTGTGATATTCAGAGTCGGCAACTTATCGAAAATGCCTTAAAAGACCCAATTGCAAAAATTCCAGCAGTATTCAAACAAAACTATTATCAGTTTCAGTATCGACATCAAAAATCTTATTTAAAACAAGTAAATTATGTCGCTCAGCTGGCATTTTTAATTTATTTCTGGGCAGACCATTTTGTCATCCCCGATGTAAGTGCGCTGTCTGGTATGACACGTGTGATGGCCATTCTTATTGGTTGTAGTCTTAATTTTTTCTTATTTAAATATGTTCGCCAAATTCAATGGTTGGATCTGATTTTACCGCTTTCGACCAGTGTATCTGCAATCATTTGGTTTGAACTTTTATTACACTCAACCAGTGCGTGGATTTCTACATATCTATATGCCAGCGTGATTTTGATTGTCTTGGGAAATTTGTCCATTCAAGTGCATTTTCGCCGTTCTTTAATCACCTCTGCGCTGATCAGCGTGGTGATTTTATATGGTGTCTATCGTCTGAGTAGTTTGCAGGATTTTTATATATTTCTGTTGGTATATACGCCTATTTTATTGTTCAGTATCTATATTGCTTGGATTAATACCCTAAATGCGCGTAAGAATTTTCTTAGAGCATTATTGGAAGACTGGAATTACCATATTTTAAATGAAATGGCACAAACAGATGAACTGACTCAATTGCACAACAGACGCCATTTTATGCATGCAGTCGGGCATCTCATTCAGGCATGTTGCCATGAGAGCACAGCGGCTTTACTGATTTTTGATGTCGACAGATTTAAAGTCATCAATGACACCTATGGGCACGATGTAGGTGATCGGGTACTACGTAGCATTGCAGAAGTGTCACAACGTGAAATGCGACAGGGGGATATTTTGGCTCGTTTTGGTGGAGAGGAATTTATTGTTTTTTTACCGCATACGACCAAACAGGATGCCTTGAAAATAGCAGAGCGTTTACGCCAAAAGCTGTCGCAACAAGGCATCTCATTGCAAGATCAGGAATTACACTTTTCGGTGTCTGTTGGCGTGGCAGAACTTGGAGTCGCACAGTGTAATTTGGAGCCATTGATCAAACAAGCTGACTTGGCACTGTATACCGCCAAACATCAGGGGCGGAATTGTGTGATGCATTATGACGACTTAGATTTGGCATCTTGCGAGCGTCTTGAGTTGGTAAGATAGCGCACTGACAGATGAACTGGCTGAATGTGTGCGCTATGCTCACTAAGTCCGAGTTTTAACTTTTCTTGGCTGCAGCTTTGTTTGAACCTTTGGCTTGATCGGCCATCATTTTTTCTACCGCAGCCAGTGACTCTTTGGCTTGAGGTACATTTTCCTGTGCCAATGATGCAAAAATCTTTTTCGCCTCAGGTAAATTTTGTGGCACGATATTGCCATTCACAAACATATTGCCCACCGCCATGAGCGCAGGAATATAGCCCTTTTGTGCCAAGTTTTGGATACTTTGTAGACCTTGTTTAATTGGTGTTTCATTTTTGTTTTTAAAGCCCGTGCTAATGTCGTATAAAGCTTTGGCATGAATGGCTTGATAGTGATCCTTCGCTATTAAAGGCTGTAATAACTTTAGTCCTTGTTGATCGGACGCTGCCGTATTTTCTGAGAAATATACAACGGCTAAATCTACAGTTGCATCGTGAAAACCTAGTTTAGAGGCACTTTGTAAATGCTGTTTAGCTTTGGCAGTATCTTGTTTTAAACCCAAAGCACCCGTCAGATAGTTTTTACCTAACACATAATGCGCAACAGGGTAGCCTTTTTGAGCAGATTGCTCGTACAACTGTAGGGCTTTCTTTTCATTTTTAGCGGTGCCTTGCCCTGTTTGGGTTAAATAACCCAAGTTATACATGGCTTGAGCATTGCCAGCTTTGGACAGTTTTTCTAACTCCTGATAGGCATCTTTGACTTTATTGGCTTGCATTAATTGTTCAATCTTTGCAAAAGCAGGATCGGTTGGAATGTTGCTATTTGCCATGCTGATGCTGCTAGATAGGGCAATCGCACCCACAATGAGTAGTTTCTTCATCATTTTCATTTGACCTTATTATTTTTTACACACAACTCCGTTTATGTGTAAGTTTTAGCGGATGTATTCATCATAATTTGTAAAATGTGAAAGTAAATATAAAAACTGTGAATTATTCAGATTACAGAAAAGACCGAGGGAATCTTGTGATTCCCTCGTGGTGTAAGCAATATTTTTAATTTTATTGTGGGCGGGCGACATCGCCATTTAAATATTCAGGTAAATCTAATACTTGAACAGATAATTCTTCCAAGGCGCTTGGCTTAGCTACGACCAAAGCTTTAAAACCATTTGCAGTTGCAAGGCTGTTCACCACTTCCACATCATTATTCAGTTTGTCTGCAGGCGCAGGTGCATCACCAGTGCCCTGAATTAAATGTAACCAATGTTTTGGTTTGGCTTTAAACCATAAACGAGCCACAACTTCCTGACCTAAATAGCAGCCTTTGTCATAATGCACGCCTTCACGTTGATGCAAACGTAATTCCTGTGGCTGAAACACCTCTGCGGTTGCGGCTTGAATCCAAGCGTGACCTGCTTCAATGGCTTGCAGTTGCCATGCCTGAATATCGGTCGTTTCAGCAGCAAATTCAGTCTGCTGACCTTGGAGTTGTGGATAGACCGTACCGATGGTCTCAAGCTGCATTTTTGAAAATGCACCAAATTTTCTAATGTGTTTGGCTAAATCTTCGGCTTGGTCGGCAGTGCTGATTATTTCAAAACTTTCAGAGGAGATTTTTTTGAGCCATAAACCAAACTGCACACGTCCTTTTAAACTACAAATAGCCGTATAACACATTGTATTTTCAGCCAAAGCTTCGACATTGACGGTCACCTGACCTTGGAGAAATTTTTGTGCATCTACACCGTTTAAACTCAAAGCACAGAAAGCTAAATCGCGCATGAAAACCCTTTTCAGAATGAAATCTAAGACTAAAGAATGAGGTCAATTTTGCGCTATTTTTAGAAAAAATGCATTTTTCAGGCAAGAATTTTACTTGAAATGTAACTAATTATTGCAAAAACCGCTATTTTTATATTTAAGTATATGAAATATATCAGATTTGGGAAATGGGTTTTTGGCAGCGTACAATGCTTTCGACGGGTGGAAACAATCATCCCATAAGATGTTGAGAACAATAGAGTAAGGGCGAATACCAGATGAATAACAACTACCGCAAACCGCTGCAAGGCACTCAGCTCGATTTTTATGACGTGCGTCAAGCCGTTGAAGATATCCAGCCAGGCGCCTATGCCAAACTTCCTTATACCTCAAAAGTACTTGCAGAGCAGTTGGTGCGCCGTTGTGATCCTGCAATTTTAGAACAATCTTTAAAACAGTTGATTGAACGTAAACAAGAGCATGATTTTCCGTGGTATCCAGCGCGTGTAGTGTGTCACGACATTTTAGGTCAAACTGCATTGGTGGATTTGGCAGGCTTGCGTGATGCGATTGCCGATCAGGGTGGCGACCCTTCTAAAGTGAATCCTGTCGTACCTACCCAGTTAATTGTCGATCACTCTTTAGCGGTGGAATATGGCGGTTTTGACCCAGATGCTTTCCGTAAAAACCGTGAAGTGGAAGATCGTCGTAATGAAGACCGTTTCCACTTTATTGAATGGACTAAAACTGCGTTTGAAAATGTTGATGTGATTCCTGCGGGCAACGGCATCATGCACCAGATCAATCTGGAAAAAATGTCCCCAGTGATTCAAAACCGTGAAGGCATTGCATTCCCAGATACTTGTGTCGGTACAGACTCACATACACCACATACCGATGCTTTGGGTGTCATTTCTGTGGGTGTAGGCGGTCTTGAAGCTGAAAATGTGATGTTGGGTCGTGCTTCTTGGATGCGTCTGCCCGATATTATTGGTGTTGAGTTGGTTGGTCAGCGTCAAGCAGGTATTACGGCAACAGACATCGTGTTGGCTTTAACCGAGTTTTTGCGTAAAGAACGTGTGGTAGGTGCTTATTTAGAATTCTTTGGTGAAGGCGCAGATAGCATGTCGGTGGGTGATCGTGCCACGATTTCCAACATGACACCTGAATATGGTGCGACCGCTGCCATGTTCTATATCGATCAAAACACCATCGACTATTTAACCTTAACAGGTCGTGAAGCAGATCAGGTAAAATTGGTTGAAACTTATGCTAAAGAAATTGGTCTTTGGGCATCTGAAATGACTCAGGCAGAGTATCCACGTGTGTTACGTTTTGATCTTTCAACGGTAACGCGTAACATTGCAGGCCCATCGAATCCGCATGCGCGTGTATCAACATCTGACCTCAAAGAAAAAGGCATTGCGGGTGTGGTAGAACAACGTAGCGATGGTTTAATGCCAGATGGCGCCATCATCATCGCGGCAATTACTTCTTGTACCAATACCTCAAATCCGCGTAATACTGTGGCAGCAGGTTTGTTGGCACGTAAAGCCAATGAATTAGGCCTCGTGCGTAAACCTTGGGTGAAATCATCATTTGCACCAGGTTCTAAAGCTGCTGCATTGTATTTGGAAGAAGCAGGCGTACTGAAAGACTTAGAAAAACTTGGTTTTGGTATTGTGGCTTATGCATGTACCACCTGTAACGGTATGTCTGGTGCATTAGATCCAGTCATTCAGCAAGAAATTATTGATCGTGACTTATATGCGACTGCGGTACTTTCGGGTAACCGTAACTTTGATGGTCGTATCCATCCGTATGCAAAACAAGCTTTCTTGGCATCTCCACCATTGGTTGTGGCTTATGCGATTGCGGGCACTATTCGGTTTGACATCGAAAAGGATGCTTTGGGTACAGATCAAAATGGTAACCCAATTTACTTAAAAGATATTTGGCCATCTGATGCAGAAATTGATGCTTTGGTGAAAGCATCGGTTAAACCTGAACAATTCCGCCAAGTGTATATTCCAATGTTTGACTTGGGTGAGTCAGAAAAATCTGAAAGTCCACTCTACGACTGGCGCCCACAAAGTACATATATCCGCCGTCCGCCATACTGGGAAGGTGCATTGGCGGCTCCACGTACATTGGCCAATATGCGTCCGTTGGCAATTTTGGGCGATAACATCACCACAGACCATTTATCTCCATCGAATGCGATTATTTTAGATTCGGCAGCAGGTGAGTACTTGGCAAAAATGGGCTTGCCAGAAGAAGATTTCAACTCTTATGCAACGCACCGTGGTGATCACCTGACGGCACAACGTGCAACTTTGGCGAATCCAAAATTGTTTAATGAAATGGTGGTACGTTCAGACGGCACAATTAAGCAAGGTTCTAAAGCGCGTGTTGAGCCAGAAGGCGAAGTAATGCGTATGTGGGAAGCGATTGAAACCTATATGAACCGTAAACAGCCGTTAATTATTATTGCAGGTGCTGACTATGGTCAGGGTTCTAGCCGTGACTGGGCTGCAAAAGGTGTGCGTCTTGCTGGTGTGGAAGCAATTGTCGCTGAAGGTTTTGAGCGTATTCACCGTACCAACTTGGTGGGCATGGGCGTATTGCCACTTGAGTTTAAAGCGGGTGTAAACCGTAAAACTTTAGGTTTGGATGGTACAGAACTCTATAGCGTGATGGGTAATATTGCGCCACGTTCAGACTTAACTTTGGTGATTGAGCGTTCAACTGCAGACGGCAAAAATCAAATGATTGAAGTGCCTGTGACTTGCCGTTTAGATACCGAAGAAGAAGTGTCTGTATATGAAGCGGGCGGTGTATTGCAACGTTTTGCACAGGACTTCTTGGAAGGGAATGTGGCTTGATGCTTTGATCTAAAATGATCTAGTTAATTATTTTTACAAAAAGACCTTATCCAAATGATAGGGTCTTTTTTTTATTGAGATGGGGATTGTCCTAGATTGCATAGGCAAACTCCTTGTAAACCTGACTTAATTTTCTGCCTAAATCATGCTTAGCCCAATTGCCATCATCACCTGTCAAAATGGACAATAGACAATCATCACAGAATAGATATACTGGATTGACCATTTCTAAACCACACGGAGAACAAAGATGGTAACTGCAGGTGATAAACCAGGAACAGGCTTCTATTTTTGTGTCCAATGCGGGCATCGCGTTTACTTAGAAATTGGTACAGACCGTCTACCACCGTGTACCAAATGCCATGGCACCCAATATAACAACAAGGTTGCCTAAGCTACACGACAAAAACAGCTGATCCTGTTTTTAATCTAAAGCCCTATCACCCGATGGGGCTTTTTGCTATTTTAGCCATAGAAACCACAAACAATGAGGTACAGCATGGAAACAATACTCGGTTTATGTGTTGGCATTGGTCTGAGTGCTGCCAGTGGCTTTCGGGTTTTCGTACCATTATTGGTTATGAGTGTTGCAGCACTGATGGGGTGGTTTGAACCTTTAAAAGGTTTTGAATGGCTGGCAATGCCTGCTGTTTGTCTAGCTTTGGCTGTAGCAACAGTCAGTGAAATAGCCGCATATTATGTGCCGTGGGTCGATAATATGCTCGACACCGTTGCCACACCTGCTGCCATGATTGCAGGAACACTCACCACTATGGCAGTAAGCAGTGGCGAAATGTCGCAATTTGCCAGTTGGGCTTCGGCAATTATTGTGGGTGGAGGTACAGCGGGTGTAGTGCAAATGAGCACGGTTGCGGTACGTGGGGTATCGACTGCAACTACAGGTGGAGTTGCGAATCCTATCGTTTCTACAGGAGAGTGGATTGGTGCAGCAGTACTTTCGGTATTGTCTTTAATTGTACCTGTGTTAGTGGTGTTTGTGGTGGTCATTGCTTTAATTTGGGCTATTCGATGGATTCGTGGCAAAAAGAAAGTCGCAGAATCTTCGATATAAGTCTTTCAGGAGCAGTTTGAAACCATTTCATAAAATATGTGGTAATAAATTCAATATTTCTGCTTTATTTGATGGTTTAAGCGCATAAAAATTGCCTATCTGGGAAATATTTTAAAATATTGTTAAAAATGTAATAAAAAATTCAAAAAAATATAAAAATTAAATCATTTTGGGGAAACAATCCCATGCTCAAATCACTACTATATATCTCAAGGGCGTGATGGGGATCGAAAAGAGTAGATTGCTGTCAGTTGCTTACAA
>LSQX01348536.1_pt1 | contig 14422 bp, 14 predicted proteins | sample 654561 | NCBI WGS metagenome assembly LSQX01 (sample SAMN04489861, study PRJNA283612) | anaerobic digester metagenome | isolation source: 4 biogas reactors fed with cattle manure at either 37C or 55C with and... | place: Denmark: Kongens Lyngby | collected 2014
TTAAACTTCTCCTAACATAAGCAAAACATTAGTGTTCCGCACATCAGAAAGAATTAAGATATGTGTTCATCAGACGGTTACTTTCCTTTCAAAACTTTTAATTAATAATCGATAAAATGCCATTAAATATGGTACTAGCTCTGTATTTTGAGAAGGTGGTAAAATTGTGTCTATCACGGATGAAGAGCTTAAAGCTAAGGTATAAACTGTAATGAAAACATTATTGTTAGTGCGACACGCAAAATCCAGTTGGAGTGATCCGACCTTAATTGATAAGGTTAGACCACTCAACAAACGAGGCAAACGGGATGTTATCACGATGGGACAACGCCTCTTTAATAGAGGGGTTAAGCCTGCTCTGATCATTGCTAGCTCAGCGGTGAGAACCACTATAACCGCTCAAGCTATTGCAAAAGAAATAGAATACGAACAAGAAAATATTTTATATGACGATAAGCTTTATGCTTGCGAACCAGAATATATACTAGAAACAGTTCAAACTTGTAATAACGACCTAGACTATCTCATGCTGGTAGGGCATTTTCCAGAGTTGAATGATTTTCTTTTCATGTTCACTCATGAAATAGAGCATATGCCAACATGTGCTATGGCTGAATTGAGTTTTGAAGTAAATGATTGGGCTGAGATAAGACAAGAGAACTTAGCAGCGGTGCTGTTTGATTATCCCAAAAGAGAAGTTTAGTTAGAGCTTGTACGGTATTTATCGAAACCCCATTTACAAGCTCTAGGATTTTGAAAACTTAAATATCTAAACTTAAGTATTTGATTTCAACGTATTCTTCTATACCGTATTTAGAACCTTCACGTCCCAGACCAGATGCTTTGACGCCACCAAAAGGGGCAACCTCAGTTGAAATGGCTCCTGAGTTAATACCGATCATGCCGTACTCTAGCGCTTCAGCTACTCGGAATATACGACTAATATCACGAGTGTAGAAGTAGGCTGCTAGACCATATTCTGTGTCATTTGCATAGCTAATTACTTCATTTTCGTTAGTAAAGCGAAAAATTGGTGCTAGTGGACCAAAGGTCTCCTCTTTAGCAACATCAGCATCACTTGGTACATCAATCAAGATTGTAGGTTCAAAGAAGGTGCCACCTAACTTATGAAGTTTACCGCCACTGAGTATACGAGCACCTTTAGCTACCGCGTTGGTGATATGAGATTCAACCTTAGCTACAGCATTTTGATCGATGAGTGGACCCATAGTGGTTTCAGGGTCTAAACCATTACCGACTTTAAAATCATTGACTGCTGTCACGAGTTTTTCAGCAAAAGAATCGTAAACTTTGTCATGCACATATAGACGATTTGTGCAGACGCAGGTTTGACCGTTGTTACGGAATTTTGAAGCAATAGCGCCTTGTACTGCTGCGTCTAGATCGGCATCTTCGAAAACGATAAATGGGGCATTACCTCCAAGTTCTAAAGAAACTTTCTTTAAATCATTGGCGCATTGAGCCATTAATAAACGACCGACATTAGTTGAGCCTGTAAAGGACAGTTTGCGGACAATAGGATTGTTTGTAAGCTCATTACCAATTGCTATTGCATCTCCAGTGACAATATTGAAAACTCCTTTAGGAATACCGGCACGTTCAGCCAACTCTCCCAAGGCTAGTGCCGAGTAGGGGGTCTGTGGTGCTGGTTTGAGCACCATCGTACAACCAGCAGCCAGTGCTGGTGCAGCTTTTCGGGTAATCATTGATGAAGGGAAGTTCCAAGGTGTAATAGCTGCAGTCACACCCACTGGCTGCTTCATGACTAAAACTCGTTTATTAGTTTGAGGACCAGGAATTAAATCGCCGTAAAGACGTTTTGCTTCCTCACCAAACCACTCAACAAAAGAGGCTGCGTAGAGAATCTCTCCCTTAGCTTCAGCTAACGGTTTACCTTGTTCTAACGTCATTATATGAGCTAATTCATCTTGATGCTCAATAATGAGTTCGTACCATTTGCGCAGTAACTGCGAACGCTCTTTTGCTGTCTTAGCTCGCCATGAAGGGAGTGCTGCATTAGCTGCATTAATTGCCATTTTGGTTTCTGTAGCACCCATTATAGGGACAGTACCAATAACCTCTGTTGTTGCAGGATTGAAAATGGTCTCGCTCTGTTTTGAGTCTGCATCTAGCCATTGACCATTAATATAGGCCTTTTGACGAAATAAATTTAGAGTTTGCATAAACTATATCCACAAAATATTAAGTTATGAAATATCTACCAGCTACTTGGAGTTAAACCAAGTAAGGAGGCGACAGCGTAGATACCGCTAAAGATAAAAATTGACATAATCATAATTTGAATTGCGGGGTGTGCATACCAGCCACATGTAAACTCTGGAGTTCTATCGCCGTATTTCCGTGAGTTGCGTAAAAGTAAAATAGGAATAATACCCATTAATACACCACCGAAAGTACCTGCAAAATACAGTGCATTTACAAAGCTACCTAAACCGGAATACGCTAAAATAAATGGAGGTAAGCTCACAATAGCTAAAACTATCAAACGCTTAGCTTTATGCTCTTCGCTGCCTAAACGAAAATGGTCAAAAATATTAGTAAATAGACATCCACCCAACCCCCAATACGAGGTCAACATGGCAAGTAGAGCAAAGGAATTGGCAGTGTAGTATGCCCAAGTACCTAAGGAACTACCCCAGCTAAGTGTTGCTACTTCTGATAAGTTGTCTAATCCAACCAAGGCGATTACTGATGCAGGAATCGCAGCAACTAAGACAAAAGTCAGTAGCATGCCGATGATGATTAACTTAGGGATGCGTTTTGGAGTAGTGAGATTACCGCGTACTAATTCTGGTACTAAGAATTGCGCCCCGAAAACAAAAACAGCAAGGTTAAATACTGGCACAATATACTTCCATTGGCTTTCCCATAGATAGCTAATATGAGTATTTTCATGAACAATAGTTGCCGCAATTAAAGCTAAAACAATCAGTACCATACCAAGACTGATGAATTTTTCCGCCACGCCAAGTGCCTTCAGTCCTAGATATAAGACGAATGCCGAAGGTATAAAAAATAGGAAGCTGCCAAGTTGTGGTGTCATGCCATAGTCACCAAAAAAACTGACCATGATATTACCACTGCCTGCCATATAAGCAACGAGAGCACCATAACTATTAGCGGCAACAGCAAAGAAAATTAACCAACCTCCTATTGGGCCTAAATACCGACGAGTTAAACCACTTAATTGATTATTACCTCTGGTTCGTAGGCAGCTTTCAGCAACATACAGCATGGTAATAATACAAAATAGACAAGTTAGGGCAAGGCAAATTACTAAAGGAATATAACCTGCTTTGCGGGCGGCATAAGCCATACCTAAAACACCTGCACCAATATTAGTACCTATAATGATACCGATGGTTTCTGTTGAGCGGAGGGGCTGCGCTATTAGGCCTGAACCCTCTTCAAGTTTTGCGGACAAACTGTTTGCCGCAATGCTACTAGTAGTCATTGATATATCTCCTCAATAAAAAAACTACGAGACGTTTTTTAGTATTTGTTAATAACGTCCGTAAGTGCTACACAATAAAATAAGCTTTGCGAACAGTCTTTTTGATGTGCCATTCGCCTTTGGTGTTTGCTTCGAAATATAGTGAGTCGCCAGCCTGAAACTTAGTTATGTCACCGTCATTGTTAGTAAAAGTACCTTCGCCTTCAATAATGTAGCTAAACTCTGCTTGAGCTACTTGGCGAGGAAACTTGCCCGGCGTACACTCCCAGATGGCTGCGCTGGAATCCTCGATTTCAGTATGACCGGCGGTTCGGGTCATTGGAATAGGTGCAGTCGTGTTAGTAGTTGCTGCTTTTTGCTCGCTGAAATCAGTTTCAACATTTACTCTAATTAAGATTGGATTCATTTTTTCTCCTTATCCTTTATCTTCCAAGCCCGCGGGGGCTAGTTTTGCTAATATACGGTCAGCATAAGCGGACTTTTGTCCTTTCATTTCAGCTTGTTCTTTACGAATAACGGCATTTCTTACCATTTTGCCGCCGACATACCGGAAAGGTTCAGGTGGGAATTTTTTAACTTCTCGATTAACTAAAGCGCATTGGCTCCATTCGTCTTTAGTTCCTAGCGCTAAACTAGCTAGAATTCGACCACCGATACGGCTCGGTCCAACACCATTACCGCTCCAACCGATTCCATAGAAAATATTGCGTTGATTTTTTAGATTGCCAAAAACCGGTAAGCTGTCATAGGTGCGGTCAATAGGACCCGACCAAGTTTCACCGATATCTTCAGCATTTAAATTTGGATAGGTATTTAATAAGTCATTTTTAGTTAAGGTGATACTATCGTCATGCTCACTAAATACTTGATTTATGACGCCACCGTAGGAAATGGCGCCTGTGCCTTTACCAAAGGCAATACGAGCATCTTTGGTTGTACGGTAGTAATCAACTAGTAGTTGAGAGTCAGTAATTGATTCACCACCGGTCCATCCCATTTTTTCCAAGCGTTCACCTAGCGGGTTTGTAGCAACAATGGAGCTGTTGACCGGCGTAATTAAAGCCGCTAGTTCAGGAATTGCCGCAGCCCATGCATTATTAGCAAGAACGACAGTTTTAGCTGTGACTTTGCCGTTAGCAGTATGTAGCTGTACTGAAGTACCGGGTTCTATTTTATTCACGCCGGATTTTTCATAAATCTCGACACCCAGTTCTTTGGCAACACGACGCATGCCGCGAACCAAAGCAGCTGCTTGAACGGTGGCATTGGAAGCCTCTATTACGCCTGCGAGATGCACTTTGGAGCCAGTGCGACGCTGTACTGATTCAGTTGAAAGGCGCTCAAAAGGTTGAACGCCTAAGCGCTCGCAGGCCCTGAGTGTGCTATTCCAGGAGTCGATGTGGGCGGGGGCTGTTGCAGTCCAAAGCCAGCCTTTTTGTGTGAAGTGGGCATCAATGTTATGCTTTTCACAGAACTCACCTAACTCAGTAATAGCTTTTTCTGCACTATGACAGAGGAAAAGAGTTTGTTCTTCGGTGCAAAAGGTTCTAATGGTTCCTACTTTCGGCCACCATGACATGGCAAAGCCGCCATTGCGGCTAGAGGCCCCACCACCGCAAACATCTTGTTCCAGTAGGACAATCTGACGTGAAGGTTCTCTTTCTTTAATCGTTATGGCTGTCCATAAGCCGACAAAACCACCTCCGATAATTGCAATATCAGTCTCTTTAGTAGCTGTTAAGACAGGGAAGGGGGTGATTGACTCAATGGATGTCTCCCAATGACTCCGCTTAAGCGCTTGTGTAACATTCAATTTCATTATTATATTGCCTGTAATTTGAACGAAACTTTATGCTAACACCCACTAATTCATTCAATCAATTAGACACAAATAGGAAAATGAGAGTCCCTGTAGTACGATCGTTCTATGGGCAAGGGAGGTGTAATTATTTTTTGAGGAGGTCCTGCTTTATGGGGTTTTATTGTGAACCAATCCTGCGATTTCTCCTGCTTTTATGGCTAACCATAAAATAGCAACATCTTCAGTGTTAGAGATAGAGCGTTCAGTTAGCGATTCTATTTTTTGCACGCGGTAGATGAGGGTTGTTTTATGTATGTGCAAGCTTTTAGCGGTGTTTACCCAAGAGCGGTTGTTTTGTAGAAAAATATTTAGAGTATGTAATAAGTTCGTGCCTTGTAGCTCATCATATTCAACTACTGTTCCTAGAAGATGCTGAAAGGTTTGTTTTGCTTCATCTAGGTTACTAGGTAGCCAAGGCACCCTATTAGTAATTTGCGCATAGTGAGTTATAGGAGATTTTTTACTGCTATGATTTAAGGCCAAGTATGCTTCTCTAAGTGCTTCATTTAATCTACCGTAGTCCGTAATTTTATTACTTACGCCAAGCTTGGTTTTAAGAATATTTTGAGCAGTATAAAGGTCATCGCTGTGGAGCAGGATAAGTAAATCTTTACCTTTAGGGCGTAAAATTGCAGGAATCTTATGTCTTAGAAATTGCCAATTCCATTCGGTCAACTGGTGTTTGTCGGGTTGTGTTATAGCTAGACAAGCTGAATCACTATTTAAATTGAATTGTTTAAGTTTTTGGGCAATCTCGTAATGAGAGAGGCGTTGTTCAAACATATCATCTAAAAGTTGAGCGCCTATACGTAGGGTGCGTTCAACCTCTACATAAAAGTGCTCAATCGCAATACCTATGACGGCAACCAGTTGATTTAAAAAGCTGTAATCTAATAAATGCTCCTCTGCACCGCGGATAAATAAAATACTTTCCTTACGCGATGGTACAGAAATAGCAATCAACTTTTCATTTTCTAATACATAGCGTCGAAGTATCGGCGAATGAACTGAAAACTCTATCGGCTGTTGAGAAATAGCGTTAAGTAGGGAACTTGGCAATGGCATGTTTTTTGGGTACCAGAAACTACTTTTTTCTTGAGGGTCAAGAAGCATTAATTCGGCATGGATATCTTTTTCTAAGCGGCCAATTAATTGATCTAAACTAAGCCCTTGAATGGCCATTCGAGCACTTACAAAAACCCTATTAATGGCATTGTGACGCTCGAACTCCTCTTGGCGCTCAGCATCATAAACAGCTCTGGTAACGCTGGCAAAGGGTACTCCATATTCGGTCATTAAAATTGGAAAATTAAACTTTTCTGCGGCTTCTGCTAAAGCAGATAAGTCTTCGGGGGCTTGCATGTTTTCACCGATCATCATGCCAGCCAAACCTGCTTGAGAGAGTTTCTCTATGTATTTCGCTTGTACCTTGGGTTTTTTAGGGATTCCAATGCCAGTAGTCATTAACAAATGGCCTTCTCCAAGCCACTCTGTGGGATCTGAAAGCTCGCACACATGTGCCCAACTCAAGGTGTTGTGGATTCCTTTGCTTCCGGCAAAAATGCGAGTACGCAACTCAGGTAAATTGACAATGTCTGATATTCGCAATGGCACGAAAGAACTCCTTAGATATTTCTATAAGAAAAGGGGAAGCATGCTAAGCATGTTCCCCGACTATTTTACGTCAGAATTAATAAATCGATAAGACTTAGCTTCTTAAGGCCTTGGTTGCTTCTTCAGCTTTTTAATTGTCAGTCGAGCCTGTTCATCAAGGCGAATCCTTCCCAAAAACCTCAACCAAGTAATCAATCATCACCCGTACCTTAGCAGGTGGGTGGCGGTCAGGCGGGTAGAGTACGTGGATGCCACCAATATCCATTACCGGTTTATCTAGCTCTAAGTCCACCAACTTTCCTTGTTCCAGAGCTTCGCAGACAATAAAGTGAGGTTGGTAAATAACGCCTTGACCTGCGATTGCGGCAGCGAGTAGCGCTTCACCACTGTTAGCAACTAGATCGCCATTGATTGGTATTTTGAATTCTCCCTTTTTGCCAAATGCCCAGTGTTCACTGTCTTGCATGCCGGAGAGAGTATAGCTTAGGCAGTTATGCTGTGCCAGATCATTGACACTGCGGGGGATGCCGCGTCTGTCTAAATAGTCGGGTGAGGCGCAGACATGCATGCAGCTATCCCCTAAGCGCCTTGTTCTTAGCAGGCTATCTTCTAGACGACCGATGCGGATAGCTAGATCCCAGTTGCCGGCGATGATGTCTAATTGAGCATCACTTAAGCCTAACTCAACTTTAACCTCTGGGTGCTGGTGACTAAATTCCGATAATAGAGGGGCGATAAAGCGCGTAGCAAATGATACCGGCACGTTCATACGTAAAAGACCACTAGCTTTGATACGTTGTGAACTGACTGCTGCCTCAGCTTCATCAAGATCAGCAAGTATGCGTTGGCATGCCTCTAAATACTCATTACCTGCCTCAGTTAAGGTTAGACTCTGACGCTTAGTGGTGCGGTGAAATAGCTTTACACCTAAACGTAATTCCAAGGTGTCGATGTGTTTAGTGGCCATCGCAGGTGACATGCCAATATGCCTTGCTGCTGCAGATATGCTGCCTGCACTGGCAGCACGGACAAATACTCTCATACTGGTGATGCGGTCCATTTCTAAACTCCATACTAACCTCATACTAATAGTAGGAGGCCTTATTGTTTTTTAACTCATTGTTGTTAGTATAAATGGGAACTATACTAATAACAATCAAAGACAGGAGGTCATACGATGAATATAGAACAAAACAAACGCCAACCGGTGTGGTTCATTCCTCATGGTGGTGGTCCATGTTTTTTTATGGATTGGAATCCAGCGGATACTTGGGTAGGTATGGGCAATTTCTTAAAAAATGTTGCCGCTACTTTGCCACAACGACCGCGTGCGATAGTATTGGTTTCTGCGCATTGGTTAGAGCCAGAGTTTAACGTGACTGGTAACGTCCGTCCGGAGTTGATTTATGACTATTACGGATTTCCGGCACATACATATGAATTAACATATCCTGCGCTAGGTCAACCTGAGTTGGCAAACGAGCTGACTGACTTAATTAGCAAGCATGGTTTAGCGAGCAAGGTTAACCCAAAGCGCGGCTATGACCATGGTGTGTTTATTCCGTTAAAAATGGTTTTTCCTAAAGCGGATATTCCCGTTGTTCAGTTGTCATTACGTCAGGATTTAGACCCTACAGCTCACATTGAGATGGGCAAAGCCTTAGCTAAACTACGCGATGATAATGTTTTAATTGTTGGTAGTGGTATGAGTTTCCATAATATGCGAGCTTATGGTGATACTCGTTTCTCAGAGTTATCGGATGAGTTTGATAAATGGTTAAGCTCTGCAGTAGAAAGTCCGGCAGCAAAGCGTGAAGAGTTATTAGCTAATTGGACTAGTGCGCCTTATGCGCATCAATGTCACCCGAAAGGGGGTGAAGAGCATTTAATTCCTCTATTAGTCGCTGCAGGTGCAGGGCATGAGTCAGAGGGCAAGAAGATTTATTCAGAGCGTGTGATGGAAACGACGATTTCCGCTTTTAGCTTTGAATAACAAACGAATTACTTAAAAGGATATACAAAAATGATTATTGATCTTTCAAACAAAACAGCGATTGTTACCGGCTCTACAGGTGGCATTGGTCTTGCTATTGCGACTGGTTTAGCTAAAGCTGGTGCCCAAGTAACCGTGGTTGGTCGTAACCAAGCCCGTGTTGACGAAGCAGTTGCCAAGGTTAATGCAGATGCAGGTCGTACTGACGCCAGTGGTGTGGTTGCTGACCCGGGTACAGCTGAAGGTACTGCAACCCTTATTGCTGCTCGTCCAGATACTGATATTTTAATTAACGGTCTTGGTATCTACGGTGCCCGTGAGTACTTTGATATTGATGACGCGTTATGGGATGAGTACTTTGAAGTTAACGTGATGAGTGGTGTGCGCTTATCTCGCCACTACGCTAAAGGCATGAAAGAGCGTGGTTGGGGTCGTATTCAGTTCATCTCAAGTGAATCTGCTTTAAATATCCCTACCGAGATGGTTCATTACGGTGTAACTAAGAGTGCTGTACAAGGTCTATCACGTGGTTTAGCTAAAGTATTAGCTGGTACTGGTGTGACTGTTAATACGGTGCTTCCTGGCCCAACCCGTACCGAAGGCGCGATTCAGATGATGGCTGATTTAGCTGCTGAGCGTGGAGTGACGGCTGAAGAGATGGAATCTATTTTCCTTAAAGAAAATCGTCCTTCTACTCTATTGTTCCGTTTTGCTAGCCCAGAAGAAGTTGCCAACATGTGTGTTTATGTTGCTTCTCCACAAGCCAGCGCAACTACCGGTACAGCATTACGCGTTGAAGGCGGTATTGTAGAAAGTATCGCTTAATCACTTTTATGTTGAAGGAGATAAATTGATGAAATTATATGTTTATGATCACTGTCCCTTTTGTACAAGGGCACGCATGATTTTTGGTTTGAAGAATATTCCTTTAGACCTACAGTTTTTCTTGGAAAATGATGTTGAAGGCCCAACTAAATTAGTTGGTAAGAAGACCACGCCTATTCTTGAAAAGGCGGATGGCAGTCACATGGCTGAGAGCATGGATGTGGTGCATTATCTTGATGAGCAGTATGGCGACAAGATTGTTAAGCCGCTACAAGAGGATAACCCATTTAAGGCGTGGTGGGATACGGCTAGTATGACAGTCTTTAAATTGACTATTCCGCGTTTAGCTCAAGCTGATTTGCCTGAGTTTGCAACAGCAGAAGCGCGTGAAGCGTTTTACACCCGCCAGACTAAAAACTTTGATAGCTTTGAGGAGCTATTAGCGAACTCACCGGAGTTGGTTAACGAAGTCCAGGCGCAATTAGAAAAGCTTGACCCAGTCGTTGCTGGTTATGATGATGTGACTGAAGGGGACTTCTATCTCTTCCCACTGTTACGCATGTTAAGTGTTGTGGAGGGTATCCAGTATCCAAGCAATGTTAAAAATTACATGACGCGTATGGAGCAAGCCACAGGCGTGGGTTTATATTTAGACTAAACTCGTTAAGTTATTTAAGCTAAAAAGTAATTAAACCCGTTCATATTAATGAGCGAGTTTTTTTGTTCTTAAAATGTACATTTGAAACTCATGTTCAAGTAAACCATTGACTAAGGTTAAAGTGTTGGAAGAGGGCATGGGCTAAACTAGCTTAGTTAAAAGAAAAGTTTCTTGGAGTTTTAATATGAAAAAATGGTTACTTATGGCGAGTCTTGCTGCGGTGTCTTTGACTGCTCAAGCGACAGCGCATTCTATTACCGTCTATCAAGATCCTAATTGCGGTTGCTGTACCGGTTGGGTTGAGCATATGCGTGAAGCCGGATTTGAGGTTAATGCCATTAAGTCGACGTCGATGGCCATGATTAAGTATAAGCTAGGTGTGCCGATGGAGCTTGCTTCCTGTCATACGGCTATTTTAGAAGAAACGGGTCAGCTGGTAGAAGGTCATGTACCGGCTAATGTCGTCCATAAGATGATTGCTGATAGTTCTGTTAAGGGGGTAGCCGCACCTGGTATGCCAGCCAATTCACCAGGCATGGGTGAGATGGATGGTAATCTTATCACTGTGGATTTTGACGGTCAGTTTTTTTCTAGAGATTAATCCTATTCTCTATTTGGTGTCAGCGCCACCTTTGACGGCTCTTATCCCCAATTGCTAAAAAAGTAAACGGCTCTATATTCCTTTTAGTTATTAACAAAGACAAATTTATTGTTTTTCAAAATATACAAAATTGATTAACATAGCATAACGTTATTAACTATCAATTTTTTGGAATATACAATGAGTCGTTTAACTATTCATACAGTCGAATCTGCACCAGCTGAAGCTAAAGCACGCGTTGAAAAAGCACAGCAACTTAATGGCTTCTTGCCAAATCTAATCGGTGTTTTAGCTGGTTCCCCAGCTGCTTTGGAGATGTATCAGGAAGTTGGCGCTATCAATGGCCGTACTTCTTTATCTGCTGCTGAGCGTGAAGTTGTACAAATTACTGCAGCCACGTTAAACCAATGTGGTTTTTGTGTTGCTGGTCACACAGCGCTTAGCATTAAGAAAAAATTACTTGAAGAAGGCGATATCAAAGCCTTACGTGAAACCACGCCTTTAGCTGATGAGAAATTTAATGCGTTGGCTATATTTACTCAAACGGTGATGGCTAACAAAGGTGCGGTAAGCGATGAGGAATTGAAAGCTTTCTTTGATGCTGGCTATACGGAACAGCAAGCCTTAGAAACTGTGCTTGGTGTTGCTTTAGCTACACTATGTAATTATGCCAACAACTTGTCTAAAACACCTATCAATCCTGAATTGGAGCCGTACGCATGAGTTTCGAAAGCTTAGAGGCTATTCGTGAGCATGCTCAAAAAGAGTTGGCACCTTTAGTCCGTCAAATTGATGAGGATGGTTTTTATCCAGAAGCGTATTTGAGAGGTCTAGGCGAACTTGGTGGTTTTAATGCAGTAGGTTCGTTGGAAGAAGGCGGTAGTGCCTTAGGTCTATTAGGACAGATTAACTCATTACGTGCGGTTGGTCAGGTTTGTGGTTCCACTGCGTTTACCGCATGGTGCCAAGCCGCTGTTGCATGGTATTTAAAGCAAAGTAGCAATCCACTGGTTAAAGAAAAGTATTTTTCTGATGTGCTAAATACACGTGTATTGGCAGGTACTGGTATGTCTAATACCATGAAGCACTTGTCTGACATTGAGAAAAATAATCTTAAGGCACGTCGTACTGAAAACGGATACGAAATCTACGGCGGTTTGCCTTGGGTCTCTAATCTAGGTGAGGACCATCTGATTGCAGTAACTGCTCAAACTGAAGAGGGCGGTTATGTAATGTTTGTTGTGTCTTGTGCTGATGAAGGTATCAGAATGAAGGATTGTCCTGAGTTTTGTGCTTTAGAAGGGACTCGTACCGTCAGTGTGTCATTTAATGATGTGCAGATTAGCGATGAGAGTGTCTTAGCACATCCTGAAGAGTTCAAGGCCTATATTAAGCGTGTTAAGCCTGGTTTTATCTTATTGCAAATTGGTATGGGGCTCGGCATTATCGATGGTTGTATTCAAATCATTGGGCGTGCTAATAATATCGCCAACCCTTATTTAGGCGATGTTGCACCGTTACTAGAGCGTGTTCAGAAGTTAGAGAAAGCAATTCCTAGCTTAGCGGCAGCTGCAGATGCTAATCAGCAGGCTATTCTTCCTGTATTGTATGCGCGTGCAGAGGCTTCTGAATTGGCTTTGGCCTTAGCTCAGTTGGCGGCGTTGTACTCTGGTGCTCGTGGCTATTTAAGACAGCATGCAGCCTTCCGTCGTCAGCGTGAGGCAATGTTTGTAGCGATCGTGACACCGTCTCTAAGACATTTGCGTCGTGAAATTGCACTTTTAGAAGAAGCACAATCTAAGGTTGTAGAGGAAGAGGTAGCGTAATGGCTCAGTCCCAAGGCGTAGGGGTCTTGCAAGCGCATGACCTGCGTTTAAGTTATGACAATATCACCTTATTAAAAAACCTGAATTTAACAATTCACCAAAATGAGATTGTTATTTTGTTAGGTCCTAGTGGTGTTGGCAAGTCATCACTCTTAAGAACATTAGCTGGTCTACAAGCAAGGCAAGGTGGTGAGGTTGAACTATTTGGTGAAACCCTAAATAAGCCTCACCCTAAGGCAGCGTTTGTGTTTCAGCAAGCTGCTTTATTGCCTTGGTTGAGTCTAGAGCGTAACGTAGCGTTTGGGCTAGATTTTAAGCATCAGCCTCATATTACGAAGCAAGAGATTGCTCAGCGGGTTAGCAAGGCGCTAGCTGAAGTTGGTTTAAGCCATGCGGCTAAACAGTACCCATCTGCTTTATCTGGTGGTATGGCTCAACGCGCTGCGTTGGCTAGAGCCTTAGCGCGTGAGCCTGAGGTTCTAATGTTAGACGAGCCGCTTGGTGCATTAGACCCAAGTACACGCCAAGAAATGCAGCAGCTTTTGCGCAATACACTTAAGTCACACAAAGCGGCAGCAGTAATGGTAACTCATGATATTGATGAGGCGATTGCCGTTGGTGACCGTATTGTCTTATTAGGTGGGAGACCTGCCAATATTGTCTCTGAGTGGCAGTTAGCAGACTACTCTGCAGCTGAACGTGCAAATAAAGAGTCTTTACGCAAGGAAATCCTTGTAGCGATGCAATATGCTGCACCAGCAGCTCAGGTTAAAGCCTCTGAAGAAAAACTCGAATTGAATGAAGAGCTGGCCTTTGCCGTTTAAAAACAGCTAGCTATTTTCTAATTAAAAATACTGATTTTTAGCCTTTAAATTTTAAAGGAAGGACTTCTTATGTCTTCTCGCCGCGAATTTTTAAAATTATGCTCCTTATTTACAGCAGCAGGTACTATGCCTTTGTTACAGAAAGCGGCGTTTGCCAATGCTGATCCAAACGCTCCATTACGTATTGGTTATTTGCCTATCACGGATGCGACCCCGTTATTGGTTGCACATGCGAATGGTTTTTTTGAAGAGGCTGGTGTCACAGCTGAAAAACCAGTGATGTTCCGTAGCTGGGCACAATTAGTTGAGGCGTTTTTAGCAGGTCAGGTAAATATTATCCATTTACTATCACCGATGACAGTATGGGCGCGCTTTGGTGGCGGTGCTCCGGTTAAAAACGTGATGTGGAATCACTTATCAGGCTCAGCTCTTACTGTTGGTCTAGATATTGAAAAGCCTGAAGACTTAGGTGGTCAAACAGTGGCTATTCCTTTCTGGTACTCAATTCATAATGTGTTGCTGCAGCATATTTTACGAGGCCATGGTCTAAAAGTGACTGAAGGTACGCCAGGACCGGACGAGGTTAAGTTAGTTGTGATGGCACCAGCCGATATGGTGGCTGCTTTAGCTGCTAGAAATATTTCAGGCTATATTGTGGCAGAGCCTTTTAATGCTGCAGCTGAGCTCAATGGAGTTGGTCGTATTTTACGTTTTAGTGGTGATG
>LSQX01396425.1_pt4 | contig 14422 bp, 9 predicted proteins | sample 654561 | NCBI WGS metagenome assembly LSQX01 (sample SAMN04489861, study PRJNA283612) | anaerobic digester metagenome | isolation source: 4 biogas reactors fed with cattle manure at either 37C or 55C with and... | place: Denmark: Kongens Lyngby | collected 2014
TAAACACCATTACCCATCACTGGGTTTAGGATGTCATCATCACTTAAGCCGTATTCCTTACACGTCATAAAGTCCTCTACACCATAAGCGGGCGAAGAGTGAACAATACCGGTACCGGCATCGACGGTGACGTAGTCGGCTAAATTGACCTTAGAGAGACGGGCATAGCCTTCATCAACATTTGCGAGTGGGTGATGAAAACCTAGTCCCTCAAGTGCTTGACCTAAACAAGTAGCAATTACTTCACCTGTGAGTCCATAAGCTTCAAGGCAGGCTTCATAGCGGTCTTTGGCTAAGAGTAGTAACTCACCAGCAGCTGGTGCGGGGCTAACCTTAACTAATACATACTCAAGTTCGGGGTGTATATTAAGTGCTTGGTTAGCTGGCAGTGTCCAAGGGGTAGTAGTCCAGATGACAATAGCACCATCGGCCACTGAGTCAAGATTAAAAGCCTTAGCGAGCTCGTCCTTTTCAGCAAAAGGGAAAGCTACATCCACTGCGGGGTCAACACGATCCTGATATTCTACCTCAGCTTCGGCCAAAGCAGAGCCACAGTCAAAGCACCAGTTAACTGGTTTTAGGCCACGGAAAATATAGCCTTTGTCGAGCATTTTAGCCAAGGCGCGAATTTCGTCAGCTTCGTTTTGAAAGTTTAAGGTGAGATAAGGGTCATTCCATTGACCCAGCACGCCAAGACGAATAAAGTCTTCGCGTTGATTGTCAATTTGTTCCATCGCGTAGGCGCGAGCTTTGGACATGACCTCTTTAGTCGGGAGGTTTTTACCGTATTTCTTCTCGATTTGAATTTCGATCGGCATGCCGTGGCAGTCCCAGCCGGGTACATAGGGTGCATCAAAGCCAGCCATATTGCGGCTTTTTAAGATGATGTCTTTTAAGACTTTGTTCACCGCGTGACCGATGTGAATGTCGCCATTAGCATAGGGAGGGCCATCGTGCAAAATAAACTTGGGTCTGCCTTTAGAGGCTTCACGAATGGCTTCGTAGACTTTATTTTCTTGCCACTCCTTGATCCACACGGGTTCACGTTTGGCTAAGTTACCACGCATCGGGAACTGTGTTTCTGGGAGGTTTAAAGTATTTTTATAGTCCATGCTGATCAAAATATGTTCGAGCAGTGTCCAAGTCGTTATTCATGGCACTGACTAAGGTTTCTAAATCGGGGAATTTTTCTTCGTCCCTCACGTACTGCAGGAACTCGACAGTTACTAGTTTACCGTAAGCATCTATATTTGTATCCAATAGATGGACTTCAAGCAGTACTTCGCCATTTTTATCGACGGTGGGTCTTACCCCAAGGCTTGCAATGCCGGCAATGGCGGGCTTTGTGTCAACTAAGCCGCAATGGTGCTCAGAGGCAGCGGTTTCTGGAGATAAGCCGCGAACCTTGACCACATAAATACCGGAGCGAATCGCACAATGTGGCATAACCTTAATGTTTAAGGTCGGATAACCTAGGGTTCGGCCCAGTTTTTTGCCATGCTGTACACGTCCTGTAATACTGTAGTTACGGCCTAGATAACGAGTAGCCGAGACGATATCTCCAAAGGATAGTGCATTACGTAATTCGGTGCTGGAAAAGCGGTTGCCTTGATTGTCATTAACATCTTCGATGTGCTCAACCTCAAAGCCATACTTTTCACCATAAGCGTGGAGTAAAAAGATGTCACCACCGCGCTTATGACCAAAACGAAAATCCCTGCCCACAAGCAAATATCGTACCTTGAGCTTCTCTAGTAGGATTTTTTCTACATAGTCCTCAGGGGAAGTGTGAGCTAGGGCCTTATTGAAGTGACTTAAGGCAACGAAGTCGGCACCAAAGTGTCGTAAGGCACAGATTTTATCGCGTAAGGTGCTGATTCGAGTGGGAATTAATTCCGGGCGCTGGTTTTGCAACGCAAAATATTCTCGTGGATGAGGTGTAAAGCTCATTACCCCACATGCTAGGCCTCGTTCATCGGCGGTTTTTTTAAGACGAGTCAGTAGATGGGCGTGGCCGCAATGGACGCCGTCGAAGTTGCCAATCGTAAGTGCAGTGCCCGGAAAGTCCGCTGCATCAAGGGCAAAAGAGTGGGGGATAATGGTATTTTTCACGGGCATAAGTTTACCATGAACCATCCCCATAGCTTGCTATAATGAAGGTTTTTCCGCACAACTTTCCTAGTTTTTTCTATGAACTCAAGTACTACTTCAAGACCTATGGCTGAGGTGCCAAGCACCAAGCCTCAACGTATCGTGATTTTAATTTCCGGTCGCGGCTCTAATATGCAGTCCATCGTCGAGATGGCTAAGGGGCATAGTGATATGGAGGTGGTAGCCGTTATTGCTAATCGTGCTGATAGTGCTGGCCTTATATGGGCAGCGGAGCAGGGTATAGCAACTGAGTTAATCGAGCATCGTGATTTTGCTGATCGTTTGGCTTTTGATCAGGCCTTGATGGCACGAATTGATACTTATCAGCCAGATTGGGTTGTTTTAGCTGGCTTTATGCGTATTTTGACGGATGTTTTTGTCTCGCATTATATGGCAAAGTTAATTAATATCCATCCTTCATTGTTACCTCTGTTTCCAGGGCTTGATACCCATCAGCGGGCTTTAAGTGCTGCGTGCACTGTACATGGTAGTACAGTGCACTTTGTGACACCAGAGCTAGACGCTGGACCAACCATTGCCCAATCGCTAGTTCCTGTTTTACAGAGTGATAACGAGGAAAGTTTAACTGCACGCGTGCTAGGGATGGAGCATACGCTTTATCCGGCAGTAGTAGAGTATTTGGTGCGTGGTGATTGTTTTCTGAATGAGCAGGGCGAGGTACAGTGGTCACAACCAGTACAGCGTTTATTCGCTCATTCAGCCTTAAAAGATTTTATGAGTAATTAAGATGGTCGATAGAAGAATTAAGCCGAGCGCTAGTCGCGGTAGGCGTCCAAACCGTGGCGAGAAAGCTGCCAATGTAGCTGTAAAGCAGGCTTCTTCAGAAGTTCGTAACCCTGCAGATTACGCGAGTGTTCGCCTTCAGCAGTTACAACGAGTCCTGCCTCAGGTATTAAAGTTTAGGCATCCAGCCGATGCGGTATTGTCACATTGGTATCGTGATAATCGCTCACTTGGTGCACGTGACCGTAATGAGATCTCTGAAACTATCTTTGACATACTACGCCACCTTCGTCGTTATCGACATTTTGCTCAAAGTGGTGAAGGCAGTGAGTTTAGACGTCTGGCTTTATTAGGCTTAGCCGCTACTAAAGATGGTGATTATCTTAAGGATGTACTGACACCTTTTGAAAAAGAGTGGTTAGAGCGTGTCCAGAGCTTAGCTTTAGATAGCATGCCGTGGGAGGTACGTCATAGTGTGCCGGATTGGTTAGCTGACAAGTTCCGCAACATGGCAAATGCTGATAGTTTACTTGAGGCGTTAAATACTAAGGCACCACTAGATCTGCGCGTGAATCCTCTAAAGATTCAACGGGATGAAGCGCTTAAGCTAATGCAAGACCGACCTTATAAATCTGGTACACCAGTAGCTACGCCTTTTTCTCCATGGGGGATTCGTCTGGCTAATAAACCGGCAGTTCATCATTGGCCTTTATTTAAGGATGGTAGTTTAGAGGTGCAAGACGAGGGCAGTCAGATCCTTTGTGCTTTAGTTAGTCCACGTCGCACCGATATGGTCATTGATTTTTGTGCCGGTGCTGGTGGCAAGACCTTATTGCTAGGTGCCTTGATGCGTTCTGCTGGCCGTTTATACGCCTTTGATGTGTCGGAGACGCGCTTAGCCCGTGCTAAGCCACGTTTAGCTAAAAGCGGTCTATCTAATGTCACCCCCGTTGTGATTGCTAATGAAAACGATCAACGCGTCAAGCGTCTAGCAGGCAAAGCAGAGAGAGTCTTAGTCGATGCCCCTTGCAGTGGCTTGGGTACCTTACGCCGTAATCCGGATATGAAGTGGCGCCACAGTCCAGAGCTGCTAGCGGAGTTTATTGAGTTGCAGCAACGCATTTTGCAGAGTGCCGCACGTTGTGTCGCACCGGGTGGTCGTTTGGTTTATTCCACTTGCAGTGTTTTGCCTGAAGAAAATGAGTCTCAAATTGAGGCTTTTCTTGCTAAAAATCCTGACTTTAGTCTGCTCAATGCAGTAGATTCTCTCGGTGACCGTATCAAGGGTCTGAGTAGTGAGGACGATTATTTACGCCTAAGACCAGATGTACATGGTACAGATGGTTTTTTTGCTGCGGTATTAGAGCGTCGTACCGCTTAATGAGTTATGCTGTTCTTTTATACAGTAAATTAGAGTAGTAATAAGTAAATATGCTAGAGCAATTAAACGATGAGCAACGAGCTGCAGTCACCACTGATGCACAACATATTTTAGTGTTAGCAGGTGCCGGTAGCGGTAAAACCAAGGTCTTGACTAGTCGTATGGCTTGGTTAATAGAGCAAGGTCTAAGTCCGGCCGCTGTGATGGCGGTCACCTTTACCAATAAAGCGGCCAAGGAGATGCTCTCGCGTCTGGCAGCAATTACGCCTTTAAATACACGCAGTATGTGGATTGGGACCTTCCATGGTCTTTGTAATCGTATGTTGCGAGCGCATTATCGTGATGCGGGTTTGCCACAGCAGTATCAGATTTTGGATAGTGGTGATCAGCAGTCAGCGATTAAGCGCCTTCTCAAGGCACACGAGATTGATGCAGAAAAGTTTCCGGTACGTGATGTGCAGCGCTTTATTAATTCCCATAAGGAAAAGGGCGAGCGTGCCACTGATATACAAGCGTGGGATCCACATAGTGCTAAGCTTGTCGAGTTGTATCAGCTCTATGATGAGCAGTGCCAACGTGAAGGGGTAGTTGATTTTACCGAACTCTTGTTGCGTTGCTACGAGCTTTTGAGTCGCAATCAGTTGATCCGTGAGCATTATCAGCGCCGTTTTCAACATATTCTGATTGACGAGTTTCAGGATACAAATGACCTGCAGTACCGTTGGCTATGCTTGCTTGCTGGGGGTGGTGCAGCACTCTTTGCCGTAGGTGATGATGATCAGTCCATCTATGCCTTTAGAGGGGCTAATGTCGATAACATGATGGCCTTTGAGCGTGACTACGCCAAGGGCAATATTGTCCGTCTTGAGCAAAACTATCGTTCCTATGGGCATATTTTAAATAGTGCTAATGCCTTGATTAAGCATAACCCTAACCGCCTAGGTAAGGCACTTTGGACGGAGCGGGGTGAGGGCGAGCCAATTCGTATCATGGAGCTCGATAGTGAGCAGGAAGAGGCGCGTTGGGTGGTTGATGAGATTCGCTCTCTTATCCGTGAGGGTATGGAGCGCCAGGAAGTGGCGATTTTATATCGCAGTAATGCGCAGTCACGTGCCTTAGAGCATGCCATGTTTAATGCAGGTATTCCATACCGCGTTTATGGTGGCACACGCTTTTATGAACGTCAAGAAATTAAGCATGTGATGGCCTATCTACGCTTGATTGCGAGTCTAGATGATGATACTTCCTTTTTACGGGTAGTTAACTTTCCTGCCCGTGGTATCGGGGCTCGTACTCTTGAGACCTTGAGTGATCATGCTCGTGAGATTGGTTGTAATCTTGCCATGGCGGTAGGTGCTGTTACGGGACGTGGTGGCAATAACCTAAGTGCATTTGTTGAGATGATTCATAGTATGCGTTCAGTCGCTGAGGAGGTGACTCTACCTGAGTTAATTCAGCATGTGATTGAGCATTCTGGTTTGCAAACCTACTATGAAAATGAACGAGAGGGTCAGGACCGACTTGATAACCTTGAAGAGCTTGTTAACGCAGCCCAAGTCTTTGTCTTCGAAGAAAACTTTGAAGGTAAAAAAGCCTTAGAGATGGTTAAGCAGGTGGTTGCTGATGTCGAATTTGCAGTTGAAGAAAGTAGCGCCTTAGGTGAGTTTCTATCACATGCCTCCCTTGAGTCTGGTGACAATCAGGCGGACCGTGGAGAGGATGCGATTCAATTAATGACGATTCACGCTGCTAAGGGTCTAGAGTTTAATGCAGTCTTTTTAACTGGTCTAGAGGAGGGGCTATTTCCTCATGAAAATAGTTTACTTGAAGAGGGTGGCTTAGAGGAAGAGCGTCGTCTCATGTATGTGGCTATTACACGAGCTAGGGAGCGCCTCTATATCACCATGGCTCGTAGTCGTATGCTTTATGGTCAGTCACGTTATGCTGTGCGCTCAAGCTTTCTTGATGAAATGCCAGAGGAAGCACAAAAATGGCTCTCTCCCAAGGATGTCAGCTATTACTCGGCACCACGTGGCCCAAGTAGTTGGAGTGGTGGTTCTGTGACTGGACGTTCTGGCGGTGGTAGTGGCGGTGGATTCCCCGGTGGTACAGTGGGTGCTGGACGAGCTACTTTTGCTAAAGCGCCAGTCAGTTCAGGGGTGCAAGTGGGTGACAAGTTATTTAAAATAGGTTTAACCGTTAGTCATTCTAGATTTGGCCAAGGTGTTGTTATGCAGCTTCAGGGTCAAGGAGCGGACGCCACCGCCAGAATCTTTTTCTCGGAACATGGGGAAAAGACATTAGCCTTAGGAGTGGCTAAACTGGATATCGTATAGAAATTCCTCGTGCTATGAATGCACTTAACGGCTGAGTCATCAAAGGAATGGTCAAAATATGTTTAAGATTCTTATTAAGTCTGTAGTAGTTGCTGCGATTGTAGTACCCGTGTTGACGGCGTGTAGCTCATCCTCACAAACACGTCGTCCAGTGAGTAATCTCAATGTCGATGATAGCGTCGGACGTTCATCACAGACAGCGTTAAGCGGTAACTCCGGTGTACAAATTTACGGCACGGTTAATGCCGGTTATGGCCATACAAGTACTAAGACTAAGGTTCGAGGTTCTGATGGTAGTACTAGAACAATTCGCTCCAGCCGCACTGGTATGCACAGTTGGTAGGTCGAATGCTCCTCTAAGTGTCGACCTCAATAACTAAAAGGGCTGCTTGAATTAATCAGGCAGCCCTTTTGTATTTAAGCGTTTAAAGAGTCAATGCTCTTAGTGCTTTATTGACTAGGCGGTACAAAGCCTTGAGCTTCGATATCCTGGTCTTCGAATAAGTAGCTTTCCATCTGGCCTGTCAAGTACTTGCGGGCACGAGAGTCGGCTAAGTTCAAACGGTTTTCGTTAACCAAGCGAGTCTGAATTTCAATCCAGTCTTGCCAAGCTTGTTTAGAAATATTTTGCCAAATCTTAACCCCAAGTTCACCGGGGTATGGAGGGAATTCTAAGCCCTCTTTTTCTTCTTTGTATTTGATACAGTTAACTAAACGGGTCATATTATATTCCTGATTTAAAGTTTTTAAAAAAGATCAAACTATTTCGATTACGATTGTAATTTAACTGCTTTGACTGAGGCAAATCACTGACTGTGCCTCGAGTAAAGCCGCGTTTGATAAACCAATGCGAAGTGCGAGTCGTTAAAACAAACATGCGCTTGATGCCTTTGGCCTTCGCTTTATTTTCTGCGTGGCGTAATAACATTTCGCCGTCACCGGCAGTTTGCCAGTCAGGGTGCACGATTAAACAAGCCATCTCGGCCATGTTTTCTTCCGGATAAGGGAAGAGTGCGACGCAACCATAAATAACGCCATCGTGCTCAAGCACGGTGAACTTCTCTACATTACGCTCAATTTCGCCGCGATCACGTGGGACTAACGTACCATCCTCTTCTAGCGGTTGAATTAAGCTTAGAATGGCTCCAATATCATCGACGGTCGCTGCACGTAAGTCATCAAGAGAGTCTTCAACTACCATGGTACCGACCCCATCGTGGGTAAAGTACTCGAGGAGTAAAGAACCATCAATCTCAAACGGAATTAAGTGAGCACGCTTAACACCACGTCGAACGGATTCAATAGCCCATTTGAGATAAGACTGAGTTTGTGCCTCTAAGCTTTCGGTGGCAACTAGCTTTTCAGCTTCGGCTCGTGCGAGCTCAGTAATCAGCCGACCATCGGCATCACGTACTCGGTTGTCACGCGTGACAAATAGCAACTTATCTGCTTTTAGAGCGCCGGCTACACTAGTTGCCAGCTCCTCCATGGCCAGATTAAAGGCTTCACCGGTAGGAGAAAAACCAATAGGTGATAGGAGGACAATTGCATTAAGCGATAAGGCCTTGCGGATTGAGTCTAGGTCAAACTTACGTACTTTACCGGTATGCTTGTAGTCAACGCCATCAACAATACCAACGGGTTGAGCGGTTACAAAGTTACCAGAGATAATATGAATCTGTGAGTTAGACATCGGTGTGTTAGGCAGCCCTTGACTAAAAGCGGCCTCAATATCCAGACGGATTTCACCCGCCATCTCCTTGCAGCACTCAAGCACATCGGCTGGGGTGGGTTCAATCACCCCTCGTTGTAGCTGCTTATCAATACCTTTAAGTTGAAGCTGCTGATTAACTTGTGGGTGGGAGCCGTAAACAACAACTAATTGAACACCCAAAGCACTCAGCAATGACAAATCAATCACCAGATTGTTAAGCTTGCCATCTTCGATTAACTCACCACCAAAGGCGACGACAAAAGTTTTGCCCCTGACCTCGCGCATATAAGGCGCAACCTCCCTGAACCATCGCACGAATTGCGTTGGCGCAAACTCAGCAGCTTCAAGAGCAGATACGGTTTCAAATTCGTGGGGGTTGGTCATAGGTGCTTAAACCTCTTAGCTAATATAAGATTGATGTAACGTTTGATTTTAGCTCAATTCGCACTCTTGTATAATCTTAACAAGGCACAATCTACTAAGCCTTAATGACCTTATAAAAAATACCTAATTATTACTCTATTACTTATGCAGAAAAAACAAGATCAAGAGCATTCTGATCTTTCCAAAAAAGCGACTAAAAAAGCCACCAAAAAAACGACCAGAAAAGTCGTTAAAAAAGCCGCTAAAAAGACCATAGCTCAAAAAGCGGCGGTTAAACGAGTTTTACCGATAATCGATTTTCCCGATGATTTACCGGTTAGTGAGCGCAGAGAAGAAATACAAAAAGCGCTTGAGCAGCACCAGGTGATTGTTGTTGCGGGTGAAACAGGCTCCGGTAAAACCACCCAGCTACCTAAAATTTGTTTAGCGATGGGTCGTGGCCAGGACAAAATGATTGGTCACACTCAGCCACGCCGTATTGCGGCCGTTTCAGTTGCTAAGCGTATCGCTCAAGAACTTAAAACTGAGGTGGGTCAATGGGTAGGCTATCAGGTCCGCTTTAGTGACAAGACAGGTCCTAGTTCAGCGATTAAATTGATGACTGACGGTATTTTATTAGCCGAAACTCAGCGTGACCCCTTATTAAAACGTTATGACACCATCATCATTGATGAGGCTCATGAACGTAGTTTAAATATTGATTTTTTATTGGGCTTTTTAAAAAATCTTTTACCAAAGAGACCTGATTTAAAAGTCATCATTACCTCTGCCACAATTGATGCGCAGCGTTTTGCCGATCATTTTCAAGAAAGAGAAGATAAACCGGCTAAAGTCATTGAAGTCACTGGGCGCATGTACCCAGTCGAGATTCGTTATCAACTCACAGACAGTCAACTAATTACCGCTACTAAAGATGAGGATGAGGAGCTGGAACAACCTGAGTTGACTGAGATGATTAGTGATGCGGTAGCGGAGTGTATACGCTCCGGACCGGGTGATATCTTGGTTTTCTTGCCTGGTGAACGAGAAATTCGTGAGTCAGTGGATGCCTTGCGTAAGCCTAATCAACCAAGTCTTGAGGTGTTGCCGCTATTTGCTCGCATGTCACAGCAAGACCAGGAACGCATTTTTAGGCCGACCACTAATGTGCGCCGAGTGATTCTCGCTACTAACGTGGCTGAAACCTCATTGACCGTACCGGGCATCCGTTTTGTGATCGATAGCGGTCTTGCCAGAGTTAAGCGTTATTCATGGCGTAACAAGGTGGAGCAGCTACAAATTGAGCCAATTTCCCAAGCCGCAGCTAACCAGCGAGCAGGTCGTTGTGGGCGTTTAGGACCAGGCATTTGTATTCGGCTTTATTCTGAAGAAGACTTTAAATTACGCTCGGAATACACCGATCCCGAGATTCTACGATCATCGCTAGCTGCGGTGATATTACGCATGAAAGCCTTACGCTTACACGATATTGAGGCTTTTCCCTTTGTTGATAAGCCAGCTGGTCGTGCCATTGCGGATGGCTATCATTTGTTGCAGGAATTAGGTGCCATTGATGAGAATAATCGTTTAACCCAAACGGGCAGGTTATTGGCAAGATTGCCGCTGGATCCTCGCATTGCTCGTATGATTTTGGCTGCCAAAGAGCATAATTGCCTGACTGAGATGATCATCATTGCCTCGGCCTTATCGATACAGGATCCCCGTGAGCGTCCTTTTGACGCCCAAGAAGCTAGTACGCAGGCTCATTCTAAATATAAAGATAAAGACTCAGAGTTCGTATCTTATTTAAAATTATGGCAATGGTATCAGGAGCAATACGATAATAGAGAGTCTAATCGTAAGCTTCAGCGTCAGCTACGTAAAGAGTTCTTGTCGCCTGTTCGTTTGCGCGAGTGGCACGATATTTATCAGCAGTTAAAAATTCTGGTTGAGGAGCAGAAGTGGCGTTTCAATCAGGTGGAAGCAACCTATGAAGAATTGCATCAGGCACTCTTAACAGGGCTCTTGGGTAATATTGCTTTACGTAGTGAGTCAAGTCGTGAGTATGAGGGAGCCCGTGGGATACGATTTTATGTTCATCCTGGGTCTTATCTACATCGAAGCTCGGCTAAATGGATTATGGCTGGGGAGCTTGTTGAGACAACGCGTTTATTTGCTCGTACCGTAGCTAGAATCGAGCCACAGTGGATTGAGCGCACGGGTCGCCATTTATTGAAAAAAATGTATTCTGAACCGCATTTCGATCCGCGTCGTGGGCAGGTCATGGTTTATGAGCGTGCCACACTCTACGGTTTGCAAGTTTACCAGGGGCGTAAAGTCGGCTATGGTCGCTTGGATTCAGCCCATGCTCGTGAGTTATTTATACGTGAGGCGTTGGTAGAAGGTAGTATTAAAAATCCATTACCTTTTTTAGTACATAACTTGCGCCTGATTGAAGAAATTGAGCATCTTGAACACAAGTCACGCCGTCAAGATATTCTCGTTGATGATGAGTTAATTTATCGTTTTTATGAGCAATTGATTCCTGAAGACATGCACCAGGTGGCTACTCTTGAGCATTGGTATAAAAGCTTGGATGACAGCGGCAAAGCGCGCTTGGAGCTAAATAAAGACGAGTTGATGCGTCATGAAGCGGCAGGTATTAGCACGGAGCAGTTTCCCAAGCGTTTGGACTATGATGGCTTAAGTTTAGCCTTGTCTTATCACTTTGAGCCGGGCTCCCCCAAAGATGGGGTGACCTTGGAATTGCCGGTTTATGCTTTAAATCAGATCGATCCCATTGTGGGTCAGTGGTTAGTACCTGGCATGCTAAAGGAAAAAGTGGAATTGTTACTGCGTTCCTTACCGCAACGATTACGCCGTCATTGCGTGCCGATTCCAGATTATGCAGAACGCTTTGTTGAAGCGGTTACTGAGGATGTAAAGCGTCAGGAATCACCTTTGCTCAATGTTCTGATTGAGGATATTTGGGAGCAAAAAAGAATTCGCATTAACACCACAGATTTTAAAGAGGAAAATATTCCACCGCATCTATCCATGATATTTAAGGTGGTTGATGAGCATGGACGTATGCTGAGTGCTAGTCGCAATTTGGCCTTATTAAAAGCTGAGCACGCACCGGTTGCTCAAGAGAGTTTTAGGCAGTTATTAGATAAAGATCGCCAAACTAAAGAAACACTAGCAGACAATCTTCACATAACGAACTGGAGCTTTGGGGAGCTACCGGAATTACTCGAAATCAAACGTGGACGACAGTTAGTCGTTGGTTTTCCAGCCTTGGTTGATCAGGGAGTAGATTGCCGTATTGATGTATTTGATGAGCTTCACGAGGCCACAGTAGCGCATCGTAAAGGCTTGATTAGGTTGTTTAAAATTGCCCTTAAGGAGCAGATTCGCTATCTTTCTAGGAATCTCAAGGAACTGCCACAATTAGGTATGCTTTATATGGCGTTGGGAACTCAGGATGAGCTTAAAGAGGAAATTATTGATTGTGCCTTAATTCAATCGTGTCTCGCTCAACCATGGCCGACTAAAGAGCAGGACTTTAATGAACGGGTCAAAGATGCTAAGGCTCGATTTGGTTTACTATTGCAGGAGGTGATTCGTTTGTTGCAGCAAATAATGAACGAATGGGCACTTGCACTCAAAAAGCATAATACGATTAAGGCACATAAAGCGAGCTATGACGATATTTGGCAGCAGCTCAATGGCTTGATCTATAAAGGTTTTTTAAGTCGTGTAGAATATGCCACCTTACAGCATTACCCACGATACTTAAGAGCGGTACAATTGCGTATTGATAAATTGAAAAATGACCCTCGTCGTGACCAGCAGTTGATGCAAGAGGTGCAGAGTCTGCAAACTAAGTATCAGCGTCGATTGAGCCAATTAAAAGGTGTGCACGATCAGCAGATGGATGAGTTTGCCACTTTGTTGCAGGAGCTCAGAGTAGCATTGTTTGCACAGGAGCTACGCACCCCCATGCCGGTTTCAGTCAAGCGCCTCGAAAGAGCATGGCAGAGTATGTCACAGTAAAGTAGTTTTAGAGAGTAATTATGTCCGATACCTTACTTGCAGCCGCTGAAAATACAGCGACTGAAGTCCAGTCAACTCCCGCTTTTGTGCATTTGAGAGCCCATTCCGAATACTCGGTAGTGGACGGCACTATTCGCACCGGTGAATTGATCAAACAAGCGGTAGCCTATAATCAACCGGCGTTGGCCTTGTCGGATTTAGGTAATTTATTTGGCTATATCAAGTTTTATAAAGCGGCACGTAGCGCGGGGATTAAGCCGATTGCAGCCTGCGATTTCTGGATCGACAACCCTGATGATGAGAAAAAACCATTTCGTTGTCTACTGATAGCCCGTAATCATGACGGGTATTTACAGTTGTGTGAGTTGATCTCCAAATCTTGGATCGATAATCCACAAATTGATCGTGGTCAATTAAAACCAGAGTGGTTAGAACAAGCGGCGGATACTGATGGCTTAATTATGCTGTCAGGAGCACGTCAAGGCGATATCGGACAGGCTCTAGAGGTAGGGCGTTTTGAGCAAGCGGTGAGCTTAGCCAAGCGCTGGGGGCAGTTTTTCCCGAACCGTTATTATATTGAATTACAAAGAGCAGGTTTCGATGGGGATGAGCGTTATGTTCAAGAAGCACTCAAGGTGGCACAGCAAAGTGGCTTGCCAGTGGTTGCAACACATCCTATACAGTTCTTAAAAGCTGACGATTTTGATATTCACGAAGTGCGTGTTTGTATCGCTCAGGGTGAGGTTATTGGCAATCACAATCGTCCGAAACGCTTTAATCCTCAACAATACTTCGTCAGCTCTGAAGAGATGTTGCAAAAGTTTAGCGATATCCCATCGGCTACCCTCAATGCGGTAGAAATTGCTAAACGCTGTAACCTCACCATTGAGTTGGGTAAACCAAATTTACCGGACTTCGAAACCCCTGAGGGGATGACTCTAGGCGAATACTTAATCGACCTTTCACACAAGGGACTTGATGAACGTTTAGCTTTTTTATTCCCTGATCCAGAGGAGCGTGCTAAGCAGGAAGCGGCTTATCGTGAGCGCCTTGACCTTGAGTGTGAAATTATCATCAGCATGGGTTTCCCCGGTTATTTCCTAATTGTTCAGGACTTTATTAACTGGGGTAAAAGTAACGGTGTCCCTGTGGGGCCAGGACGTGGTTCGGGCGCAGGGTCTTTAGTGGCTTATTCATTAGGGATTACCGATCTTGATCCGATTCGTTATGACTTGTTATTTGAGCGGTTTCTGAATCCTGAACGAGTTTCCATGCCTGACTTCGATATTGACTTCTGTCAGGATAAGCGTGAAAAAGTCATTGAGTATGTTAAGGAAAAATATGGTCGTGCAGCAGTAAGTCAGATTGCTACCTTCGGTACCTTAGGTGCTAAGGCAGTGGTTCGAGATGTCGGACGAGTACTTGAAATGCCGTATTCGCTGTGTGATGGCTTGTCTAAACTGATCCCATTTAACCCAGCCAAACCATGGAGTTTGAGCGATGCCATGGAAGGGGAGCCGGAGTTTAAGCGTCGCTATGATCAAGACGAAGAGGTTAAGTCCATTGTCGACAGTTCCTTGCCCCTTGAAGGGCTTGTGCGTAACGTGGGAATGCACGCAGGGGGCGTACTAATTGCGCCCGGTAAGCTGACCGACTTCTGTCCCTTATACTGCCAGC
>LSQX01200946.1_pt1 | contig 14421 bp, 13 predicted proteins | sample 654561 | NCBI WGS metagenome assembly LSQX01 (sample SAMN04489861, study PRJNA283612) | anaerobic digester metagenome | isolation source: 4 biogas reactors fed with cattle manure at either 37C or 55C with and... | place: Denmark: Kongens Lyngby | collected 2014
GCATCTGCGGCAGCGACCTCAAGTACTACCGGGGCGAGAACCCCTGGGCGCTGCACACGCTCGGCCACCACGTGGACAACCCGTCCAACATGGTGCTGGGCCACGAGTTCTGCGGCGTTGTGCACGATGTCGGCCAGGCCGCATACCAGCCGCTGCTCGGCAAGCGCGTCTTTGTCGAGCCCTTCAATACGTGCGGACGTTGTGAATACTGCCGCACCGGCCGCTACAACTTGTGCCGGCAGACCCGCCACATCGGGCACGGGGCCGGCTGGGAGCCGATGGACTTTTTCCCCGGCGGCATGGCCGAATATTGCCCGGCCTGGGCCACCCATGTCTACGAACTGCCCGATGCGATCAGCGATGAGGAGGCCACCTTTCTCGATCCGCTGGCGGTCGCCGTCCATGCCGTTTCGGTATCCCGCCTGCAAGCGGGGCAATCGGTTCTGGTGCTGGGATCCGGCCCGGTCGGACTGCTGATCGCCCAGGTGGCCAGGGCGAGCGGTGCTTTCCCGGTCATTTGCACCGACCTGTTCGACAAGGCGCTCGAGGTCGCCCGGACGGTCGGCATCGACCGGCCCGTCAATGTACGTGAGACCAACCTGGTTCCGCTGCTGCTGGCGGACACCCAGAACCGCGGCATCGACGTCATCTTCGACACCGTCGGGTCGGCCGAGACCCAGGAGCAGGCGCTGCGCCTGCTGGCAAACAGCGGCACGCTGGTCAACATGGTGTCGCACACCGATACGCTGCCCTACCGCCTGATGGACATCAGCGGCGAAAAACACATCACCGGCAGCTCCAACAACCTGTACGGCGATGTCCTGACGGCGATCAGCCTGCTGGCCTCCGGGCGTGTCCAGGTCCAGCCGCTGATCACGCACCGCGTGGCCCTCGCCGATGTCAGCCAGGGGTTCGAGTTGCTGCTGGACCGCGCCTCGAGCCGCGCGCTCAAGGTGATCGTTCTGCCTTGACCGGTGATCCGGCCAGGTGGCTGTCACGGAAAGACAGCGGCGTCATACCGGTCTGGCGCTTAAAGACCATGCTGAAATAGGAGGGCGTGGAAAAGCCGCAGGCCGCCGCGATTTCGCTGCAGGTCAGCGCCGTGTGCAGCAGCAGGTAGCGCGCCCGGTCCAGACGAACCTGCTGCAGGTACAGCGCCGGTGTCTTGTGTGTCATTCTGGCAAACAGGCGGTGAAAATAGATGGGGCTGAGGTTGGCCCGGTTGCTCAGGTCCGCCAGCGTCAGCTTCTCGGCGTAATGGGCGTGCAGGTAATCCAGCGTGTCCATGACGGCTTCTTCGCTCTGCCGCTGCGCCCGGCCGGCAGGCCCCCGGGCGGCATCCGCACAGAGCAGTCGGATCAGCTCAAGCAGGCGGATTCGCAAGGCCAGCCGATCCGTTTCGGACTTGGAGCGGGCCAGCAGGTTGATTGCGGAGAAGCAGTCGATGTAGGCGCTCTCATCCTGGACCTTCATGTAAGCCGGGATCGCGTCAAAGGCGGGGTTTCGGATCTGTGCCTGGAAGCTGAGGTAGCGTGTGCTGGAAAAATCGTCCAGTGTCTTGCCGCTGTCGCCGGTCGGGTCAATCGTGATGTACCAGCAGGTATAGGGCGGCAAGCTGTTGCAAGTCTGCCCCGGCCGGCGCAGGATCACGTGGCCTTTCCCGATCGCGTACCCGGTGCCGTCGACCCACATCTGGCCGCCAGGCGCGACGAAAAACTCGATTTCATAGTCGTAGGCAAACCGTTCCGGCGTGCGGGCGCCGGGCGAGCGGACCCCTGTGCCGCTGCCAGCCGAATAGCCGATGTTCAAAACACGGGGATCCAGCTCATCCAGGGAAATGCTGCGTTGCAAAATGGACACCATCTTCATCACCATAAGCTAATATTTTGATAGCCAAGGCTAAGGCTCTGGCTTGACGGAACGGTTCATTTTGCCTGATTATAACACTTAGGATCACAAAAATAAGTCAAGATCCTGATACACCTGAGAAAGGCGAGGCGAATACCATGCTGGATAGTCCGACCGTCAAGCGAATTGCCAAGGAAATGGGGGCCGACCTGGTCGGCATCACCCCGATGTCACGTTTCGAGGGCGCGCCCCTGCAGATGGATCCGCGCACGATCATGCCCAATGCCAAGTCCATGGTTGTCGTGGGCTTCCGGATCAACCGCGGCGCCCTGCGCGGCATCGAGGAAGGGACGCATTTCATGAACTATGCCTCGATGGCCTACGGGGCTGTCAACACGGTTTTCATGCCCAACTTCATCATCCGCTTCAGCCGTATCTTCGAGGACGAGGGCTACGAGGCGATGCCGTTCGGCTATGAGAGCACCTTCGGCAACTCGGTCGACAGCTGGGTCAAGCCGGACCCCGACGGGCCGAATCCGCCGCTGCGCGACAACATGCTCTGGAGCAAGCCGGTCGCCCCGGGCAAGCCGGCCCCGGACGTGCTGGTCCATGTCCGCATCGCCGCCTACCTGGCCGGGCTGGGCGAAATCGGCTACTCCAAGGTCTTCCTGACGCCGCAGTTCGGGCCGCGCCAGCGTCTGTTCATGGTCATGACCGAGCTCGAACTGGAGCCCGATCCGATCTACAGCGGGCCGCCGCTCTGCAACCGCTGCATGGCCTGCGTCCGGGAATGCCCCGGCCAGGCGATCAACCCGGACAAGACGGTCAAGGTGACCCTGGCCGGACACGAAGTCGAATGGGGCGAGTTCGACCCCTACAAGTGCCTCTGGGCGTTCCGGGGTGCCGAGGAAGTCAAGGAAGGCGAAAAGGGCCGCTACATCGCCGGCCGCGACGACTTCAAGCCGTCCCCGTACACGCCGTTCTACAAGAAGCCGGCCAACACCTTCACCCACGGCGAAGCGATCTGCGGCGGACGCGGCTGCATCCGTGCCTGCATGGTCAACATGGAAAAACGCGACATCCTCGAAAACAAGTTCAAGACGCCCTTCCGCACCGAAAAGCCCTGGCTGGTCGACTGGTCGGACTACAATCCCGAGGACCCGCGGGCGCGTTAAGCAACGTTCAGGTAGGCTGTGACCCGCGCCATTCCCAGCCGGCCTCAAACAGGCGCAGCCGGTGTTTCGGGCTGTAGGGATGCCTGGCCGCTTCCAACTCGTCCAGCTCAACCCCGATGCCCGCCTGCTCGCCAGGCTGCAGGTACCCCTGCACGACCTGGGGACAGCCAGACAGCACATCCCGGGCCCAGGCGATATGAAAGTCGTCGAAGCATTCCTGGATCAGCACATTGGGAATCGCCGCGCCAAGATGCGCGTTGACCGCCGTCGTAAACGGGCTCTGGGCACTGTGCGGCGCCAGCCAGGCGCCATAGCTGCGCGCAACGGCACCGGCCTCGAGCAGACCGGAAACGCCGCCGATCCGGAGCGTCTCTGGCTGGACAAAGGATACAATCCGGCCCTGCAGCAGTTCAGACACCTGCTGCAGGGCTGTAAACCGTTCGCCGGAAGCGACCGGAACAGGTATGGCGCGCGCCACCTCCAGCGTCGCCGCAATGTCGTAGGACAAGACGGGTGTCTCGAACCACATCGGATGGTACGCTTCCAGCAGCCGCCCGATCCGGATGGCCGTTGCCACGCTGAAGCGGTCGTGCGCTTCGATCATCAGGTCTGTCTCATCGCCGACAGCGGCGCGTACCGCCGCGACAATCGCCAGCGATTTCTTTTCCTCAGCAGGCTCCAGGAACTGGTACGCGTGGCCAAAGGGGTCGAACTTGAGGGCGGTGTAGCCCATGGCGACGACCTCGGCGGCCCGTTCTGCGAAAAAAGACGGTTCGCGCGGGCCTTGGTACCAGCCGTTGGCATACGCCCGGATCCGGGGGCGCGTTCGGCCGCCCAGCAGACGGTAGAGCGGCAGGCCGGCCGCTTTCGCCGCAATATCCCAGCAGGCGATGTTCAGGCCGCTGAGTGCAGCGGAGATAATCGGCCCATGCACCAGGAACAGCGCTTTGCGCCACCGGTCGCCAAGGCCTTCTATTTGTGTTGGATCTTCCCCGATGACCAGGTCGCGTATTTCCTCGAGCATCGCTTCGACCGCCCGCGTACCCAGACCATACGTGCATTCACCCAGGCCGGTGATGCCCTCATCGGTCGTCAGCTTGACGAAGAGCCAGTTTTTCCACGGATTGCCGACCACAATGGTGTGCATGCCGGTGATTTTCACAGGGCACCTCCCCAAAACCTGCTCAGCTGGTGATCAGGCGATCGACGACCAGCTGGCGGAACTCAGGCGACAAGGTCATGAAATAGGCGGTAAAGCCGGTGACCCGGACCACCAGGTCGGGGAACCGTTCCGGCTCGCGGTGCGCGGCACGGATCTGCCCGGCATCGACGATGTTGATGTTGATCAGGGTGCCGCCGCGCTTGAGATGGGTTTCCAGCAGGGCCATGACCCGCTCGATACCGCCCTCGGCCGCCGTAATGCCCGGGTCGAGCTCCAGCTGGAACGGCGCCGTGTTGCCGCGGCCGCACTGGACCGATGCGATGGCCTCGGACAAGGTGGTCAGTTCGCCGTTCTTGACCGAACCGGGCATCGGGTTGGCGCCGTGGTTGATCGGGGCAAAGGCCAGCCGTCCGTCCGGAGTCGCCCCGACCTGTTTGCCGTAGGCGATCGTGCGCGACCAGGAGAACAACCCGGGGATGAACTGGATGCCCTCTTCCGAGACGCCGTTGACCGTCAGGTCGGTGAACAGGCGGGATATTTTCACCGCCCATTGCTGGCCGAGGCTATCGCGCTGGCCATACTTGGGTGCCGTCAGCAGCAACGCCCGGATCCGGGTGCCGTCCGCCTCGGTATAGTTGGTCCGAAGCGCCCCGGCCACATCCTGCCAGGTCAGCCGCTGTTCCCGGACCACGCGCTGATCGAGCGCCGCGAAGGCGTCCGCGGCGACCGCGATGCCGGAAGCATCGATCCCGATCGTGTAATAGTCGAGGCTCTTGGCGGACGCGTCGCGCCCCTTCTCGATGGGTCCCTGGCAGAACAGGTTGAGGAACAGCTCCGGCGAATTGTAGCGGTTGGTGCGCAGGTGAAAATCCGTCGTTTTGCAGACCACCTCGATGGCCTGTCCCAGGTGATACGCAAAGCCGTCCCAAAGCTTGTCCAGGGTCGGTTCCGGATCCCGGGCCAGCAGTTCGTCAAAGGCCACCGCGAAAATCCGGGCCAAATTGATCTTGATGCTGTCGTTAAGGCAGTATTCCACGCCGGGAATCGCCATCCAGTTGCAGCCGACGGCGATTCGCTGCCGGGCCAGTTCGGCGCTGAAGCCGTTTTTCATGAACCCGCTGACCAGCGACTCGTCGCCCGAAAAACGCGGCCAGCCGTTCTTGTGCTTGAAGAGCAGTTCCACGCCGCGGCGGAAAAAGGCCCGGTCCAGGCCGTCGTGCACCCGGATGGTCAGGTTGGCGCTGACGTTGAGCCGGTCGGCCGCCTCGAGGATCAGCCAGGACAGCCGGTTGGTGATGTCCTGCCCGCTGGCGTCCGGGCCGCCCAGCTGGTAATACTTGGTGTCGGACATCAGAAGACCGGTCAGCAAAAAGACGGCGTCCTCGTCGTCGATCAGGCCGGCGGCGCGGTCGCTTTCATAAAACGGTCGGAGCAGCTGGTCCAGCTGGCCGCCGCAGCCCTCGCGGTTGTAGGCGCGGCCCGCGACATTGTACCAGGCCATGAACTGGCAGGCTTCGCGCAGCGTGCGCGGCGGTCCGGTGGCGATATGCTCATTGGCCTCAAGCATGGCCGCCAGGTTGGCGCGCAGATCGGGATCGTTTTCCAGCGTCAACTGGCGCCGGATCTCGTCTGAGGTTCGCCGGATCCAGGCGATGATCGCTTCGACGACGATCGCTTCCGCCTGGTAGAAGCTGCGGGTCTCTTCATCTGCGCCATGAAGGGCTTCATAGCGGCGCACCTTGTCCAGCAACCCCTGCCAGCCCAACTCGAACCCGATGCGGATATCACCGCAGAAGTGGTGCACCTGCCCGATGCCGTGGTCGATGGCGTATTTCTCGATCAGGGGCACGTATGCGTCGAACGGGTAGTCCGGGTTCCAGCGCAGCTTGCGGTATCGCTGCAGGATCTTGAAGTAATTGCCGACGACCGCGTTGTAGGGCACGACGACCGGCGGAAAAGCCTCGGTTAGCGACCGGTAGTTGACAGCCCAGGCCATCGTGCCGTGGAAGTCGCCGTTGGCGTGGTTGGGGGTCGGCTTCCAGTCGAAGCCCTCCGGCGCGACCAGCGAATGGTAGTCGTCTTCGTCCATGGCGCCGTTGACCGCCATCTTCTTTTTGGTCTCGGCGATCTTGTCCTGGCGCAGGCGGGCCGTCCACGCCCTGTAGCGCTTGATTTTTTCTTCTGCTGGTGTCATGCTGTGGCTCCTCTCGATGAGCTGTGCTCAGTCCGGGCGATGGCAACGAAGCGCCTGACCGTCTCAGGCGGCAGCGCCTGGGCATCCGGCAGGGTATAGGTCTGGCCGATCGGTTCGTACTTGGCCTTGGCGAAGGGGTTGTAATTGAGCAGTTCGTAGTCTGCCCGCGGGCAATGCTGTGCGATCCAGCGGGCGATCGCGCGGATGTTGTCGTCGTCCGCGGTCCAGCCCGGGATCAAGGGCGTCCGGATCACCAGCGGCACGGCTTCGCCGGCCAGCCGCTCCAGGTTTGCCAGCAACAGGCGGTTGGAGACACCGGTCGCCGCGCGATGCCGGCTATCGTCGAGCAGCTTGATGTCGCAGAAGATGCGGTCGAGCAGGGGCAGGATCGGTTCGAGTATGCTGTACGACACGGACAGGTTGCTTTCGATCGCCGTGTCGATCCCCGCTTCCCGGCAGCGTTCCAGGAGCGATTGGACGAAGGCCGGCTGGAGGAGCGGCTCGCCGCCGGACAGCGTGACACCGCCGCCGGAGGCCCGGTAATAGTCCGCGTCCGCCGCAATGACCTGGAAGACCTCGTCGACGCCCATCGTCTGCCCGATCTGTACCAGCGCCCCCGCGGGACAGGCGTCGACGCAGGCGAAGCAGGATGTGCAGCGATCGGGGAAAAACCGGCGGCCGTCCGGTCCAAAGCAGATCGCTTCACCAGGACAAACGGCCGCACAGGCCTGGCAGCCGATGCACTTGTTCGCGTAAAAAGCCAGCGTCGGAGCGGCAGCGATCGCTTCCGGGTTGTGGCACCACAGGCAGGACATCTGGCAGCCCTTCAGATAGACCGTCGTGCGGATGCCCGGCCCGTCGTGCAGGCTGAAGGATTGGATGTCCGAGATGAGTCCTGTTATCTGCGCCATGGGCGGCCCCTTTCGCTTCTGAGGGACTGTTCATCAATAAGTTGCTCGATAGGTTCTCCGAGAGATTGACCAGACGCGTCAATCTCTCAAAGAAAAGAGCAACACATTCCTTAACAGTCCCTTACTTCACCTTGACTATGGCACGGATCGCCCGGACAAACAAGAACAGCTCCTGCTGAAAAGTGTTCTGATTTTGTGATTTCGGGTATAATGCAGGTATGAAACGCGTTTCGACAGTCGTCATCAAGCCTACGGATCTCGAGGAGCGGCTGGATTTCAGCCTGGAGGTTCCGCACACGGTTCACCTGAAGTCCTTTCCCGAGGAGGACATCGTTCCGCTGCACTACGGCGAGACGCTGGAAATCCTGCTCTGCGACGGTCTGGCCGGCGAGCTTGTCATCGACGGCAAACCCTATGAGCTGGGCGGCCGGCAGGTGTTCGTCATACCGCCCCTGACGGTCCACGCCAACCGGATCCAGGCCGGTCCCGGGCAGATGGCCGTCGTTAAGGTTTCCTTTCCGGACCTGGCCCACTTCATGGACATCCCCGCCATGCTGGCCTACCAGGGTTTGTCGCTGGATCGCCTCGATCCGACCGGACCGCCCTACGACGCGCTCCGGCCGATCGTCGACCGCTTGATCGAGCACGACGACAGATTGTTCTTGCGCATGGCCGCCTTGATCGACCTGTTCGCCCTGCTCAGCCGCCACATGGCCTCCGGCGAGAAGATTGCGCCGGCGGTCAGCCAGGCGAAAAACGACTTTCTCAAGGCCGTGATCTCCTGGACCCAGGCCCAATACGCCCAGCCGGTATCGCTGGCGGACATCGCCAGCCATATCGGCTACAGCAAATCGCATTTTTGCCATTTGTTCCGGGAACTGACCGGGATGACCTGGACGGCCTACCTGCACAGCGTCCGTGTCTCCGCGGCCTGCCGCCTGCTCCAGGATGGCCTGACCGTCGGCGAGGCTGGCGAACGGTGCGGCTTTGCCAACCTGTCGCATTTCATCCGCATTTTCCGCCAGGTCCGCGGCCTGACGCCGCGGGCCTACCAGCAGCACGGCGGAGACCGCCCTGCCGTCAGGCGGTAACGACCTCCACGCCGCTGGCGCGGACCGTGCGCAGGGTATCCGGATCGGCGTCGCGGTTTGTAACCAGGCAGCCGATTGCCTGCAGGGCGCAGATGTTGTTGAAGCTCTCCCGGCCCAGCTTGCTGCTGTCCGCCACAATGATCGTCTGGCGCGAACGGCTGATCATCGCCCGGTTGATTTCGGCTTCCTCGGCGTGATAGGTCGTGATGCCGGCCGAATCGATGCCGTCAACGGACAAGATGGCTTTGTCGGCCTTGTACTGGGCCAGCTGCGCCAGGGCGTCGCTGCCGGAGGTGAACGCGTACTGGGTGTTGATCCGGCCGCCCAGCAAAATGACGCGAAAGGTCGGAAAATCGCCCAGTTCCATGGCGACAGCCAGGGAATTGGTCAGAATGTTCAGCCGCTGCCGGCGGCGCAGGGCGATGGCGGTCAAGAGGGTCGTCGTGCCGGAATTGATCAGGAGCGTCTCGCCGTCGGCTATAAGCTCCGCCGTCGCCGCCGCGACTTGCTGCTTGGCTTCGGTACGGGTCTTTTTCTGCTGCAGGTAGCGACCCTGGGCCAAGTGCAGGACCGTGGCGACCGCACCGCCCGGCACGCGCTCCAGCAATCCGTTTTCCTCGAGAATTTTGAGGTCGTGGCGGATAGTCACTTCCGACACACCCAGTTCCCGGCCCAACTCCTGGACCCGGACACGGCCGGTGCGGGTCAGCTGTTCCAGGATCACCCGCCGGCGGTCGTCAATGCGCAAACCTTCCGTTGTCATGCACACCTCTCCCGTCAACGGCTCTTGTTCAGCTTTTCGCCGACGGCTCCGCCCGGATGGATCAGGGCAAACTGCTCTTTGCTGTAATCTGTTTCCACGATCAGGGCCGCGAGCAGGGCGTCGAAAACCGCCAGGGTAGCCACAAAGCTCGATGTGGCCATCAGGTTGAGCGGGTCGCTTTCCGAAGCGATTTTCAGCCGCAGCAGCACATCCGCCTCCATGCCCAGCGGCGAGGCCAGGTTCTCGGTCACGGCGATCAGGACCGCCTTCTTTTTCTTGACAACATCGATGATCGGCAGCAGTTCAGCTGTCTTGCCGCCGCGGGAGACCATGATCACCGCGTCGCCGGGCTGGACACAGCCCAGGCCGCCGTGGATGGCTTCCGAGGGCGGCATGAATTTGGCCGGCTGCTCGATGCAGCACAGCGAATGAGCCAGCTTCATCGCGGCGATGCCGGAGGAACCGCTGGCGCAGGTGATGACACGCGGCGCAGCCACGACGGCCGCCACGGCCCGGGACAGCGATGCTTCGTCCAGGCTGGCCAGGACGAAGCCGATGGCGCGCTGTTCGATTTGGATGGATTGACGGGCCGCAGCCCACGCTTCTGCTTTCATGACATCTGCCTCCACGTCTTTTTTACCGGAAATACCGGCTGATCCAACCGTATCATATTTCGTTTACGAAAGCAATTCGCAAATACATTGATCATTTTATTGAAATTATTGAAAGTTTTTCTTATGCTTAAGTAAGTCATTGCGTCACTGTACCGGAGGTGAACCTGTTATGTTCCAAGGCTTTCCCCTGCGCGCTCCGTTTTTTGAGATCGGCCCCAAGGCCTACCTCGTCGGCCAGGATGTCGTCGATCTGGCCAGGGCGGCCGATGAAGCGTCTGAGCGCTACAACGTCGACATCATCTTCACCGCGTCGTTTACCGACCTGGTGCCCGTCGCACAGGCCACCCGCCGCATCCACCTTTTCGCGCCCCACATGGACCCGATCCGGCCCGGGCGCGGCGTCGCGGATATCCTGCCCGAGGCGATCAAGGCGGCCGGTGCCGTCGGCGTCATGCTCAACCACAGCGAAAAACCGGTCACCCTCGCGGCGCTCAAAAAATCGATCGACCGCGCTGACGAGATCGGCCTGGCGACCATCGTCTGCGCCGACTCGATCGCCGAAGCGAGGGCGATCGCCTGTCTGAGGCCGAACATCATCGTGGCCGAGCCATCCGACCTGATCGGTACCGGCCAGGTCAGCGACATGGACTATGTCACGGAGTCGATCAGCCGCATCAAGGCCATCGATCCGACGATCCTGGTCCTGCAGGCCGCCGGGATCAGCAGCGGCAAGGACGTATACCGGGTCATCCGCGCCGGCGCGGAAGCGACGGGGTCCTCCAGCGGCATCGCCAAGGCGCCGGACCGGGCGGCGATGGTCGACGAGATGATCCGCGCCGTCCGTCAGGCCTGGGACGACCGGCTGGCGAAACAGAACGGCTAGAAACATGGAAACACGCGCGATGGCGCATGGATATATATTACTAGGAGGAAAAACCCATGAAAGTTTACCGCGACAGCATCAACGTCCAGTCCGCTGGACTGCACCCCACCTTTCACGATGTCACGAAAGACGTCAAGAAAATCCTCGCCGACTCCGGCATCCAGAACGGCATTTGTGTCGTCTACTCCCATCACACGACCTGTTCCGTCATGACCCAGGAGTGTTCGCATGACCAGACCTACTTCGGCCTGGAATACCTGCAGCAGGATCTGTGCAACATCATGGAGAAGCTGATCCCGACCTGCCGCGTCGAGGGCCAGTACATGCATCCCGGGCCCAAGCACATCGAGTTTGCCATGAGCGTCGGCGAAGTCGGCGAATGGACCAGCCTGAACACGGAGGCGCACCTGCGCTCCTGCTTCTTCGGCCGTTCTGAAAGCATCGTCGTCGTTGACGGCGCCCTCGACCTGGGCGAGTTCGGCTATGTCTACTTCATCGACTGGGACCAGGTTCGCGCCCGTCCCCGGACCGTTCAGGTTCAGATCATCGGCGAATGAGCATTTTAAAAAATGTAGCAAAAATCGAAGGATCGTATCAATTTTTGCTAATTTAGTCAGATTATCCAGAATAATCGCATAGAAACCAGTCAATTTTCATAAACCCCGGCCCACCCGGCCGCCAGCAGCGATGATATGATGGACGTGTCACGAGACCGTCCATCATTTTTTCTGGAAGGCAGGGTGCGTGCATGCGTCAACGCAACCAAAAACCATTTCTGTCCTATTTCCGGCGGAACTACGACATGTATCTGCTGTTGGTTCCCGCCCTGATCTTTATTACCATCTTCAATCTGGTTCCGATGTACGGCATCACGCTGGCTTTCAAAGACTACAACATGTTTGCCGCCGACACGCCGTTCATGTCGGTTTTCAAAAGCCCCTGGGCCGGCCTGAAGCATTTCATCGACATTTTCGGCAAAAGCGATTTCAAGAGCGCCCTGGCCAACACCCTGATCATCAGCGTCATGAAGATTGTCTTCATTTTCCCGATCCCGATCGCTTTCGCCATCCTGCTCAACGAAGTGCGCAACTTGCGCTTCCAGAAAAGTCTGCAGCTGGTCGTCTACCTGCCCCATTTCCTCTCCTGGGCGATCGTAGCCGGTATCTTTGTCGTCCTGCTGGGCTCCACCGGCGCCGTCAACACCATGCTCGTCTCCCTGGGCTTTGAAAAAGAACGCTTCTTGATGGACAATTCCATTTTCCGCCAGGTGCTGGTCTTCTCCGACGGCTGGAAAGAAGTCGGCTGGAGCTCGATCATCTATTTCGCCGCGATCGCCGGCCTGGACCAGGAATGTTATGAAGCATCCCGCGTCGACGGCGCCAACCGATTTCAGCAGATGCGCTACATCACGCTGCCCGGACTGGCCCCAACCATCATCCTGATGTTGATCATCCGGGTGGGCAACATCATGGAAGCCGGCTTTTCCCAGATCCTGGTCATGTACAACCCGACCGTCTACGAAACCGCCGACATCATCGGCACGTATGTCTACCGGGTCAGCCTGGGCAAGCTGAACTTCAGCACCGGCACGGCGGTCGGCCTGTTCAACTCGCTGATCGCACTTTTCCTCGTCGTCTCCGCCAATTCCGTCGCCAAGCGGATGACCGGCAAGAGCATCTGGTAAGGAGAGAACAGCATGGCTGAAGTCCGCAAAAAATTTGACCTGTTCATGATCGTCAACATCACGATCCTGTGTTTATTCGGTCTGATCACCCTGCTCCCGGTCATGAATGTCGTCGCCAAGGCATTCAGCGGCGAGGGTCCGGTCATCGCCGGCCAGGTTCTCTTCTGGCCCGTCCGGTTCCAGGTGAATACGGTCCGCTACGTGCTGACCCAGCCGGAGTTTCGCAACGCCTTCAGCATCACGGTTTTTGTCACCCTGATCGGCACCGCCATCGCGATGTTCCTGACGACGTCCGCAGCGTATCCGCTGTCCAAGCCGGCGCTGCGCGGCCGCAAGATCTTCCTTTATATCTTTGTCTTCGTGATGCTGTTCAACGCCGGTATGGTGCCGAACTACATCCTCTACCGCTCCCTCAAACTGACCAACACCATCTGGGCGCTGGTCTTTTCGGGCACGTTTTCCGTCTTCAACCTCTTTATCATGAAAAACTACTTTGAATCACTGCCCGAATCGATCGAGGAGAGCGCCCGCATCGACGGCGCATCCAATCTGGTCACGCTCTACCGGATCGTGATCCCGATGTCGCTGCCGGTCATTGCCACGATCACGCTGTTCTACAGCGTCGGTTTCTGGAACAACTACTTCGCCGGCGTCCTCTACATCACGACGCCCAAACTCAAGCCGCTGCAGCAGTACCTGTACGACCTGATCACGATGGCGCTCAACACAACCGATGCCACCGGCAACATTTCCGGTGATATCAACTCGATCATGAACCTGTCCGGCGAGAATGTCCGTTCGGCAACCATCGTCGTCTCCACCCTGCCGATCCTGCTGGTTTACCCCTTCCTGCAGAAATATTTCGTCAAGGGGGTTACCATCGGCTCGGTCAAAGGTTGATTACCGACAGGCTCTGGATGAAAGGAGGGGTCAGCAGCACCCGTACATGCGGACACGGAACACCGTATTTTGAACCAAAATAAGTGGAGGGAACACGAATGAACAAAACATGGATGAAATGGCTGCTGAGCGTCGTGCTGATCGCCGGACTGGTTCTGCCAGCCGTCGCCTGCACGGGCGGAGGCACCACCACAGCCGGCACCACGACCGGCGCGACCACGACCAAGCCCGGTTCAACGACCGCGGCGACGACAACCACCCAGGCAACCACCACGGCCGACCCGTTCTTGACCGGGGAAAAGCCAGAACTCAATATCCTGATGTATTACCAAGCCTACGACATGCATCAGCAGCCCAGTCATGCCGTGCTCGAGGAACTGACCGGTTATAAAGTCAACTGGTTCAACCTGCCCCAGGAAAATGCCACCGAGAAGCTGATGCTCGATATCGCCGGCGGTGTTTCCTACGACTTCATCGACCGGGCCATCGGCGGCGACGCCTACGGGCAGCTGAACGCCCAGAACGCCCTGATGCCCGTCGACGAACTGCTCGATAAATACGGCGCCAACATCATGGAAGCCGTTTCCGAGATCGCCTGGAAAGCCGTCGCCAACGCGGACGGCAAACGCTACGGCATTCCGCTGGAAGCCTTTGACGGTCCGCGCAGCGCCGACGGCGATCCTTACGGCGTGCTCAAGGGCGGTGTCGGCTTCCGTTCCGACGCCCTGGAAGCGATCAACAAGACGCTGCCGACCACCCTGGACGAATTCTACGATGTTCTCAAGACCTACAAGGACCAGACAGATAAGGTCCCCTTTTCCTCCAACGCGACCGGCTGGTACAATTTCCTGCTCTCCGGCTTCGGCATGGGTGATGCCGGCTGGTACAAGATCGACGGCACGTATGTGCACCGCATCAAGCACCCGGGCATGATCGATTACCTGAAATATGTCCAGAAGCTCTACGCGGAAGGCCTGCTTGACAACGACATGCCGATCAACGCCACCGCCAACGCCCGTGAGAAATACAGTTCGAACAACGCCATGGCCATTCCGATGTATTTCTGGGATATCCCGGCCCTCAAGGCGGCGCTTGAAACCAACAACCCGAACGCCAAGAACCTGATCGCCACCTTCCTGGCCAAGGATGCGGCCACCAAGCCGACCGTTTTCATCAACCAGGGCATCAGCAACATC
>LSQX01336204.1_pt1 | contig 14419 bp, 10 predicted proteins | sample 654561 | NCBI WGS metagenome assembly LSQX01 (sample SAMN04489861, study PRJNA283612) | anaerobic digester metagenome | isolation source: 4 biogas reactors fed with cattle manure at either 37C or 55C with and... | place: Denmark: Kongens Lyngby | collected 2014
GTAGGAGCATCGCTCCTCACCTTGTACTGGACAGGCAAGGAGCGATATCCGTAGTGAAAATCAGAAATTATCAAAAAACTTTTTCAGGGTTTCGTTTTCACGGAGCAGACGCTCTAAACGCTTCTGGCGGTAATACACACCGTCAACGCTCATATGCAGCCTGTCTGCAATTTCAGCCTTCTTGATTTTCTGAATCAAGCAGCTCCATAGTTCACGGTCAACGGGGTCGAAGGATGCGATAACAGCCGCAATGAGGTCGGTCTGTTCGTTACAGGAATATGTATCCTCAACACTCGTGCCTTCGTCGGCAATATCAAGGGTGAACTCTGTGCCGTCATCATTGAAGTCGATTGGCTTGTCCAGCTCAAGGGTGCGGCGTACATACGAAGAACAGCAGTCGCATTTGCGCTTACAGGCGACGCCGTTATTGATGCGGTCTCCCGAATCACAGTAATTGTAAAATGGGCAGTCGGCGCAAGTCACGGTGCAGCTTGCATGGGAGGTTTGTCCGATGCAGAGGTTTTTGCGTTCTGTCTCACGCTCTTCAGATTTAAGGTCGGCGGCATTGTTTTTGCCAAACTTTTCACCGAGTTCGTTGCGAGGAAGGCGGATAGCCATCTGATCGTCCGGGGAGTAGTACCAGCGTTGTGGATATGGGTTGTCCTCTGTTACAGGCTCAGCTGGTGCAAAGCACTCGCGGCGGGTGGTCTTGATACTGCTGCCATCCGACAGCATGATGTGGTATGATTCGTAGTGTTTTCTCTGATAATTCTGCATTTCTGTTTCCTCCGTTGATTTGCTGAGATTTCAGCGGCGGAGGAAACAAAAGAAGGGTCTGCATCCGATGGACACAGACCCGTTGCGCTAAAAATGAGCGCAACAAAGTAAGGTGGGTACATCGGAGCTTTCGCTGACGGCTTTTATTGCCGTCGCAAAACCTACCTTTGCATCCCGCCGCTTGATGGCCATCTCAGCGTTGAGATTTTTTCGAGAGCGTTATTCCGGCCCTCTGTAGAAGAGTATATCTTGGAATCAAAGGGTCATGTTGGACGCGCCTCGTCCACAAAAACGGCCCTGAAAACGCAAAAAAAGCCCGGCAAAGACTTCTTGTGAGAAGTCTTTGCCGGGCTTTAAAATGAATATGGGCGTTTATGACGCAAAAAAAGGTGGACGCGGCTCGTCCACCTTTCAAAAAAACTTATTCAATTATTTTTTCACGTTGGGCATCACTGGTAATTAACGGTGCTCCATGTTCAGCTAAAAATTCGTCTATCTTCAAAAATCGGTTGCCATACAGATAGGTCAAGGCAAAATTATACCATGCGTGAGCATCTTTCATTAGTATGAGTGGGCACGGGGAGTTTTTGATGATGTGCTGGCTGATTCCGGGCGTAAGATGAAGCCCAAGACATATCGTTACAAGCGACTCGGTAGTTGGGGCGCGGGCACCCTTGACAATCCGGCTGATGGTTTGATGGTCAAGCCCGATTACTCTTTCCAGTTCGGCATATGTAGTGTTGCGATTATCACACATCTTTTGAAGCGCCAATGCGTATGACAGCGGCAGTTCCTGAAGAATCCTTGCCTCTTCAAGCACAACGGAGGAAAGAATCTCTTTCTGCTTTTCCGGGCTTGAATACTGATTTCCGTTGCTATACTTGATGTCAAAGGTGACGGAGGAATCCTTATCTTTATTAAGGAAGCACTCGGTGTGATACCGTTCTTTCTGCCCGGACTTGACTTCCATGTCAAAGGTAAGGCAGCATAATTCCATATGCCTGCGGGCATATTTTGTAAGACACTGAGCACCTTCACCGTCTATAGTAACATATTTAGGGTCGTTGATAACGAAGTGCGAGTCAACATATATGTAGCTACCATCCTGAACGGTATTGCGGAAATCAAGGCTCGTAAAGAACAGAATAGCGGCATCCTGTGCTGGGACAGAAAATGTCTGATTACGCTTTATGGAATCCTTCTTAAAGGTGTGCGTCTGAACATACCGACCATCGACATAGTTAAATGCACCCACGGCTTCGTGGAATCCGGCATCAACCATTCGGATTTTAGCAGCCGTTCTGGAAACACCGAAAAAGGTAGCCAAGCCGTTAATGAGTGGTTCAATATAGTCCAGAATATCATCCGACCCGGATTTTGTGCGGTACTCGCGCATGAGCTCATACGCTTTAGTTTTGAACGGCGCAAGCGGCATCTGTATACGGGGAGCCAGAGCGTTTGCCTGCCATTCCATCCAGTCAGTAGCGGTTTTGCTGCTGTTGCCAGCACCTCCGGCTACCTTACAGCGGATTTGCGTGGCGCTTTCATTATACAGGCGTTCTAACTCAAAAGCCTTACGATGCTGATCCCAGTGGACACATTCGTGGACGATAGTGTTGTTGACTTGACCGAGGTTGCGAAGGAAGTAGGCTTTCGGGTCAACGATGATAGTTTTCGCTTTTATTTCGACCGATTCGGTTTTTTCGGTGTTATCGTCATATAATTCCGCAGTACAGTCCCTGAAACATAATTGTCCGAAAACTGAGAAGTCCTCGGTTATACTGCGTATGTCGATGGTCAGTCCCATCGCTTTTGCAAGTTCGGAGGGGTCTATTGCCATCGGCTTTTTGAACGCCTGTGGATAGTTCCGTTCCAGAAAATCGTTTGCAATCGACTCCAAATCGTCCGAGCGGATAAGAGGAACGAGAGAATCATCAAGAGCCTTTGGCATTCTGCTTTTGCCATTGTAGGGTTTTACTGAAGCAATATATAAATCATCCAGATTCTTGCTCAAATCTCCGGAGCAACGGAGCATGAACCATTCGGTGCAACTTTCGTCCGTGTCATAGTGGTAATCCGATTCCCGCACATACAGTTCAGCTTCTATAGCAACATCAAAAGCAATTTTGCTGCCAGGCAGGTCACTGACATTTGCAAATATGACCTTAGTATCGACAACCTCAACGGTACCGATATTTCGTACTTTATAAAGGCGCAAATCAAGGGCGCGAATATTATCTTCGTCCTCGACGAAATCCGTAACAGCCTGCGCAAATTCGCTCTCGAAGCGGTCATCGATGTATTCTCTGAATGAACGACTCTTGCCCACAGATTTGCCCTCCTTTATTTTACGTTGATATTATCATGCCGCTTAACTCGTTACTTTTGACAGAATTGAAACAAGCAGGCGTTTTGTATCCTCGGGGTTTTCGCCAAAGGCAAAAGGTACCTTCATTATTTCAAGAGGTATTTTGACCAGGTTTCTATCATCAATATTGATATCGTAGCGCACCTCAATTGTTTCCGGCTCTTCATGAAGGTGGAGGGGATACAAGAGATACAACCGTTTAGCCCCACGTTTCGCAGCATACACAGCCATCTGCTTCATATCGTTGTCGCTGATACCCAGCTTTTTGTTTTCTTTGATTTTTTCAAACCTATCAATTTCCTTGTATTTTGTGTCCAACACAAAAATGGAGTCCGCTGTTTCGACAAGGATATCCTCGCGGAGCAGAAAGGCACTGCTGACATATTCACCGTCGACAACGAGGTCGGCAAGATACTGGTCGCTTGCCTGTGTTGTAACCTTTGCTTCGCCAGCCAGCATTTCACGCATAAATCCGCCGATAAATCCCTCAAAGAGGACTTCTGCTGGAAAAAGAAAACAAAACGTATCGGTGATGCCCATGTTGTAAGAGTTCACCTTGTTCAGCAGAAACATCTTGCTCATGCTTAGAATGATGCGGTAATCCTTGTGCAGGGCGCTCAAGTGAACAGAATCGCAGTCGTAGGGCATACAGTTTACCGTAGCTACATCACCCAATTTCATGAGTAGCGTTCGTAGAATCTCTTTATTGGCGCGCTGTTTCGTCAAATTAAGGAGCATTGCACAGGTGCATTTGATTATGCGATTAAGCTCGTTATCAAAGACAAAGCTGGAATATGTGTACTCCATCTTCTGGTGCTGACCAGAGGGATACTTTCGCATGGCATAATCTTTGAAATCAATGCGTCCTCGCACAAAAGAGCCACTCTCTGTAACATTCTCATATTGATAGAATCGCTGCCGATTTATCGCTGCTTGAGCATAATGGACGTAGATTGTGATAAAGAGTTCCAAAAGGTTTTCTGCACCGGAAAGTTCGCCACGCATGGTTACAAATGGAAAATTCAATCTATCGCAATATCCAAGCCAAAGAACAAGGTTGTTGATGAGGTCATCCATTTGAAGGTCATCAGTATCGGTATCATCCTCATCAGCTTTAAAAACCTTCGGAAAAATGTTCAGTTGTTCACCCTTAAAAATAATAGTACCGATGTAGTTTTGTAGCTTTATCCCATCCCTACGGTCAAAATCAATAAACTGCTGACGGCTTGTAATCTGTCCATCGGTATAGAAAATAGAACGCTGCTCCCAGTTTTCTTGGAGTAATGTCTCCAATTGGGAGAGGGTGCCATCGGCTTGCCACGAAAGCGGCAGCTTTGAAGTTCGTATTTTTCTATGCTCAAAGCTGTTAATCATAGGTCAGTCCTTCTTCTTTATTTGTATCCTGCCACGGTAGGTGCCATCAATCACATAACCAGTATCAGCCAAGCAGTCCAGGGCTTTCTTCACTTTTGCTTCGTCATCATAGAAATACTCATAGAGTAGCGGAATGATATTATTATTCATAATTGCTCCGATGTCATTCGCACCTTTCCCTATAAAATATGCATGACCAATCAGCAGATCGGTACTTCTAAGTTCTTTCTTAATATAGACATTGAGGGCGAGCAGTACATTCCGAAGGGAGGAGTCGCCAATGAGTGATTCGTTCGGGGCCATTTCTATAAAGACAAATCTGCGGCGGAGTGCTGTGTCTATGAGAGAAATTGATTTGTCAGCGGAGTTCATAGTACCGATGACATACAGGTTGTTAGGCACAGAGAACCGCTCACCCATAGGAAGCGTAACTGACAACTGGTTAAGCTCACCGTATCGTTTATCGTCCTCAATAAGAGTGATAAGCTCTCCGAAAATCTTTGAAATATTACCACGGTTTATCTCATCGATTATGATGACATAATTCTTTTCGGAGTCTTGCATGGCGGCATCTGCGATGGTCTTGAAAACGCCATCGACTTTCTTAAAACTGATAGTTCCGGCTTTGGCATCGGGACGGATTCCCTGCACGAATTCTTCATATCCATAACTTTGGTGGAACGTGGTAAAGACAACGCGTCCGGCAGTACCAGCTTCAGAATACTTTGTCATCAAAGCCTGCCGCTGCTCTTTCGTTTGCGCGGTCAAATCCACAGGTCGATTCTCGATAATTGCCATAGCATACTCAATAGAGGAGTACGTCTTTCCTGTTCCGGGAGCGCCGTAAATAATCTGATTGAGCGGGTGAAGCGGATTGACGCGAGGTGTCATTGCTATTTCCTTTTCCTCTTCATTCATTTCAATCGCCCCCTCATCAGATATTTCGTAGTAGTATTTATGGTATAAGAACAACAGGTTTTCTTCGGCGGAAAGGTCGTGACACGAAGTCAGGATGGCTTCTGATTTCTGCGGTAACCTTTCGTCTGGTTGAAAGCAGTCATGCCATGCTACAGATTTACAATGGGCAAATACTTGGCTCTCGTCAAAGTAATATGCTCCGATTTTGTCGCCGAGTGAGAGAAGTTGCTCACCGTTCATCGCAACAAATACAGTATCAGAATTTGTTTTAAAGAAGGTAACCAGTTCGCCAGCCTTGCGAGATGCCGTCCGTGCATCGGTCTGATAGTATAATTCTCCGAGCTTTTCTGCGACGGCTTTTTTTACAAGATCACCATCCATCTGGTAGTCGGAGAGACTTCCCAGATCGTTCCAACCTATGGCGGCAATTTTCTCAGTTCTCCAAGTTGGGAACAAGCTTTCTCCGCTCGTTCCTTCGGTTGTCCCAAGACGACAGAAGTGTTTTATGTTTCCAAATTTATCAAACGAAGCATGAGCAAAAGCCGGTCCCGATAGTTTAGCACGGTTCGCTATCATTGATAATTGGCCGCTTCTCGCATAATATTTTCCGCTTGGCTTAATACCGTAAGCGTACAAAATATGATACTGCCAATCGTATGAATGCCATGTTGCAAACAAGGAAGGAAACACCATACAATAATACTTGTGAATCCATTGCAACTGCCCATACTTACCGAGAACCACACTCAGCTCATCATCCAATTTCTCATAAACATCTAATGAATCTGCGGCTCCGTAGTTTTTTATTATTGCAGCACCTTTTACAATGATATCGCGTATATCGCGACCGACCTGCAGTGCTTGCGCCGGGGTTAATTCTTCAGGCTTCGTCGGACTCCCGGTAATCCATGTACCTTCGTCTTTCTTTTGGAACAATCCAAATTTAAATGACGAACCGCCTGCTATGCTGCCAAAGCACTTCTTGTTCTGCGTATGGAACTCAAGCCAATAGCACAAGCTGTCATTTGTACTATCGGCAGTGTAAAAAATAGTCTTCAGTAATTCGTCATCTGGGATTGTAGCAAGTTTATCGGGCGAAAATCTCTCATTAAAATCAGTATAAAGAGAGGAGAGGTCCGCTTCGGACACATCAAATTCATACCCGGTTTCGGAAATATAGTCACGGATTATTTTTGCAGCAAAATCATATTCTGACATATCTATCTCATCTGCAATTGCTGCGAGTTCTTCTGTTGCGTCTTGATACCCTTTGATTTTTGATGTAGAAAGGGAAAGATATGCGTCTACGCGTTCCGAATAGTGTTTTATATCATCGCCGTCACTCGTGAGTGAAACCCGCCCATCTTTGTAACCTAAAAAGGGATTCATCTTTTCCGATAAACTGGACTTAAGCACACGCAAAGGTCCTTTTGCTTCGTTGTCACCGTTTATATCGACTTCTGCCGCGGAAGTAATGAGCTTTGAATATAGGCTTTTAAGATTGAAAACCACTTCCTTATCGCCGTCCGACAGTTTATAAACCGCACTTTCGGAAAATACCGTGAGAATCCGCAGTAATGAAAGTTCGTATTCTGGATTGGCTTCAATATTGACCCCAATCCATTTCAATAAAACCTTCGTGTATTCGTCTGTCTCATTTTGAAACACTACATCGAGTAGGTCCATATTTATGGTAAATGAGAGCCGCTTTGTAAATCTTTTGCCGCCAGTACGTTCCGCGCTGGATGGCTTTTTTTCGTCAGAAAAGCGGATTTTTGCCAGTTTCCATACAAGCTCGAAAGCAACTATTAACGCTTCAAGCTGTGATTTCAACATCTGGTTGTTTTTTATCAATCCGTCAAATGTGTCAAAAGTACATACGCTTTCGTCACATTCGGTTCTCAATAATGCATGGAGCTTGGAGGTCAAGTCATCTGTCAGCTTTACGCCATTTTCTTCCTCTTCGCAGTATTCAAGCGTTGCTGTTTTATTAGACACTCTCCATAGAAGGACAAGAAGTGCCAAAGTCGCCTTCACATTTGGTAGTGAGGATTTGATGCCAAGTTTCAAGTCGATATCTGGATACTCGGTAGCATTATCTGGTCTTATCATCGTTCATTCCTCCTTCTCTTATATCATCCCAAATTACTTTAGCAACGGCCTGTGCGAGAAGCGGGGGGACAGCGTTACCGACCTGCTTCATCTGAGAACCTTTATTGCCAACAAATTTAAAATCATCAGGGAACGACTGTATTCTTGCAGCTTCCCTAACAGTTATCGCTCTATCCAAGTATGGATGAGTAAATTTGCCGGAAGAAGGGGTATCAAATCTCGTTGTTATAGTAACGGAGATTTCGTCCTTACGCATACGAGTCCATGTTCCGCTGTATATGGATTTTGTAAGATGCTCCTTTGGTAACGCTTCCTTTCCCGCATTTGGCGGAATCATTGCCAATCTTTCGAGTGCCAATGGAGAGTGCTTTGTTGCAACATGGTTATATAATATTTTTGAATTACCACGCAGTAGCTTCTGATATTCGCTTTCAGGAGGATTTCTATATTCCTGCTTGTCAGCCCCTTCACCTGACTCAAGGTAAGCCAAATCACTGATTGCATCCCATATAGTTACCTTTTTATTTTGGGGTTCTGGTAGTTTGGGCGCAGCCCCATTCAGTTTTCCAATTATTACGGCACGTCTGCGATTCTGTGGTACTCCATAATCAGACGCATTAAGTACATCATGTTCCAAAGAATATCCCATTTTGTTAAACAGCTCCTCAATTTCCTTTAGGAAATATCCGTTCTCCGCCGTCAATAAATTGGGCACATTTTCCATAACAAAATATCGTGGTTTTACCAGTTCAACTACAGCAACATAGTACTTAAACAAAAAATTTCTCTCATCGTGTATAGTCTTGCGCTGCCCTTTTTGAGAAAATCCTTGACAAGGAGGGCCACCGATAATTACATCAATTTTACCTGTATATGTACCAAACGTTCCTTCCAAATTCAATGATGTTATGTCCCCGACAATCATTTTTGTATGCTTATGGTTTTCAGAATACGCAGCCGCAATTGAATTGTCATATTCATTGGCAATTAGAACAGCAAAACCTTGTTTTTCAAATCCAAGCGACAATCCACCCACCCCTGCAAATAAATCAATCACGCTTGGTTTCATTTCGTTTCTCCTCTATCCTTGCTTTCGCCATCTTGAAGTAAGTTTTGTCCAACTCCACTCCAATAAAATTTCTTTCTGCGCGTTTGGCAACAACACCTGTTGTTCCGCTGCCCATGAATGGATCAAGTACCCAATCGCCTGTATTAGACAGGATTTCGACAAAGTGTTGTATTAAACTTTCGGGCTTTTGCGTTGGATGTTTTCCGTATTTTCGTTCTCCATTTGGTGTTACAGATGTTTCCACAAAATCGTGAAACATCGCTCCGCCGTTGTTAAAAGTTCCCGTCCTTGTTTTGTATGTGAAGTAAATCCACGCTTCTGTGGAGTTAACAAAATGCAAATTCATATTTCTTGGCATAGGATTTGTCTTATGCCATATTCCAGTGGTTTTGTAGTAAAATCCATGTTTTTCAGCCAGTCTAATAATAGTTTCAACCTTTATGATTGCCATAAAGACAACCATTGTGCCACCTTTTTTCATCACTTTTGCTGCTGACTTAAAGAAATCGTCCATAGACTTTTCCCATTCGTCAAACTCCATATCATCCCATCCTGCTGAACCGAAGAAATTATCTCGCATTTTGCTGAGATTGGTGTCTCGGTTTTTCATAAAATTACCGAGATTATATGGGGGGTCAGTCACAATAAGGTCAATAGATTTGTCTGCGACCTTTTTCATCGCAGCAATACAGTCATCGTTATATAGTTTTATTTCCGGCATCGTGAAATTCTTCCTTCCTAAGTGGTATTGATATTCATTCCGCACTTTTACCGCTTGCTATCCACTCATCTAATTCTGTGCGTTTAAACTTCCATAGCTTGCCCACACGATGCGCCGGAATATCTGGTTTCTTCTTTATCCAATTACGCAGCGTTACGGTTTTTATTCCCAAGTATACAGCCGCTTCATCAATACTTATATAGTTTTCTTCAATCGCATTGTTCGTGTTCATTTCATCACCTCTGCGGTTTTTAGCGGTAGATATAAATACTCAATTTATAGTATATCACTTTCATCAACAACATTCAAGATGTTTCGTGATATCTTATAATCTAAAGTGATATTTGCTGATATATAACTTCCTATCGTTTAAAGGATTAATAGATTTCCGTTTGCCGAGTGAACACCGTGTTCAAATCAGAAATATTCCCGTTTGTAGGGTGAACACCCCTTGAGTACCCATTTGCAGAGTGCAGAACAATTTCCGCCTTGCCGCTTTGCATGCCGGGTACTTTTGCTTGCCCCCCGACATACGGCAGAAAACAAAAAAAGCCGCCCAAAAGCCTTGAAATCAAGACCTTTTGACGGCTGGGGTGTGCAAAATAAAAACGCTAATGTTGACACTCTTCGTATCAATATTAGCGTTCTTATATGGTGGAGATGAGGGGATTCGAACCCCTGACCTATGCGTTGCGAACGCATCGCTCTACCAACTGAGCCACACCCCCAAACAAGGACAATTGTACTACTGCAATATTGGATATGCAAGGGTTTTTTAGGTATCGTAAATATCAATGTTAAGCTCTTTGCATCTTTGAACAGCATAATCATTTCCTTGCAAAGCAGCCTTTATGAACCATTCTTTAGCTTTATCAAAATCCTTTTCAACTACAATACCATTCAAGTAAAACAAATCTGCAAGATTGCATTGTGCATCTCTATCACCATGAATAGCGGCTCTCTCTGTCCAGAAAAAGGATTTTAGCAAGTTTCTTTCTACACCCTGCCCCTCGTAATAAAAATAGCCGACCTGACACTCGGCTAAAGGATATCCCTTTTCGGCAAGTTTTAAATGCCCATCAAAACACTCCTTATACATTCCTTTTAGATAATAGTCATTGATAAGCCTGTTGCATTCTTCAAACTCTTTACATTGCTTGTAGTAGCCGTTTTCCATAAAAAGCACTCCAAAGTTTTAAACCATAAATCACGCACCCGTTTCTCGATTAAGTTTCCATCAGAGGAATTCCGACAGGTGGCTCCTTCCAAGCAACCCCGCGGCACACCTGCGACATTTCTTAATGCTGCTTCCGTCAAGACCTGACATGGTTCGAAAGCGCAAATTGCACAGGACTCGGATATCAACACTCCTTGAAGGCTCAACAAGCCCAACAGATTCCAACCTCAAAACGGGAATTAAGCCCTGCTGTAGCGGATTGCAGGTTCAGGGCACCGCTAACTCCCCGCCTAGCGTGATTAATTTATTATAACACAAAGGTTTTTGCTTTACAAGAACGAAAACTACAATATGTTGTAAAAGCTATGGGAATGATGCCTAAAAATTTCGCTTGCATAAAAACAATTTATCATTATAATTGTTCTAAGTACAAGTATTGAATGCGCCTAAGAAAATATATTTTGTTTCCCCCAAAATTTCTTAGAAAAACGCTTGACAGGCTTATTTATAAGTGTTAGTATTTAATGCTATGTATAATATGGGGAAGAAGTGATTAAATTTTCAAACGATGGTTTATCCGCCTGGCGGTGTTAAGCCCTCGTTTTTTGTGTCGCTTCTGTCTGTTTTTTCCAAAAAAGTATAGCTTATGCTTTTAATGGGAAAGATATACATACATCTATAATTTAACAGAGGAGTTGAATACGATGGTACACGAAGTGCAGTACGGCCTGCGTAAGCGTATGAGCTTTTCAAGAATCGATGAGGTATTGGAAATGCCCGACCTTATCGAGGTGCAAAAAAATTCATATCGAAGGTTTGCAGAACATGATTTGAGAGAGGTTCTCAACGATTTCTCACCGATAACCGACTTTTCTAACAACCTTATATTAGAGTTTGTTGATTATTATATTGATTTCGACAACCCTAAACACACCATTGAAGAGTGCAAGGCGTATGACACCACCTACTCTGCCCCATTGCGGGTTATGGTTAGGCTTATCAACAAAGCCTCGGGCGAAATCAAGCAACAGGAAGTCTTTATGGGCGACTTCCCTATTATGACACCTCAGGGCACATTTATTATAAATGGTGCAGAGCGTGTTATAGTCAGCCAGCTTGTGCGTTCACCCGGCGTGTACTTTTCACATAGCTTTGATACCATGGGTAAGAGCTTGTACTCTGCTCAGGTTATTCCTAATCGTGGCTCATGGCTTGAGTATGAAACCGACAAAAACGAAGTGATGTTCGCTAAGCTAAACCGTCAGTCTAAAGTGCCTGTTACGGTGCTGCTTCGTGCGCTTGGAATTGGCACGAATGCGGAAATTATAGCAAAGTTCGGCGAAGACGAAAGGCTGTTGGCTACCTTGAACAAAGATGTAACCGAAAGCATAGGCGGCGCTTTATTAGAGATATACAGGCGCACAAAGCCCGATGAAGCGGCTACCGAGGACGCAGGGCGTACTTTGCTAAACAATTTATATTTCGACCAACGCTATGACTTGGCGCATGTTGGGCGTTATAAGTTCAATAAAAAACTGGGCTTGCATAACCGGCTAAGCGGGTTTACTTCCGCCGAAACCGTTACTGACAAAAACACAGGCGAAATCTTGGTTGACGAAGGCAAAATGATTACCCCCGAAATCGCACTGGCTATCCAAAACTCTGGCATTGACGGCATATATGTGTTGGATAACAGCGGCGAAAGAGTTCGTGTAGTTGGCAACAGCTTTGTTGATGCTTCAATTTATTTAGATTTCGACCCTAAAGAGATAGGCATAGATGATTTGGTTCACTATCCCACATTGATGAATGTTTTAGGCGATTGCAAGGACATGAATTTGCAGGATAAAAAGGATTACCTAAAAAAGCAAGTGTACGACCTCGTACCACGCCGTATTCTCGATGATGATATTTATGCTTCTATTAGTTATCTAATGGGCTTGAATCACGAAATAGGCAAGATTGACGATATAGACCACTTGGGCAATAGGCGTGTACGCTCGGTTGGCGAATTGCTGCAAAATCAAATTCGTCAGGGCTTTGGTAGATTAGAGCGCACAATCAGAGAGCGTATGAGCTCGCATGATTTAGATGCCGTTATGCCCACAAACCTAATAAATACTCGCCCTGTTATGTCTACAATAAGGGAGTTCTTCGGTTCATCTCAGCTTTCGCAGTTCATGGACCAAACAAACCCCTTGGCGGAGATTACCTCCAAGCGTAGGCTTTCGGCTTTGGGACCCGGCGGTTTGAACAGGGATAGAGCAACATTTGATGTTAGAGACGTTCACTATTCGCACTATGGCAGAATGTGTCCTATCGAAACTCCCGAAGGTCCAAACATAGGACTTATTAACTCGTTGTCGTCCTACGCACGAATCAACAAGTATGGATTCATTGAAACTCCATACCGCAAGGTTGACCATGAAAAGCATACGATAACCGAGGAAGTTTTCTATATGTCGGCAGACGAAGAAGACGATTTGTTCGTAGCACAGGCAAACGAGCCCTTGGTAAGAGATGCAAACGGCAGACTATGGTTCGAGAAAAAGCGTGTTATTGCAAGATATAGAGACCAAATACTTGAGGTTGATACAGCACAGATTCAATACATGGACGTATCACCTAAGCAGCTGGTATCGGTTGCAACCGCTATGATTCCGTTCTTAGAGAACGACGACGCAAACAGAGCGCTTATGGGTTCGAACATGCAACGCCAGGCAGTGCCTTTGCTTGTAACCGAAGCTCCCATTATTGGAACGGGTATGGAGTTCAAGGCAGCGCATGACTCAGGCGTTGTTGTATTGGCAAGGGCGGCTGGCGAGGTTGTTTACACCAGTGCAAACAGAATCGATATAAAAGAAGAAAATGGAGTTATTCGCACATATTCGCTTATGAAGTTCAGACACTCAAACCAAGGTACCTGCATCAACCAAAAGCCGCTTGTAGTATTGGGCGATAAGGTTGAAGCGGGGCAGTGCATAGCAGACGGCGCTTCCACAGACCATGGCGAAATAGCCTTGGGTAGAAACATTCTCATAGGCTTTATGCCATGGGAAGGCTACAACTACGAGGACGCTATCTTGATTTCTGAAGAGCTTGTACGAGATGACGTTTTTACTTCTATTCATATAGAGAAATATGAAATAGGTACAAGGGATACAAAGTTAGGCAAAGAGGAGATTACCGCAGAGGTAACCAACGTAGGTGAGGAAGCCTTGAAGCATCTCGATGCGCAGGGAATTATCCGCATAGGTGCAGAGGTCCGTTCGGGCGATATATTGGTAGGTAAGGTTACACCTAAGGGTGAAAGCGAGCTATCTCCCGAAGAAAAGCTATTGCGTGCTATTTTCGGTGAAAAGGCAAAGGAGGTTAGGGATACCTCATTGCGTGTTCCCCATGGTGAGGACGGCATCGTAGTTGATGTAAAGATTTTCACAAGGGAAAACAAAGACGAGCTACCCCCGGGAGTAAACGAGCTTGTTAGGGTGTATGTAGCACAGAAGCGCAAAATATCTGTCGGCGATAAGATGGCAGGCAGACATGGAAACAAGGGTGTTATTTCACGCATATTGCCTGTTGAGGATATGCCCTTTTTACCCGACGGTACCCCCTTGCAAATAGTGCTAAACCCCTTGGGCGTTCCCTCTCGTATGAATATCGGTCAGGTATTGGAATTGCACTTGGGTAAAGCGGCGCATAGATTGGGCTGGCACATTGCAACCCCCGTATTTGACGGTGCAACAGAGGAGGACATTGAGGTTCTACTCGATAAGGCAGGCTTTGATTCTGACGGAAAAACCATGTTGTATGACGGCAGAAGCGGCGAGCCATTCGAAAGCAGAATATCAGTGGGCTATATGTACTACTTGAAATTAGCTCACTTGGTTGACGATAAAATTC
>LSQX01204528.1_pt1 | contig 14418 bp, 14 predicted proteins | sample 654561 | NCBI WGS metagenome assembly LSQX01 (sample SAMN04489861, study PRJNA283612) | anaerobic digester metagenome | isolation source: 4 biogas reactors fed with cattle manure at either 37C or 55C with and... | place: Denmark: Kongens Lyngby | collected 2014
TTTTTCTACACGCACCTGGGTTCCTCCGACAACTCCCATGTCCATCAATCTGCGTTTGAGCGCTCCTTCTATATTGATCTTGACAATTTTCCCCGTCTCACCGGGTTTCAAATCAGCCAGTGTCATCCTTTGCTCCTGTGTACGTAAATTTTCATGGCCGCGCCGCGCCCCATGGCGATCCGGCATTCATCTACCTTCAGCACAATTGGTCCCGTTCCGTTATTTTTGATCATTTCCACCATCTTACCAGGGCGCAGTCCCATATTGATCAAATGGTTCGACGCATGATTTTCGAGTCCATGGCAAGCGCACCTTTCACACCGTCCGCAACAGGCGCCCTGACCATGTCGGTGAGGGGAACTGTGGCCTTGATGGTGGGTGTGTGCAGGACGAACTTTCCGATCCCGGTCAACAATTTCTCCGGCTTCTCCTTCATTTAATAATGCCAGTGGTGACATCATTGTTTCTCCTTTCGCTTAGCAGTATGCAAATGATAATCATTATCAATACAGGTGTCAAAAAAACCGGCTTTACGCCGACTACCTCTTCTTGTCTCATAATCTGATATTCAACACTTAAAACTTCTGACTGACTTCAACATCATCCCGAATCGGCAAGCTATTCCCCAGCAAAGCTCCAACACGTGTAGTGGATCGCTATTCATTAATTCTTGTTCTTCTTTCTGCAATCAGGGCATTTGCCATAAAGATACATGGCGTGGTCTGTTAACTCGAAGCCGAATTTTTCAGCCACACGTTTTTGCAGCTCTTCAATGACATTATCGACAACCTCCACGGTTTTTCCGCAGCCGCGGCAGATGAGGTGATCGTGATGCGGATGGTTGTAACTGTGCTCGTATCGTACCAGGCCATCACCAAAATCCACTTCGCGGGCCAGTCCCGCGTCGGAAAAAAGCTTGAGATTGCGATATACCGTGGCCTGGCCGATGGATGGATAGCGTTTCCTGACATGATCATAGAGCTCTTCGGCGGAGACATGTCCTTCTCGCTTAAGAAACACATTCAAAATCATCTCGCGCTGAGGCGTGACCCGAAGGTTGTGCCGACTCAGATACTTTCTTAATATTTCTCTTTCTTCCAGCATATCTCAAACCATCAATTGATAATCATTATCAATTGCGGGCACTCTAGCCGATATTCTTTCCCCCTGTCAAGATATATTTCAGGTCCCATCCGGTCGATGAGTGCTTTTCATATAAAAACAGAAGCAACTAATTGTTTTCTTTAGATATACCATCCCGGGCGATAAAGATCAGTCCGGATCGTGATTTGTATATACGTGGTCTCCATGGGGGGATCTAGAATTCGTTGTGCCCGGCTGACCGCTCATGCGGTTCAAGCAAATGAAGCGGCCATATAAAAGGTCATTGCGCAGCAAACCCGCAGGCCGTTGGCCGTCGCCAATATCCGTCTGGCAGACGGCAGTGGATGGTATCACATGATTGAAAGAGGCGATGAACCGGCCGCAAAATTCAGCCGGTCCATCGTCACGAAAGGGATCGGTTAATCTTCGAAATACTCGTTTTTCATTGTAACGGTCAGTCCGTCATTGTTGAGCAGCCGCCGGGACAGGCCTTCGATTTTCGGCAGCTCATAGCCGAAAAAGTAGCGGAATGCCGCGAGTTTTCCCTGATAAAAATTCGTATCAGCTTCGCCGGGATTTTTGAAAAGAGCGTTCGTCGCGCAGGTGGCCTGTCTGAGCCACTGCCAGGCAATGGCGATTATACTGAAGAACTCGAGATAAACCGTGGCGTCGGACAAGAACATCTCCGCCCCCTGCGAAGCGGCGGTTTCAAATTGTTTGGCCGTCACCTTTTCCAGAAGAGCAGCGGCCTGAGTAAGTTTTTCTGCAAACGGCTTGAGCTCGGCAATCCCTTCGGCCTCCGCGATTGCTTTTCTCACTTCCGCCAGGTAGAGCTGGCCGGCTTTCCCGTTTTTTATCCTCATTTTACGGCCGAGCAAATCCTGTCCCTGAATGCCGGTGGTGCCTTCGTGAATGGGATGGATGCGCACGTCACGATAGAGCTGCTCGAGCGGAAACTCCTCACAGAAACCATATCCGCCCAGAATCTGCAGGCCTGTCGAACATGACAAAATGCCCATTTCGGATGGATAGGTTTTCGCTACCGGCGTGAGCAGTTCCAGAAGCAGATTGTAGTTTTCACGCTCCTCGCCCTCCGTCACATGATCGAGGTCCTCGTAGATACCGCATTGGAACAGAAGCGACATAGAGCCTTCCACCATCGCCTTCTGGAACAAAAGCATACGCTTGATATCCGGGTGTTCAATGATGGGCACCTGCGGCGCCAGCGGGTCTTTGGAGGAGAGTTTACGACCCTGCGGTCTTTCTCCGGCATATTCCAGAGATGCGTAATAAGCGGCGGAAGATATGGCCGCCGCCGCCAGTCCCACGTCGATGCGGGCGCCGTTCATCATCTGAAACATATAAGCCAGACCCTTGTTGGCTTCGCCGACCAGCCAGCCCCGGCAATCGTTGTTCTCGCCGAAGGCGAGCTGGGTGATGGGTGAGCCGCGGTAGCCGAGCTTGTGATAGATGCCCGCACAGTTGACATCGTTCGGCTCCAGTGAACCGTCTTCTTTGATGCGCTTTTTCGGAATGATAAACAAGGATATGCCCTTGATGCCGGGAGGCGCATCTTTAAGACGCCCCAGTGTCAGATGAACGACATTGTCACAGCCGTCATGGTCGCCCGCGGAAATGAAAAGCTTCTGTCCTTTAATCAGGTAATAACCGTCATCCGTCGGGGTGGCCGTGGTGGTCAGATCGGTAAGCGATGATCCCGCCTGAGGTTCGGTGAGCGCCATCGTGCCCTGCCATTCGCCGGCGAGCATTTTCGGCAGATAAGTGTCCTTCATTTCCTGTGTTCCGTAGGAAACAATGAGTCCCGCCGCACCATGCGTCAAGCCGTGGTAAACTGCGGCCGAGTAATTGGCCGCGCCGAAAATCGCCGTCGGCAGCATGACGCCGATGGTATAGGGCAGTTGCTGTCCGCCGACCTCATAGGGGAAGACAGACGCGATCCAGCCGCCGTCTCCCGCCGCCCGCATGATCTCACGCACTTTAGGGTGAACCTTGACCTCTCCGTTTACATACTCAGGGGCCTGGCGGTCCATCTCTTCAAAAAGCGGTTTGAACATGTCCTTGCCCATGCGCATCGCCGTATCCAGAATCATATCGAACACCTCTTTGCTATGGTCGGCAAAGCGGGGGTATTTCAACAATAATTCGACATCGTTGACCTCGTACAACAAAAATTTCAAATTGCGGTCACTGATAAATTTTTCAGCCATATATATTCCTCTTCTTCAGTCATTTAACTTTATCAAAGTGTCATCGGATGGTGAAATGCCGCCAGGCTGATCACAAACCCGGCGGCATTTCAAAATTCACATTAAATCTTTTTAAATCTCTTTTTTAACGAGACCCGCGGCGATTACACCATCAGGTTTTCCACAATACACGCCACTCCCAGGCCGCCGCCGCAGCAGGAGCTGAAGCAGCCGTACTTGCCACCCTTGTCCATCAGCTCGCGCATGGTGAAGATGCCGATGCGTGCTCCGGAAGCGCCGTTGGGGTGTCCGTAGCTGATAGCGCCGCCGTTGGGGTTCCACGTTTCCCAGTTCACCTTATCGCCCAGCTGTTTTTCCAGCTCTGCGGCCACCGCAAGGTTCTGAACGGCGAAAGCTTCGTTGCACTCCATCACGTCCATCTGGCTCATTTTCAGACCGGCCATTTTGAGCGCCTTGGGAACAGCGTAAGCCGGAGCAATGCCCATGATGGTGGGGTCCACTCCGTGGTCGCCGCCGGCGAGCCACTTGGCCCAGGGCTTGTAACCGAGCTGCTCGGCCTTTTCTTTGGTCATCATCAGCACAAATGCCGCTCCATCGTTACGCCCGGAGGCGTTTCCGGCTGTGACTGTTCCCTCTTTAATGAAGGCGGGGCGTAATTTGGCGAGTCCTTCCATTGTCGTATCGCCCTTGGGGAACTCGTCAACGATGAAATCGAACGCCGGCGTTTTCCTCTGAGCCGGTATGGTAATCGGAACGATGTCGCGTGCGCAGAAGCCTGATTCCATAGCTTTTTTAGTTCTCATCTGGCTGCGGTAGGAGAATTCGTCCTGCGCCTCACGCGAAATATTGTACATCTTCTGCAGCTTCTCCGCTGTAAGCCCCATGTTCATGGTTGCTGCGTCACGCGAGGGAGCCAGGGACATGAGTACCGGCATCGGCGGAATCATGCGGAAGGGCGGTGTGTTCATCGGGAAACGGGCCGGGGCGCTGCTGTAAGATTCATAACCGCCGGCAATGATGATATCGGCCTGACCGGCCAGGATCTTCCAGGCTGCATGGTTGATCGAGTCGATCGCCGAACCGCACTGCATTTCAACGTAGGACGCCGAAGTTGTGTCCGGCAGGCCGGAGGCCAGAACCGGCCAGCGGGCGCCGTTGATGGCCGTCAGGGGACCAATGGCCGACCCCATGAAACAGCAGTCCACCACTCCGCCTCTTTCCAGGACCTTTGACCTTTCGACAAGGCCTTTCATGCATGCAGCGGCCATTTCCTCACCCAGAATACCGCTTAAGGTCCTGCCCAACGTACCGAAGGCTGTTCTCATACCATCTACAAATACTACTTCTCTGCTCATAAATTCCTCCTGTATTTTTGTTTTTTAACGATAAGCTCGTTTTTTCGCGTGATGAATCAAAATGAACTAATCCAACACTATAAATTGCTTCGTGCAGTTACCATACCTCGCAGACCAGGTCAAGAATCTTGTAGCGCCCGCTGTAAAATAAAACAACAGCAGTGCATGACAATTTTCCGGACAAAATACGCCTGGTCTTTTTCCTCCCGAAACGTAACTGCGTCATTCTCTTATAAAACCTTCAATCAAAGTATTTACTTTGTCGGCCTGTTCGTGCTGAATCCAGTGGCTGACACCGGGCATCTTGATCAATTTCCCCTGCTTGCAGAAGGGCATGCTCTCGTCGGCCATCTGCGACAACATGGAGACGTCCTGCTCACCCCACATGAGGATCATCGGCATGGTCACATCGAAACTCTTCGGCGCCTCCTGCCTGGTTTGAACCATTGCCCGGTACCAGTTGACCATCGCCGTGAAGGCTCCCGGCCTTTGGAAAACCTTACGGTATTCCTCCAGCTCTTCCGGTGTAAACGCGCCGGGATTGGCCGATGTCCTCACCATTTCCAAAACCCATTCGTAATCTGTTTCCGCTGCCAGTTTTTCCGCGGCACCGGGAATCTGAAAAAAGAAAATGTACCAGCTTCTTTGCATCTGGAGTGTATTTTTAAACACATTGCGGGCCATAACCTTAGGATGAGGAACGTTGAGAATAACCAGCTTTTTCACACGATCAGGATATTTAATCGCCGTCCACCAGGCCACGGACGCACCCCAGTCATGGCCGACCAGATAAACCTGCCTTTGCCCGTAGGCATCGATCAAACCGTTAATATCTTTGGCCAGTTCATCAATTCCGTAAGCGGCTATTCCTGCCGGCTTGTCGCTCAGATTATACCCGCGCTGGTCGGGAGCCACCGCCAGAAACCCTTTTTCCGCAAAAAAAGGAAGTTGCTTGCGCCATGCGTACCAGAACTCCGGAAAACCATGGAGAAACAAAACCATCGGCCCGTTGGCGGGGCCGGCCTCCACTACATGCAGACGGACCCCGTTGGTTTCAATATAGCGTTCACGCAAATCCATAAAAATACTCCTTTCGGAAAAACGTCACACCATCACGATACTTTACAACTGTTTAAGGTGTGACTTCCAGTGCTTTTAAATCTCCCAGGCTGCCGCGGCCCCTTCCGTGGTCGCCTCAATGATACGACGGGGTGCCACAGCGTCACCTGCCACAAAGTAACGGATGCCGCTTTTGGCCAGCATTTCTTTGAGTTCGCTTCTGGGCGTGACACCGATGGCGACGATCACCTGCTCGACCGGGGAAATCCTTTTTTCCTCTCCCCCGGTTTCCACAAGAACTGCATCATCTTCAATTTTCTTTACCTGTGTGCCGAAGACCAGACGGGCGCCCTGTTCACGCAGACGCCGGTACAGCATCTGGCCGTGCGCCGCCTGTGCGAGCACCGGCGGCCTGGCCAGCATTTCTACCACGGTAATGTTTTTTACTCCTTTTTCCCGCAGGAAATCCGCCGTCTCCAGTCCGACCAGTCCTGCGCCGATCACCACTACATTATTTTTCGGCGCCACAGAGCCGTCAAGAATCTGCCAGGCATCGCAAACCACCTTTGCATCGGCACCGTCTGCCGGGCAGGCGGTTTTATCCGCGCCGGTGGCTAGGATAACCGCCTCCGGCTTTTCCTCTTCAATCATGGCCTCTGTAACCGTCGTGCCGGTTCGAATATCCACGCCCAGTTTTTTGCACCTGGCGGTGAGCGTATCAATAAACCGGGCGTAAACCTCCTTGTGGGGCGAAAGCGCCGCATAGCGCACATTGCCGCCGGTGCGCCCCTCCCTTTCATACAGCGTTACGCGATGCCCCAGACGTGCGGCCTCCGCAGCCGCGGTAAGTCCCGCAGGACCCGCACCGATTACCCAGACATTACGCCTTTCTTTCGCGGGACCGACCGGCCACAAAAGCTCCTGGCCGGTCTGCGGATTGATCGCGCAGCGCACCGGCAGGCCTTCGAGTGCTTCACGTTCAATGCACCCCTGGTTGCATGCCAGGCATTCGAGTGTATCCTCCGGACGTCCGGCAATGGCGTTTTTCAGAAAATCAGGGTCCGCCAGGTTCTGGCGCGCCACCGCAATCATATCTGCGTCGCCGCGCGCGATCACTTCATCCATAAAATAAGGGTCTGTATAGCGACCGACGGAAATCACGGGTACCTTCCCCGCCTCCTTCACGCGGCGTGAGAGGTGCGACTTGAAGCCGGGCGCGTATTCAACGGGCGCGCTGGGATTGGGCGTATCCGTGTTCACCTCCGGGGAGCCGTGTGTACCGAAAGATACGTTCAGCAGGTCGGCTCCCGCCGCCACCAGATCGGGAACAATTGACACAATATCATCAACGGTAAATCCGTTTTTCACGCATTCCTCACCCGAAATGCGCAGTGAAATCGGAAAATCTGGCCCCACCTGCCGGCGGGTTTCCTCCAGACATTCTATGATAAACCGTGCGCGGCTTTTAAAATCTCCGCCATACTTGTCGGTTCTCTGATTCGAGTGGGCGGATAAAAACTGCATCAGCAGATAGCCATGCGCTCCGTGCAGCTCAACCATGTCAAAGCCGGCCGCCTGTGCGCGCTTCGCGCCTGCGCCGAAGGCAACAACCAGATCCTGTATTTCGGTAAGTGTCAGCTCCCGGGGCATGCCGGCAAACCCCAGCATGAAACTGCGAATTGCCGAAGGCGCCACCGCCTGTTGTTTTTTCAGCAGTCTGAAGTTTTCCCGCCCTGAATGGTGCAGTTGCAGGGATGCCTTCGCTCCCTGCTCATGGATCACCCGGGCCATTTTGCCAAGCCCCGGAATAAAATCGTCATTCCAGATGGCCAGTTGCTGCGGTGAAAGCTGCCCCAGCGGATCAACGGCCGTTACTTCCGTAATCACCAGTCCGACGCCGCTTTCGGCGCGCCGCTTGATATAAGCTAGGTTGGCTTCACTTACCGTCGAGTCGGTTTCGGCCAGGCCTGTGCCCATCGGAGGCAGGACAAGCCGGTTAGGGATTTCCAGATTGCTGATCTTAATGGGTGACAATAGATGCTGGAGTGTTTTCATGATTTCCCCCTGATACGATAAGGCTGATAAAGTGGCGCCACCGTCTTTTTTAAGGCGGCGGCGCCTGTGTTAAAATTGTAGCAGTGAGACTTTGTCTGTCGCTTTTACGAGCATAAAGAAGCGGCCGTCCCAGAAGCTTGCCATACCCCGCGCTGAACACTCGGGTGAAAATATACGCCGGACGACATTTCGGGGCTCTCAAGCATCAGGCCTGAAGGTGCGTGCCCAGAAGAAGAGCGCCGTCGATGATGATTTCGGTGCCGGAGGTATAGCTTGACGCATCGGAGGCCAGATAAATGGCCGCCCCGGCAATTTCATCCGGGTCGCCTATCCGGCAGGTGGGCAGATGAGCGCACAGTTTTTCTCTCTCTTTGGCCGCCTCTTCCGTGGTCAGATGGAACCAGTGCGAATTCATCATCTTCGTTTCAATCGGGCCGGGGAGAATCGTGTTGACCTGGATATTGTCGCGCGCCAGCTCCATGGCAAAGGCGCGTGAAATCTGGCGGACACCCGCTTTCGATATGGAATACACGCTGACCCCCGGTTCAGGATTGACTCCGTCAATGGAAGCGATGTTGATGATTTTTCCGCCTCCCTGTTTTTTCATGACTTTGGCTGCCGCCTGGCCCATGAAGTAAACCCCTTTCAAGTTGAGGTTCATTATCGTGTCCCACAGGCGTTCGTCACTGTCGAGCACAGAGGCCATGGCAGGGCTGGCGCCGGCGTTGTTGACCAGAATATCGAGGCGGCCGAACTCCTGAACAACCGTGTCCACCACCCGCTGGATTTCGTCGAGCCTGCCCAGGTGGGCAGGTACCACCAGCGTTTCACAGCCTACTTCATCCATCGTACAGGCGGTCGCTTCCAGATCCGGCGCCTTGCGGCTGGTGATGGCGACCTTGGCACCCGCCCTGGCAAAACCGAAGGCGATTGCCTGACCAATGCCCCGGCCGCCGCCTGTGACGAGCGCTACTTTATCCTTCAATGAAAATTGATTCATATCGAACATGATGTAATTCTCCTATTGCAAGTATTGTTGACGTGAGGTTAATCAGCCATGCCCGCCGGGGATTAAAACCGGCGGGCATGACGGATTCTTTTACCTTGCCGGGCGATTACCAGGCCGAACTGTTTTGCCTACTTGTCCACCGGCTTGTTATTGAAATTATTTTTGGCCAGCGCCTCGCGGTCGCCGCCGCTCATGCCGGCAATATATTTCACCAGCTTTTTACGCGATTCGATATCGTATTGCGTGGTGATGGCAATCTGCTCCATGACGGGGGAGCCGCCGCCGTGATAGTTGCCCACGTTGGCGATGCCGCCGGTCGCCGAGCACAGGCTGTCGCCCAGGTAACGCCAGAACTGCGCCTGGTCCTCAGAGGACATATTCGGGTTGCGCTTCGTGTATTTCAGAAGCAGTTCGCCCGTCTCCGGGTTGGCGAAGTCTTTTTCGTGCGGGAAAGTCGCCGTCACGCCGCCGGAGATGTCGCACAGAATTTCCGCCTCTCTGTAAACCGCTTCACCGGACAGACACCGGCCGACGTTGCAGTAGATGGAATGCGGAATGAAGGAGCCCGGACCGTAGGGAACAAATCCCATTCCGGGGATGTAAACTTCCGGTTTGCCCAGGTCGGAGGCCGTGTAGCCGGCCGCGTAGCCGAGCTCGCTGGTCATGATGATTTCGGCCAGTTTCTCACGCACATGTTCGGCCTTGTGGACATTGTTGACCTCCGCCGCCAGTGCCGCCGTGCCGAGAATGACATCGCCGATGGCGGGCTTGCAGCCGGAGTAGGAATGGCGGTGGAACAGTGCAAAAAGCAGCGCCAGAATGCCGCCGTGCTGATGCTCGCCGGCCAGGAAAACCCTTTCCCAGGGAATGAAGCAGTTGTCAAAAATCATATAGGAGTCGGTCGACCCGGGGACAAAGCCGCGCTTGTAGTGATGGCGTGGACGCAGGTTATGAATCGTGACCACTTGCTTGAGACCGTCCCAGTCACCGGGAATGGCGAAAGCCACCGCATAGTCTTTGTCTTTTTCACGCAGGGCGCGTGTCGGCAGCACGAGCACCTCATCCGCTACGGACGCCTCAGAAATATGAACTTTGCAGCCTTCGACGACAATCCCGTCTTTGAGTCTTTCCTTAATATACACATATGAGCCGGGGTTGGGCTGATCCGCAGGACGCAGCATGCGGTCGCCTTTGACGTCCGTCTGGGCGCAGCAGCCGACCAGGTCTTCGGTCTGGAAACGGGTGAGCCACTTTTTGAAGTTCTCGTGATACTGGGTGGCACCGTTGTTCATTTTATCCGCCTCGTAGGAAACGTTGTAAATGGCGTTGGTGCCGTCAATGCCCATGCAGCGCTGAATGCAGCCGCCGACTTTCTGGCACAGCATGCGGGTCATATCCTGTTTTTTGTGCAGGTCATTCGTGCTCATGTGAATGTGGTTGAAACGATTGATCTTCTCCCCCGTCAGATGCGACGTGGCAGTCATCAGCTCCTCATTTTCCGGCCTGGCCGCTTCATCGTATGTCGTTCCGATGACATCGAGACATTCCATCTGTAACTCATCGTCGCGATCAATGAGCTGGCCGTCGAAATAAAGGTTCCTTTTCATCTTTTTCAGACCGTTGATGTAGTCCTGCTTTGTTCTCATTTTTCCTTCTCCTTTTTCTTTATTGGTTTTTTCTGCTGTTTCTTTGTTGTTTTATTTTTCTGTTCACCTTCACTATCGGCAAGAAGAGCCCCCAGCGACTGGGCGTCTTCCAGTTTCAAACGCAGCACAACCCCCTCGTCGTCTTTTTTTGCGCGGATACCGCTGAAAACCATTTCCAGAAAGGGGTCCAGTATATCCATAATGGTTTTACGATCTTTGGGCATCCCCTGCATATGCCAGTGGATAAAAACATGTTCGATCGTCCCCATCAGCATAGAGCGCACCAGATAAGCGTCAACGTCCTCACGAAACGTACCGTTGGCGACACCCTCGCGGACACAATCCAGCAGCCGGTGTGCGGAGCGGCGGATGGCGGCGTGCGCGGCCGTCTGCCGGAAACGCTTGTTGGACATCAATTGCAAAAGCACCAGCGCGGAATAGTCGGGATTGTTTTGATACAGACAGACATAGCTGTACATAATGGCGCGCAGCCTTCCTTCTACGTCCTTGATATATGGAAGGACCATTTCTGATTCTTCGAAAGTGTCGTTGGTGATTTTCTCCGGAATGGCAAAAAGAAGATCTTCTTTGGTTCCGAAATATTCGTAAATGGTGGCTTCGGAGACGCCCGCCTCTTTACTGATTTCGGAAATGGTGGCGTCGGCGAAACTTTTTTCGGCGAAAATGCGCAGCGCCGCGTCCATAATGCGGTCTTTTCTGCTTTTGGGCCGGGCATGGTCTGTCATCGCGACACCTCTTTCTTCAGGTGAAAATTTACGACATCATAGTCAGACTGTCAAGTAATATTTTATTTTATAGTCTGACTATGATTTTTTTGCAATATTTGTAGAACAAGGTCTAAATAATGGCGTATCTGACGGTTTTTGTTCGGGTAACCACATCAACGGCGCCAGCTTCCCCTGCGCGGGCGACCGCGCATGCCCGCCCGTGCCGCCGGGCGGGATAGCCTGCCCCACAGCGGCTTTCAATATTTACACTGCAATATCAGGTGGTTATAAGCAGAAGGCCTACTCACCCGCTTCATTGAGTTTAAAAAATACATAACCCCAACACAAAGGATGGCAAATAATTTCCATAAAAAAAGCCCGGCCGCTTTGCACGCGGCAGGGCTTCTGAAATCCCACATTGAAGGCAGGCTGCCGGCCTTCAGACTTTAATCTATTTTTTCCTCGCGGCCGCGAGTTTAGCCTGAAGCGCGTCGATGCGCTGATGGTTGTCCTCTGAACCGATATAGGTTCTGAAGAGCCATTCCTGCACGCGCATCGCCCCGTCGAGGTCCTCACTGAGTACCTTGTTGGAAAGAGCTTTGGTTTCCTTGAGGCAGCCATGGTCGTAGGAAGCCATTTCCCGGGCAATCTCAGCCACCGATTCGAGCAGCTTCCCCTCGGGAAACACTTTACTGACATAGCCCATTTTTTCCGCCTCATAGGCGTCATAGATCCGGCCGGTAAGAGCGACCTCCTTGGCCCGGCCCAGTCCGATAATGCGCCACAGGGGATCCATCACAGGCGTCAAAGAAAGTACAATTTCCCGCTGGCCGAATTTAGCACGCTCAGAGGCGTAGCGAATATCGCACATCAGCGTCAGGTCAAATCCACCTGCAATGGCCGCTCCCCCCACGGCGCAGATGACCGGCTGAGGGCAAAACAAAATCGCCCGGTAAGCACGGTGAAAAAGATTGATGTATGCCTCATTGGAGACTTTTTCGAGCTTGCGGATTTCATTTAAGTCAAAGCCCGCAGAAAAATATTTTTCTCCGCCGGTCAACACAACCACGTTCACGTCTTCACGGGCAGCCAGCGACGTAAATAAAGTGACGACCTCCTCGAGCACCTGTGGAGCCAGGGCATTGCCCTTGTCGGGCCGGTTGATGGTTATGGTGGCAACTTTTTCGTCCACTGACAGCAGCAAATATTTCAAATCCATAATCTTTCCTTTCACGGTCTATTTCTTTTCATTGTCGATTACCGCACAGCCTCGAAGGATCAAAAAATGAAACGGCAGCTGTGACGGCGCAGATAACGACGCCCTCTTTCATAGTCTTCAGGATATTACACAAGAGGCGACAAAATCGGCAATCTGCTCTTCATTGAGCCCCAGACCGGGCCTGGCGTCCAGCCGTTTTACGATCATGCCTTTTTCAAAAAGCAGCAGCGTCGGAAAAACATCGATGCCGTATAAATCAGCAATATGCTCCTCATCGTCGGCAACAAGAAGCAGGCTGCCGGTACCTTCCATATTCTGCTTTTCAAATGCCGGCAGGGCTTTGCGGCAAAAAGGGCACCATGTAACATAAACCAGGGCCACAGCCCTGGGACTTCGGGCCAGCGCCTGCTCCAGGTCGCGAATATTGTCGACCGCAATGCACGGCTCATTCCCGTTCATCTGTGTCTCCCTCCTGAAGTTCCGGCGGATAACGGCCGTACACCGCCTCCAGGCGGCGCACACCGGTCAGGCCTCTTTTTATGTTTTATTTTTTCAGAGGCCCCCCTGATACAAATCGCTGCTGCAGACCCCTCATACCTTTGAGCCATCTGTCGTAATCCGATGCCTTGCGCTGCATGTACGTTTTGACTTCCTTGTGGGGTAGAATCAGAAACTCGTCGGCGGCAAATGATTCCATGACCGCGTCCGCCAGCTGTTCCACTTTCATCAGACCATCCACGCCGGCCACGCCGCCGGCTTCATGGCCGCGTGTCATTTCCGATTCAACCGCCTGGGGGCACAGCAGAAATATCTGAATCCCCTGGTCTCCGTAGGTGATGGAGAGATTCTCGGCCAAGCCCACAGCCGCATGCTTTGTAACGGAATAGGGCAAAGAGCCGATCTGGCTCAAAAGGCCGGCGGCCGAAGCGGTGATCATGATGGCACCACCGCCTTGTCTGATCATCTCCGGAATAGCCGCCCGCGCCACAAAAATATGCGCCAGCACGTTGATTTCCCAGATGCGCTGCCATGTGTCGTTGTCGACCTCGTAACCACCGGGAGCGCCGAGTATTCCCGCATTGGAACAGAAAAGATCCACACGACCGTATTTGTCCTGTGCAAACTTCGCCAAACGTATCACGTCCTCTTCTTTGCTCACATCGCAAAAGACGGCATCGCCTCTGACTTCAGCTGCCACTTCTTTCGCGCCTGCTTCGTTGATGTCCGCCGCGATGATAGCTTTGGCGCCCTCTTTGGCGAACCTCTGGCACAGGCCCCGGCCGATGCCGGAGGCCGCACCCGTCACAATAATAACTTTCCCCGCAACTTCCATTTCAAATCCTCTATTCTTTATTTTTCACCGCCGCGTTCACGCGCGCCTGTAAAATCATTTTTTATAAACCTTTGCTCAGCGTTTCCTGAAAGGTGAAGCATCGTAAAAAGGCTGGATTTCCTTCTGCCTTGCCTCCGCTTGCAGCGCCTCGTCGATCATCTCCTGAGTCAGCTCGCTGCGCCCCATGGTGATTTTTGTTTTTTCCAGGTCGGCATCCAGCAGGAGGGTTTTGGGAAATCCCTGAATGTTGGACCAGGGCGACCATTTGGGGAGGCCCGAACCCTGTCTGTTAGGATTTCCCGTACGGGCAAACTCCGACCAGTAGTCCATCATCGCGTTGGAAAGAGCCACGCGGCCCGGCTTGTTTTTATCATTGAAAACCAGCGCGCCGAGCGATGCCTTGTCCGTTCCGAAAACAAAGTCGATTTCCAGCGCGTGGCAGGAACCGAGAATAACGTTCAGAGGAAAAGCCATCGCACTGTTTGCCGCATCGCCCGCGCCCCACAAAAACTGATAGGCAAATACAAAAGGCTGCCCGTCATTGCCCCGTAACATGCGGGCGGGCTGATCCACCGCCATCACTTTCCAGGCGTCGCTCTGGTAGCGGGAAACAAGATTGTAAAACTCCGTTTTGGCCGGATCCTTAAACAGTGACCCGTCTGCGCGCCAACCTGAAAAGAGA
>LSQX01095988.1_pt4 | contig 14415 bp, 13 predicted proteins | sample 654561 | NCBI WGS metagenome assembly LSQX01 (sample SAMN04489861, study PRJNA283612) | anaerobic digester metagenome | isolation source: 4 biogas reactors fed with cattle manure at either 37C or 55C with and... | place: Denmark: Kongens Lyngby | collected 2014
AACTGCCTGTTCTACTATGGTACAGCCAGCAACCCGGTGCGGGCGGCCGACGCGCAGACCTTCCTGAACAACTATCTCAACAACGGCAGCAGCCTGTACAACCTGATTTACATCGAGGATGAGATCGTGGCGGTGATGCCCTACGGCAGCAACTAATCCTGCATGGCGGCACAATAAAAGAGGGCGGACGCGGTGTCTGCCCTCTTTTGTGTGGCCTGAAAGATCTTTACTTCGCGGCTTCGTAGCGCTTTTGCACTTCTGTCCAATTGACCACCTTCCAGAAGGTGCTCAGGTATTCGGGGCGGCGGTTCTGGTATTTCAGATAGTAGGCGTGCTCCCAGACGTCTACGCCCAGAATCGGGGTCTGGCCCTTGGTCAGCGGGCTGTCCTGGTTGGCGGTCTTGACCACCTTCAGCTCATTCCCGTCAACCACCAGCCACGCCCAGCCGGAGCCGAACTGGGTCTTGCCGGCGTTCTCAAACTCCTCCTGGAATTTTTCAAAGCTGCCAAAGGCCTTGTCAATCTCCTGCGCCAGCTTGCCCTCGGGCTTGCCGCCGGCGTTGGGGGCCATCACCTGCCAAAACAGGCTGTGGTTGATGTGGCCGCCGCCGTTGTTGCGCACCGTGGCGCGGATTTTCTCGGGCACATCGTCCAGTTTCTCAATCAGCTTCTCAATGGACCAGTCAGCCTGCTCGCTGCCTTCCAGCGCCTTGTTGAGGTTGTCGATGTAAGCCTGGTGGTGCTTGGTGTGGTGGATGGTCATGGTCGTTTCGTCGATATATGGTTCCAGCGCGTTGTACGCGTAAGGGAGGGCCGGTAAACTGTGTTTCATGGTGAAACCTCCTTGCTTGATTGTTTCATTTATACCCGGTTAGATGAGGCTAAGACGAAGAAGAGCCTTGGAAAATCAAGGATTTTCACTTTGTTCATTTGTTTGAAAATGAGGTGAACCGGGTACCAAATATGTTTGACCCTGTCATTGCGGGCTGATACAATGACGAAAAACCGATGAAGGTATGTATGATCAAAGACCGGAGTTTTTATAGAACCATCTTCAGGCTTTCCCTGCCCGCCGCCTTCCAGGGCGTGATCAACCTCTTGGTGGTGATGGCCGACAATCTGATGGTGACGACATTGGACACCCAGGGCCTGGCGTTTGCCGCGGTGGTCCAGTCCAACAGCATCACCAACCTGGCCTTGGCGCTGCTGACAGGCTTGGCCAATGGCTCCATCGTGCTGGTTTCCCAATACTGGGGAAAGAAGCAAACCGGCCGCATCCGTGACATCACAGCGGCTGTGATGCTGCTGAGCATCCTGGTGGCCGGGTGCTTTGTTCTGTTGCTTCATATACTGACCTTGCCTGTCCTGCGCATCGTCATCAACCGCAACGAAGTGGAAGCCATCAGCCTGGCGGCGCGGTACCTGCCCCTGATCAGTTTTTCCTACCTGCCCTATGCCGTCACCGCCTGCCTGATTGCCATGCTCAAGGGCGTGGAAATCGTCCGGGTGACCGTGTACACCACCATCACCTCCCTGTTTGCCAACATCGGCCTCAATTACCTGCTGATCTTTGGAAAATTGGGCCTGCCCGCCATGGGGGTGCAAGGCGCGGCGCTGGCCACGGTGCTGGCAAGGGTCATTGAGATGCTGCTGGTGGTCTGGTATGTGCACAGAAAACAGCACGCGGTGGATTTCAAACTGGGCCACATCAAACAGCAGGCAGGCTGGGCCTGGCAGGACTATGCCCGCTTTGGGCTGCCCGTTGGCATCACCGATGCCCAGTGGGCGCTGGTGGGCATGCTCAAGATGGTAATCATCGGCCAGCTGGGCATTGTGATGAGCAATGCTGTGGGCGTGACCGATTCCCTGTTCAACCTGGGCACCCTCTTCACCTTCTCCCTGGCAGGGGGAGCCGCCGTGATGGTGGGCAAAGCCGTGGGCGCCGGCAACATCAAGCTGGTCAAGGAATATTCAAGGACTATCCAAATCATGTTCCTGTTTATTGGCATCTTCATGGCCGCTTTGGTCTTCCTCATTAGAAAACCCTTCATCAGCCTGTACGGGCTGACAGACCAGGCATTTGATCTGGCCAACCAGATGGTGCTGCTGTGCACACTGACCCTGATTGGCACCAGCTACCACGCCTCCTGCTTTGTGGGCATCAACCGCGGTGCCGGCGACAACAAGTTTGTCATGATGGTGGACATGGTCTGCGGCTGGCTGATCGTGCTGCCCGCCGCCTTTCTGGGCGCATTCGTGCTGAAACTGCCCCTGGCCTGGGTGTATTTCCTGACACGGGTTGACCAGACCTTCAAATGGATCATCGCAAACAGGCGGCTGAAGACCAACAAATGGATCCACCATGTGACCAGGCCCGAACAAACAGAAGAGGCGCCCGCATGATCCAGCCACTCAATGAGCACATCAGCGTGGAGCTGAAAGCCCCGCATGAGTTTGCGTGGCTATCAGACTTCGGGCAGGTGTTTTGCGTCTTTGACCACCTGATTTCGGGCAACCTGTGCTTTGGCGTACAGAACCGGAACGAGAAACTGTTCATCAAGTACGCGGGCGCCCAGACGCTGATGTATGCCGGACAGGCCCGGCACGCGGTGGACAGGCTCAAGAGGTCGGCAGAATTGTACACCCAGCTCAAGTACCCGGCCTTAAACCCCCTGCAGGGCTGGTTTGAGCAAAAGCATGGCTTTGGCCTGGTCTTTCCCTGGTTTGAGGGCTACGCCCTGGCGCCCATGGAGGTGCATCACCAAAGCCTGCTGCAGCTGCCGCTCGTCTCAAGGCTGGCCATGTTTGACCGCCTGATGGACTTGATTGTCCAGGCCTCACGGCAGGATGTTCTGGCTGCCGGGCTTGCCCTGCAGCATATTCTGATTGATTTTACCAAACAGGCCGTGCTATTGAGCTCTTTGAGTGAGTTTGCCCGCCTGCCTTTTTCAACGCCATATCCCAAGCTGCCCGGCTCCCCCTGGTTCACGCCGCCGGAGGGCTACCAGGTCGGGCAGGCATTGGATGACACCTGCAATGTCTACGTGTTGGGCGCGCTGGCCTTTGTTTTTTTCTCACTGCCAAACCAGCGCGTTTTCACTGCCTGGCAGGCGGGCAGGCAGTTGTATGATCTGGCCACCTGGGCGCTGCAGGAAGACAGGGAAGAAAGAATACAGGAAGCCGCGCAGTTTCAACGCCAGTGGCGCGCCACAGTGCTTCAGATGCAAGGCTTATAATGTTATAAGGAAAGAACAGTGCCGTCTTTCACCGTCAACACCGCATGGGGGTTGACGTTTTTTAAACCATTCAACTCTGTGCAGGTCAGCAGGGTCTGCATCCTGTCCAGGCGCACCAAAAGGCGGGTCTGCCGCCCGGCGTCCAGTTCGCTGAGCACATCATCCAGCAGCAGCAGCGGCGTCTCGTTGTGCGCTTTAGTCAAGATGTCAATCTGCGCCAGGCGCATAGCAAGGGCCGCCGTGCGCGCCTGCCCCTGGGAGGCAAACGAGCGCATTTCCTGGCCTTCCAGCATCAAGCGCAGCTCATCCCTGTGCGGGCCATAGGAGGTCGTCAAACGCCTTAAATCGTCCTCCCTGGAGGCGGCCAGCTGCTGCATCAGCGTTTCCCTGGGGTCGAGGCTGTCCGCCAGGCTGCTCTGGTAGCGCATGAAGAAGCCTTCCCGCCCGCGGTCCGCGATGTAGGCGTAGTGCTCCGCCGCAAGGCCGGATATGGTGTTGGCGGCATCCCTCCTGTGGATGACGATGGGGCCGGCGGCGTTGGCCAATTGCTCGTCCCATACCTCCAGGGACCGGGCATCGGCCCGCCCTCTGGCGATCTCCTTAAGCAGGGCGTTGCGCTGGCGAAGGATGGAGTGGTAGGTCTGAATCGCGTAGAAATAGGCCGCCTGGCTTTGGGAGAGCAGCATGTCCAGGTAGGTGCGGCGCTCCTGCGGCGAGCCCTTGACCAGACCCAGGTCCTCCGGCGAGAACATCACACAGGTCATGTGCCCCATCAGTTCCCCGATGCGGGACACCGTCTTGCCGTTGACGTAGATGACCTTGCGCTCACCCTGCTGGGCGAACAGGCGCACCCCCACCTCATCATTGACCGCGGCGCGCGCGACATGCGCATGCACCGCGCAGGTCCTGCTGCCCAAACGGATCATGTCCCTGTCGTTGCTGGTGCGGTGACTGCGCCCGAGGCAGCACAGGTGGATGGCCTCCAGCAAATTGGTTTTGCCCGCGCCATTTTCCCCCACCAGCACTGTGGTGCCGCTGGGGGGCAATAACGTCAACTGCTCATAGGAGCGAAACTGGTGCAAGCGCAGCTGTGTCAGGCGCATCTATTTGTGATACCTTTCCCCCGCGTTGATCTTGTACGAGCGGTAAATCTGTTCCAGCAGCATCACCCGGGCCAATTGGTGCGGGAAGGTCATGGGCGAAAAGGACAGCTTGACATCCGCCCGCTTCATCACAGCGTCAGACAAGCCCAAGGAACCGCCGATGACAAAGACCACATTCCGTGACTGCTCATGCCAGGGCTTGATCAGGGCGCTGAAGGCCTCGCTGCTTTGCTGTTCACCATCAATGCACAGCGCCACCACCACATCCTGAGGCGTCAAGCCCGCAAGAATCCGCTCCCCCTCCAGGGCCAGCACCTTTTGTTTTTGCGCTTCACTGCCATCCCCGGGGTCCTTCTCGTCCTTGATTTCACGCACGGCGATTTTACAATACGGACGCAGCCGCTGCAGGTACTCCTCCGCCGCGTCTTTGTAAAATGGTTCACGCTGTTTGCCAACAGCCATAATCAAAATGGGCACGCGCAGTCCTTTGCCAATTAATCTCTTTGACATTCGTTGAATGGAAGGTCCGCCAAAGTATAGCACATCCTTTTTTCTTTCGCATCAAACTCCAAAGCAAACAAATATTACAATCCACAGGATGATGGAAAGGCTTCATGTAAAAACCCTGTATATTCAAACGCGCATTCACGAACTATCCACTGATTTGCGCGTCTGACCGCCCTGCTTGCGTTCCCGGGAATGCATATGCAACACGCGCGTGAAAAAGCCTCAAACACCTGTTCTGTCCACACTGTCCACAGGTTTATCCACAGAAAAACCATGTTTTACCTTGCGCAGGACTGAAAACCGGGTTCAAACGAAAAGATTTCGTAGTTTTGCGGCAAGTTATCCACAGGCTGCCAACCCGTTTTATCCCAGAACCTGTCCACATGCTTGTTTCGGAAAACGGTGGTGGATTGTACGGATTTACACATTGAATTTTTTGAATGTAACACTTTGTAAAGTTTGTTGACCTGGCAAGATCAAGCAAAACAGACAAAAAAAAACCGCCCCATAAGGGAGCGGCCCTGGAAAATTGTTCGCTTAGCGGTTGAGCAGGGTTTCCTCGGTGTCCTTGTCAAAGAAGTGCAGGCGGCTGGTGTCCATCACAACCTTGATGTCATCCCCGATGGTGGTCTTGGTGCGCGGGTCAACGCGGGCGATGACGTTGTCATCCTTGCCGGTGGTGGACAGGTAGAGGTAGGTCTCAGAGCCCATGAGCTCGGTGACTTCCACGTGTACCTTGAAGGCCGCGTCGGGATGGGCTGCCACGTCTTCGGGGCTGTCGGAGATGTTCTCCGGGCGGATGCCCAGCACAACCTGCTTGCCGATGTTTTCCTCATCCTTGAACTTGCGCAGCTTTTCTTCGGGCACGACGATCTTGTTGTCGCCAAACACGGCCACCACCTTGTCGCCTTCCTTTTGCAGGGTGACGTCAAAGAAGTTCATCTGCGGGCTGCCGATGAAGCCGGCCACAAACTTGTTGTTGGGGAAGTCGTAGTTGTTTTGCGGGGTGTCCACCTGCTGGATGAAGCCATCCTTCATGATGCAGATGCGGGAGCCCATGGTCATGGCCTCGGTCTGGTCATGGGTGACGTAGATGAAGGTGGTCTGCAGGCGCTGGTGCAGCTTGGTGATTTCAGTACGCATGGCCACACGCAGCTTGGCGTCGAGGTTTGACAGCGGTTCGTCCATCAGGAAGACCTTGGGCTCACGCACGATGGCGCGTCCAAGCGCAACGCGCTGGCGCTGGCCGCCGGAGAGGGCCTTGGGCTTGCGGTTGAGCAGGTATTCGATGTCCAGGATGTGGGCAGCCGCTTCAACGCGCTTTTTGATCTCTTCCTTGGGGGTCTTGCGCAGCTTCAGACCAAAGGCCATGTTGTCATACACGGTCATGTGGGGATACAGCGCGTAGTTCTGGAACACCATCGCGATGTCGCGGTCCTTGGGGGCGACGTCGTTGACCAGCTTGTCACCGATGTACAGCTCGCCGTCGGAAATCTCTTCAAGGCCGGCGACCATGCGCAGGGTAGTGGATTTACCGCAGCCGGACGGACCGACCAGAACGATAAATTCCTTGTCCTCAATGTCCAGGGTAAAGTCGCTGACAGCGGTGACATTGCCCGGATAGATTTTGTAGATGTTCTTGAGCGTTACGCTTGCCATGGTGTTCCTCCTTATTTTTAGAATCCACAAAGTGATTCAATCTGCCATCATTATAAAAGTAAAGCCCCAATGTTGCCACTGGGAGCTTTACCAAAACTTTCTCCTATCCTTTGTGCGATTCATGAAGAAGCCGGCCAGCTTTGACACAAGCCATCTGTTTTGGTATAAACGAAGCAAGGAGAACAGCAAAAGATGACGGATACCATTCAAGTGCTCACGGAACTGATTTTAAGCGCGAAGAAAACAGTGTTCTTTGGCGGGGCCGGTGTGTCCACCGAAAGCGGCGTGCCGGACTTTCGAAGCGCCAAGGGGCTGTACCACCAAAACAGGCCCATCTCACCGGAAACCATTTTGAGCCATTCCTTTTTCATCAGGGAGCCGGCGGTGTTTTATGATTTCTACACTCATAACCTGCTGTATCCGGACGCAAAACCCAACCTGGCCCACATCGCCCTGGCCAAGCTGGAGCAGGCGGGGAAGCTGTCCTGTGTGGTCACCCAGAACATTGATGGCCTGCACCAGGCGGCAGGTTCTAAGAATGTACTGGAACTGCACGGCACCAGCAACAGATACTACTGCATGGACTGCGCAAAGCCATACAATAATGGCTTTGTATTAACATCTCAAGGCGTTCCGCGCTGCGCTTGCGGGGGGCTGGTGCGCCCAGATGTGGTGCTGTATGAGGAAGCGCTGGATGACAAGGTGACAAGGCAGGCCGTCCAGCACATCAATGCTTGTGACCTGCTCATCATCGGTGGCACCTCGCTGTCGGTGTATCCGGCGGCCTCCTTCGCGCAGATCTGCCCGGGCAAGACTGTCATCATCAACCGTGACCCCACCCCCTTTGACAACAGGGCGGACCTGGTGATTCACGACGCCATCGGTCAGACCCTGGGCGCGGTGCTGTCCAGGTTGACGGTGGACTATGACTTGTTCTGACGGAAGATGAAATCCTGCCTGGCTGCCGCTTCCATCTCAAAAACCCCAATCATTTTCTGGCCATAAACACCCAGGGCGTTGATTACGGCGTTTGTATAGCGCAAGATGACGCTGGCAGCACGCAACTCAGACAGGCAGTCCGCCAGCGCGTCCAGGTTGTTGCCAAAGTATTCCGGCAAGCCCAATTCCTGCTTGATGTGCAAAAAAGCCGCGGCGCGGGTGTCCATCCGCCTACCGTCCAGGGTGTATTCCTTCATCGCTTCATTCTCCATACAGCAGTTCAAAGCTTTCATAGTGGTCATCCGTGTAGTAAATCAAACCATCATTGGAAAACACGATGCGTTTGGCGCCGCGGGAAGATCGGTTCAAGGTATCAATGTCGCACTCATAATAGGTGCGGCCTCTTTTTTCGGGCAATAGGCCTTCAAAGTTACCAAAGCGGTCCCCGCCGATGCTCTTGCCCGGGGCGTAGTCTTCCAAGCTGCCGCCGGTCCATCCCAGGTCGCGCGCCTGGGCTTTGGTGATGAAGTTGTCAGGCAGGTGGCCAAAGGTGTGCAGATACAGCGCCACCTCGTCCTTGCCAGTGTAAGCGCCGTCTTCCCGAATGGCCGGCGCTTCCTGCTTTGGCGTTTTTGCCGCCTTGGTTACTTTGGGTGCCTGGGCGTTCTGTGTGGCAGCGGCGGTGGGCAGCACGATGGCCGGCGCTGCAGGCTGCGGAACTTGTGTGGGCTTCGGCGCGGGCTTGCCGCCCTGGTTGCCAAAATAGGCCGCCGCGGCAAGCAAAAGCACCACAAGGATGGTTGACAGGCTGTTCTTCAAAAGGGTTTCATTCCTTTCATGGTTGAATGTGGTAAACTATCAGTATCCCATGGTCCAAATCAGGAGTTGTGTATGATCAAACGCATCGCAGCCAGCATTCTCCCCGGGCTGCTCAAGCATGTGCCCAGAAACATCAAGGTGTTGTATCCCTTCTACCTGGCGGGGCAACTGGATGTGGCGGAGGAAACCCATCACTCTCCCGCCCTGCCCGAGGCCTTTGATGGCTTGACCCTCGCCTATGCCTCGGACATCCACTTCGGCCCCCTGTTCACCCCCGCACAGGCCACAGCGCTGTATGAGACACTGCTGGGGATGAAGACAGACCTGCTCATCCTGGGCGGTGATTTTGGCGATGTGCTGGCCAATTCCATCCGCTTCTTTGAACTCATCCCGGCTTTTCCGGAGCACCTGAAGGTGTTCGCGGTGTTGGGCAACCACGACTATGGAAAGAGGAATGAACCCGTCGCGCCGCTGCTGTCCGCCATGAGGATGAAAAACGTCATCCCCTTGGTCAATCAGTGTCAGGCCATCGTACGGGATGGCAAGCGCTTGCTGGTCTGTGGCCCGGATGACTTCCGCTGCGGGCGGCCGGATTTTGCGCCGCTCATTGCAGAAGTTCTGGAAGATGACTTCGTGCTGTTCATCCCCCATTCACCGGACGTGCTCCCGCAAGCGGACAGGGAAGGCTTCCGGTATCACCTGGCCCTGTGCGGGCATACACATGGGGGTCAAATCGTGCTATTTGGCCGCAGCCTGCACTCCTCCAGCATTTACAAGGACCGCTATCGCAGCGGCTGGTACAAGGAGGGCGGGCAGGACATCCTGGTCAGCAACGGGGTGGGCACCTCTATCCTGCCCATGCGCCTGGGCGCCCGCCCACAGGTGCACAAACTATACTTGCGGACGCAGCTCTAAGGCCAGCCCTGGGTTGGCGTTGAGCCGCAGGTCCGCAACCTCTCCCCTCATCAATTGCAGGTGCGCTGCGGCGCCAATCATTTCCGCGTTGTCCCCGGTCAGCCTCAAGGGCGGCAGATAGAAGGCAATCCCATGTTGCTCACACAGGTCCTTCAAGGTAGCGCGCAGCAGGCTGTTGGCGGACACACCGCCCGCCAGCGCCAGCGCCTTCCAGCCCTTGTCCAGGCAGGCCTTGATGGTCTTGTCACTCAAGTGGGTCACCACCGTATGCCGGAAGACTGCGGCCAGGTCTTCTTTTTTGTAGGCCTGGCCTTTTTGGTCCATACCATGCACCAGGTTGATGAAGGCGGTCTTGATGCCTGAAAAGCTGAAGTCATAGGCGCCTGCAATCTTGGGTTGGGTCAAGTGGTAGGCATAAGGATCGCCGAGCTTGGCCAGCTCGTCCAAATTGGGGCCACCGGGATAGGGCAGCCCCAGAACGCGGGCAGCCTTGTCAAAGGCCTCACCGGCGGCGTCATCCTGGGTGCAGCCAATCAGGTGATAGCCGTCTTCCCGCACCTCAATCAGGTGGCTGTGCCCGCCGGAGACCACCAGGCAGAGGAAGGGCGGCTCAAGTTCAGGATAGGCCAGATAATTGGCGCTGATGTGGCCTGCGATGTGGTTGACAGCAATCAGCGGCTTTCCAAGCGCATAGGCCAAGCCCTTGGCATAGCTCACCCCCACCAGCAAGGCGCCCACCAGACCGGGGCCCGCGGTGACCGCGATGGCGTCCAGGTCGGCAAACTGAAGGCTGGCTTCCTTCATGGCCTGCTGCACCGTCACATCCACTTTCTCAATGTGGGAGCGGCTTGCGATTTCCGGCACCACCCCGCCATAGGGCACATGCAAATCAATCTGTGAATATACGACCCCGGACAGCACTTTGCGGCCGCCTTTCACCACAGCCACAGCCGTTTCGTCGCAGGAGCTTTCAATCGCCAGGATGGTCAGTTCTTCCGGCGTTTTTATGAGATTATCAGGCTTCATTATGTTTTCCTGCTTTCAGCAAGAAGATCACCAGGCTGGTGACAAGGAGGATGACAAAGAAGACGATGCCGATGGTCACCACAAAATCTTTCGCGTACTCAAGGAAAAAGGGTTCCGGCATCAGCTGCACCAGCAAATCAGTCTGCGGGTTCAGCAGCCACAACTCATTGTCAAACAGGACCTCGTGAAAAAGGAAAAAAGCGGACGAAAAATCAAAGGAAGTCATCAATACCATCAGCAGCAGGATGAGAACGCACACCACCGCAGCCCAGCGCAAGGCGCGTGCAACGATCATCCCTCTTTGCCGCCATGTAGACCCAAAAAAGAAAAATAAAACCACCAAGCCTGCAAAAAGAACCAGGCCCGCATAAAATAAAGTCTTTGCCTGGTCAAACAGCGCCTTGACATCTTTCAGGTGCAAGGTTTCCACTTCGGAAAACGCTGGCGTTTCCTGCCCCGGGAGCGAGAACTCATCCAGGGAATCAGGCGCGCCGTAAGCCAGGTATCCGGACAAGGCGTATGCCAACGCGGGCAGGTCATCACGGGTCGCCTTGCTGTGTTCAATCTGGGCGTGTTCATTGAACATTTTCAGCAGGTTCACGTCATTGCCCGCGGGCAGGGTCAGCAGGCGCGGCAGCATCATCAGCATGGACGCGCTCAACAACACCACCGCCAGCAGCTTCACAAGGACCTGTTTTGGCGGGCGGAGCGCTTCAGGGTTCTTTGTTGTCATTGCATCTTCAGGTAGGCGGTGATAAAGCCGTCGATGTTGCCGTTCATTACGTCATCGATGTTGCCGGATTCAAAGCCCGTCCTGTGATCCTTCACCATGGTGTAGGGCTGGAAGACATAGGAGCGGATCTGGCTGCCCCACTCAATCTTTTTCATCTCACCCTTGATGTCGGCCATCTTCTCTTCGTTCTCGCGCTCGCGCAGCTCCAGCAGCCTGGAACGCAGCATGCGCATGCACATCTCACGGTTTTGCACCTGGGAGCGCTCATTCTGGCAGGACACCACAATGCCGGTGGGGATGTGCGTCATGCGCACCGCGGAGTCCGTCTTGTTGACGTGCTGGCCGCCAGCACCCGTGGAACGGTAGGTGTCCACCCGCACGTCTTCCATGTTGATTTCGATGTTGCCATCGTCCTCCAGCATGGGCGCGACATCCAGGGAAGAGAAAGAAGTGTGGCGCCTGGCGTTGGAGTCAAAGGGACTGATGCGCACCAGGCGGTGCACGCCCTTTTCGCCGCGCATGTAGCCATAGGCGTTGTCGCCGTCCACTTCAAAGGTGACCGATTTGATGCCGGCCTCGTCCCCATCCTGCAAGTCAATCAGGCTGACTTTGAAGCCCATCTGCTCACAGTAGCGCGTGTACATGCGGTAGAGCATGGAGGTCCAGTCCTGGGCTTCTGTGCCGCCTGCCCCCGCGTGCAAAGAGAGGATGGCGTTGTTCTGGTCATAATCTCCGCGCATCAGGGTCTCCAGCACCAGGGCATCCACGCGGACCTGCAGGGCGTCCTTGGATTGCTCCACTTCAGCCACGATGTCCGCTTCATCTTCCTCAAGCGCCATGTCCAGCATCGTTTCCAGGTCCTCACGTTCCTGCACCAGCTCATCATAATGGTTGATTTTGTTTTCAAGCTGTGAGATGCGCTTGTTGACAAAGGTGGAGCGCTCCAGATTGTCCCAGAAACCGGGGGCGGCCATCTCTTCTTTGAGCTCGGTCAGCTCCTGCTGCAATTGCTCGATATTGAGGCCGCCCCGGATCTCATCCAGGGTTTCCGCCATCTGGAGCAAGTCTTGTTTTAACTGATCTGAACCTAATATCATATCTGCCTTCCGTTCTTATGAATTGCCGCCGCTTTTGCCATGGCATTCCTTGAATTTTTTCCCGCTGCCGCAGGGGCAGGGGCTGTTGCGGCCCACCTTTTCCCCCGGCTTGGTTTTGATGGGCTGCCTGGCCTTCTCCTGCTGCGGCTGGGCGTTGCTGCTTTGCTGGGTCACGCGGGCGACTGCCTGGCGGTCCTGCGGTTTTTGGATGCGCAGCTGGAAGAGGGTGCGGATGGTATCCTCCTGGATCAGCCTGTTCATCTCATCGAACATGTCAAAGCTTTCCATTTTGTACTCATGCACCGGGTTGCGCTGCGCGTAGGCGCGCAGGCCGATGCCGTCGCGCAACTGGTCCATGTCGTCAATGTGGTCCATCCAGCGCTTGTCCACCGAGCGCAGGAGGATGTTGCGCTCCAGCTCGCGCATGTCGATGCCCAGGGCTGCGATGTCCTCCTCACGCTTGGCGTAAAAATCCTTTGCGGCCTTCTTGAGGAAGTCGGCCAGCTCCTGCTTGTTGAAACCGCGGATGGCGTCCTCATTGGCTTTGAAGGTGCCCACCGGCACGGCAAGCCGCTCCACTTCCTCGCGCAGGCCCTCAATGTTCCAGTCATGCGGCTCACCGGTCGCGAAACGTTCCACCGCTTCTTCAAGCAAGCGCTCACCCATGGTCACCACGGTCTGCTTCATGTCCTGGCCTTCCAGCACCTGGCGGCGCTGGCCATAAATCAACTCACGCTGCTGGTTCATGACATCGTCATACTGCAGCACGTGTTTACGCACCTCATAGTTGCGGCTTTCGATGCGTTTCTGGGCGTTCTCAATCTGCTTGGTCAGCAGGCCCGCCGCCAGCGGCTCGTTCTCGTCCATGCCCAGGCGGCCAATCATGCCCTCAATGCGTTCACCGCCAAACAGGCGCATCAGGTCGTCTTCCAGGGAGATAAAGAACTGGCTTGAACCCGGGTCGCCCTGGCGTCCGGCACGGCCGCGCAGCTGGTTGTCGATGCGGCGGCTTTCATGGCGCTCGGTGCCCAGGATGTGCAGGCCGCCCACCGCCACCACCTTCTCATGCTCGGCGTCGGTGGTCTTCTTGTACTCGCTCTTGAGCTCATTGAAGCGTTTGCGGGCGACCAGCACCTCTTCCGGCACCTTCTCACTCTTGCCGGTGGCTTCCTCGATGATGTCATCCGGGATTTCCTCCTGGCGCATGGTACGCCGGGCCAGGAAGTCCGGGTTGCCGCCCAGCAAGATGTCCGTGCCGCGGCCTGCCATGTTGGTGGCGATGGTGACCGCGCCAAAATGCCCGGCCTGGGCCACGATGGCGGCTTCACGGGCATGGTGTTTGGCGTTGAGCACCTCGTGCTTGATGCCGCGGCGGCTCAACAACTCGCTTAAGTATTCGGACACTTCCACGGAAATGGTACCCACCAGGATGGGCTGGCCGGTCTGGTGGCGGCGCTCTATCTCCTCCACCACGGCGTTGTACTTGCCGCGCTTGCCGCGGTAAACCATGTCGTTGAGGTCTTGGCGGATCATGGGCATGTTGGTGGGCACCTGCACCACGTCCAGTGAATAGATGCCCTGGAACTCTTCTTCCTCGGTCTTGGCGGTACCGGTCATGCCCGACAGCTTCTTGTACATGCGGAAGTAGTTCTGGAAGGTGACGGTGGCCAGGGTCTTGCTCTCATGCTCCACCTTGACATTTTCCTTGGCTTCAATGGCTTGGTGGAGGCCGTCGGAATACCGCCGGCCAATCATCAATCGCCCGGTGAACTCGTCCACGATGACCACTTCGCCATTCTGGACGACATAGTCCACGTCTTTTTTGAACAGGGAGTGGGCTTTGAGCGCCTGGATCAAGTGGTGGTTGAGCTCGTTGTTCTCCACATCGTTGAGGTTGTCAATGGAGAAGGCCTGTTCCGCCTTCCTGGCGCCGTCCTCGGTGAAGACCACCGCCTTGTCTTTTTCCTCCACCGTGTAGTCATCATCCACCCGCAAGCGGGCCACAAAGCGGTCCGCCTTTTCATACAGGTCGGTGGATTTGTCCCCCTGCCCGGAGATGATCAGAGGCGTCCTGGCCTCGTCAATCAGGATGGAGTCCACCTCGTCAACAATGGCATAGGTGTGCCCGCGCTGCACCATGTCGCGCTCATACAGCACCATGTTGTCGCGCAGGTAGTCAAAGCCCATTTCGTTGTTGGTGCCATAAGTGATGTCACAGGCATAGGCCTGCTTGCGCTGCGTGTTATCCAGGTCGTGGACGATAATGCCTACACTCAATCCCAAAAAGCGGAACAGCTTGCCCATGTCCTCGCCCTGGAACTGCGCCAGGTAGTCATTGACTGTGACGATGTGCACGCCCTTGCCCGTCAGGGCGTTGAGGT
>LSQX01213300.1_pt1 | contig 14415 bp, 16 predicted proteins | sample 654561 | NCBI WGS metagenome assembly LSQX01 (sample SAMN04489861, study PRJNA283612) | anaerobic digester metagenome | isolation source: 4 biogas reactors fed with cattle manure at either 37C or 55C with and... | place: Denmark: Kongens Lyngby | collected 2014
TGCCGCAGCCCGAGGGGCCGATGAATGCGGTGACGCTGCGGGGCTCAATGTTCATCGACACGCCTTCAACAGCGAGAAAGTTGCCGTAGTAGACATTGAGATCGTTCACTTCGATGCGCTTCGACATGGTGTGTTCTTTCGTTCGGTGAGGAATATGTGGGTGCGCTAGCTCTAGCGCCCAGTCTTGGGTGAGTAGACCTTCGCCACGAGGCGGGCGATGAGGTTGAGCAGCATCACGATGATGATGAGCACGAGGGCTGCGGCCCAGGCACGATCCATGAACGCCCAGGCAGGGTTGCCCTGGTTTGCGAACTGCGTGTAGACGTAGACAGGCAGCGACTGCATGCGGTCGTGGAACAGGTTGTAGTTCATGCTGGCAGTGAAGCCTGCGGTGATGAGCAGCGGAGCGGTTTCGCCGATCACGCGTGAGATCGACAGCATGATGCCCGTGGTGATGCCCGCGATCGAGGTGGGAATGACCACCTTCAGAATGGTGAGCCACTTCGGTACGCCCAGCGCATACGAGGCTTCGCGCAGCTCGTTCGGCACGAGGCGCAGCATCTCTTCGCTGGATCGCACCACAACCGGAATCATCAACACCGACAGCGAGATCGCACCAATGATGCCCATGCGCACACCGGGGCCGAGCAGCAGCGCGAACACTGCGTAGGCAAACAGGCCAGCAACGATCGAGGGAATGCCCGTCATCACATCAACGAGGAAGGTGATCATCTTCGCGAAGCGACCCTTGCCATATTCGACGAGGTAGATCGAGGTGAAGAGCCCCAGCGGCACCGAGATGACGGTCGCGGCGAGGGTGATCAGCAGGGTGCCGACCATCGCGTGAAGCGCGCCGCCGCCCTCACCAATGACGTTGCGCATCGACGAGTTAAAGAACTCGGGGTCAAGGCGGTTCATGCCATTCACCAGCACGGTGTAGGTAACTGAGATAAGCGGCACCATCGCGAGGATGAACGCGCCAGAGACGAGGTTTGTGACGAAGCGATCCGTCGCCTGACGTTTGCCCTCGACCGCAGCAGTCAGACCGGTAGAGACTGCGACGTGCAGCAGCAGGCCGACGATCGAGGCTCCAACGACGTTAAACGGCGCATCGTTGGCTGCCGAGAGCAGCGCAAACATCGACATCGAGACGACCAGGCTGCCGATGAGCACCCACCAGACCGTGCCGCGCGGTAGGCGACCAGACGAAAGCCCGCTGCCCGTTGAGACGGGTTGAATTGAGATGGCCATGTTAGTTCGCTCCGCTGAATTCTGCGCGTCGGTTCACGATGTAGCGCGCGATCGCGTTCACAAGAAAGGTGACGATGAAAAGAATGAGGCCGGTGGCGATGAGCACGTTGACGTTCGTGCCGTAGGCCTCGGGAAAGCTCAGGGCGATGTTTGCCGCGATGGTGGAGGGGTTGCCCGAGGTGAGCAGTTTGAGGCTCACGATGCCACTCGCCGAAAGCACCATGGCGACGGCCATCGTTTCGCCGAGCGCTCGACCGAGGCCGAGCATGCTTGCCGAGACGATGCCCGAACGGCCAAATGGCAACACCGCCATCTTGATCATTTCCCAGCGGGTCGCACCGAGGGCGAGCGCCGCTTCTTCGTGCAGCACGGGGGCCTGCAGAAATATCTCGCGACACATGGCGGTGATGATTGGCAGAATCATGACGGCAAGCACGATTGCTGCGGTCAGGATGGTGCGGCCGGTCGCAGAGACGGGGCCAGCGAACAACGGAAACCAGCCCATATTGTCGACGAGCCATGTGTAGATTGGCTGAATCGCGGGAGCTAGCACGCCGATGCCCCAGAGGCCGTAGACCACGCTGGGAACTGCGGCGAGTAAGTCAACCACATAGCCGAGGGTCTGGGCGAGCTTGCGGGGAGCGTAGTGCGAGATGAACAGCGCGATGCCGATCGCGAGTGGCAGTGCCATCAGGAGCGAGAGCAGTGCGGCCCAGATGGTGCCGAAGATGAGCGGCCAAACGTAGCTGAAGAAGCTGCCGGCACTGCGAAGAATTGAGGCAGAGTCGCCGTCGGCGAAGAACGCCGGAATGCTCTGCACAATGAGAAATATGGCGACGGCTGCGAGCGTCACCAGGATCATGCCACCTGCGAAGACCGAGGTGCGAGAAAAGATCACATCGCCGAGGCGGGCCTTGGCTTTGAGCTGCGGCACGGTTGCGGTCATTGTGCAGATCCTTTGTGTGTGAGTGTGGGCAAACAATGAGAATGCGCCCTTCGGGGAGGGGGTGAGCCCCTCCCCGAAACGCGCATCAGTGCACTTAGCTGATCAGGTCAAGTGCTGCGGTCACCTTGCTGCGCAGCTCAGACGAGATCGGGGCGTTACCGGCCGCAGCCTGTGCGGTCTTCTGGCCCTCTTCGCTCGCGACGTAGGTCAGGTAGCCCTTGACGAGCTCGCCCACTGCGGCGTCATTGAAGGTCTCGCAGGTGATCGAGTATGCGACGAGCACGATCGGGTAGACCCCGCTTGCGTCGGTCGAACGGTCGAGCACGATGGCCAGGTCACCAGCGGTGCGTGCTTCGCTTTCGCTTGCGAGCGGTGACGCGTCAACCACAGCTGCTGCAGCCTCGGGTGAGTACGCAACGTAGTCGCTGCCAACCTTGACCGCGATGGTGCCGAGGTCGCCGGCGCGTGATGCGTCTGCGTAACCGATGGTGCCGTTGCCGCCGGTCACAGCCTCAACCACACCCGAGGTGCCCTGAGCTGCTTCGCCTGCGACGGGAAGGCCGGTGGGCCAGTCACCCGAGACCTCGTCGGTCCAGACGCTGCCAGCGGCGGCCGAGAGGTATTCGACAAAGTTCTCGGTGGTGCCTGACTCATCTGAGCGGTGCACGGGGGTGATGTCGAGGTCGGGCAGTTCCACGCCCTCGTTCTGAGCGGTGATCACAGGATCGTTCCACTTGGTGATGTCACCGCGGAACACCTTGGCGATGGTGTCAGCATCCATGTTGACGTGATCGAGGCCATCGAGGTTGAAGATGATGGCGATCGGTGAGACGTAGAGGGGGAGCTGCAGGATGCCCGAGTCGGGTGCGCAGAGCTCGAAGGGCCCCTCAGCGATTTCTTCTACCTTGAACGCGCGGTCGCTGCCGGCGAAGTCGCTGCCGCCGGCCTGGAAGGTTTCGCGGCCTGCGCCCGAACCCTGGGGGTCGTAGTTCACGGTGACGTCGGGGTTTGCGGTCTGGAAACCAGCAGCCCAAGCCTCCTGTGCCGCACCCATTGACGAGGCGCCGACACCAACGAGGGTGCCTGAGAACGCCGACGCGTTGCCCTCATCGGGGGTGGTGGTGTCTGGGGTAGCTTCATTTGCTGCGCACGAGGTGAGTGCGAGAGCAGCGAGACCGGCAATTGCGACGGCCTTCATGGAAGTCGAGATCTTCACTGGATTCGTTTCCTTCTTGTTTGGTCGTGGCAGGCGAACGCCCACGCCTTATAAACGTAGGGACTGAATGTGACCAGCGTCTCGCGCCGAGGTGAACGACAGGTAAACGAGAATGAACGGTGGGACACGAACTGGTGCCGAAGGGTTAATGCTTGAGCGGGTAGGTTTCGACACTCAAAATGCCCGCACCCGGGTGTTTCTTCGAAAAATGGAACACGGAAAATGCTCCCGGTGGAAGCTCGGCGGCTTCGCGGAGGTAGTCGCCAGGCAAACTTCCGGTGGCGAGTGCGAGCTCGCGTGCGGCGTCGGGCAGTACGGGGCGATGGGTGCACACCACCGCATTCTTGCCTCTGCGTATGATGCGCCCCATCACCCGGCGCAGTTCATCGGTTTCGCCAGCATCCCACGCATCTTGGCTGAGCCCCTCGCGCACTCGAAGCTTTTTGCCGAGTGACTTCGCGAGCGGAGTGACCGTGTGTACGCAGCGCGTCGCACTGGACGTCAACACTCTGGTGATGCCGAACGCGCTGAGCACGGGCACGAGATGTTCCGCCTGTTCGTCGCCGCGGGCGGCGAGCGGTCGTACATGATCAATTGGGTATTCGGCGCTGCGTGGCTCGGCCTTTGCGTGGCGCAGCAGCACCACCGAGAAAGTGTCAATCGCTTCGCGTTCGGCAAGCCGCAGAAACACGTCGTACAGCTCGCGGTCGGCGCGGTAACTCAAACGGCTCCGAACCTTGCCGAGCTCGACCCACTCGAGCGCCGAGATTTCACCATTTGGTTTAAACGTTGATGCGTGCACCGCGGACTCGGCGACCTCGGCAGCCCAGTACTGCACCTGCTTGTGTCCACCGGACGGAAGGTCGTAGTGAATCAGTCCGAGGTTGATGCCGAGAGAGACGCGCAGACCAGTTTCTTCGTAGGTCTCACGCACCGCTGCTTCTGGCATGGTTTCGCCCGGATCAAGCTTGCCCTTCGGAAACGACACGTCTTTCTGACGAGTGCGGTGCACGAGGAGCACCATAATTTCCGTGTCGTCGCCGTCGCGCACCCTTCGGAAGCAGACGGTACCGGCAGCGAGCACCGGCTTCTTCATCGAGTGGCCCGCCGCGCGCGCGCCTCAGTGCGGTCGATCATGACGAGATCTTGCAGGTCGGGGAGCGGCTCACCCATTTCGCTGACCGTGTGCCGATACCAGCTGCCGTCCGGCTGCATGTGCCACGATGACACATCGTCGCTGAAGGCGAACCCGAAGAACCGCTCGATGCGTGCAAGGTGCTCACGATCGTCGATCCGGGCGAGCACCTCAATGCGTCGATCGAGGTTGCGGTGCATGAGGTCGGCGCTGCCGATGTACACCTCGGGGCTGCCCTCGTTTTCAAACGCATAGATTCGTGAGTGCTCAAGGTAGCGACCGAGCACTGAGCGCACCCGGATCGTTTCAGAAAGCCCCGGCACTCCTGCCCGAATCGAGCAAATGCCGCGAATCCAAATATCGATGGGCACGCCGTCTCGGCTTGCGCGATACAGCGCGTCGATGATCTGCTCGTCGACCATGCTGTTTGCCTTGAGCTTGATGCCGCTCGGCAGGCCCGCGCGCGCGTTGGCGGCCTCACGCTCGATCCGTGAGACCAAGCCCTGGCGTAGCCCCTCTGGTGCAACCAAAAGTCGGCTGTACTCCGTCTCGATCGCATAGCCTGAGAGCACGTTGAACAGTTTTGTCAGGTCGCGACCCACCTCTGGGGACGAGGTGAAGAGGCCGAAGTCTTCGTAGATGCGGCTCGTCTTGGGGTTGTANNTTGCCGGTGCCGATGTGGCAGTAGTGGGTCAGCGCGCCGTGTTCCTCGCGAATCACATGCACGAGCTTGCAGTGGGTCTTGAGCCCCACGAGACCGTAGACCACATGCACGCCCGCCTGCTCAAGGGTGCGTGCCCAGGTGATGTTGGCCTCTTCATCAAATCGAGCCTTGATCTCGACCAGTGCAAGCACCTGCTTGCCGGCCTCGGCCGCCTTGATGAGGGCGGCGACGATGGGGCTGTCGCCCGAGGTGCGGTAGAGCGTTTGTTTGATCGCGAGCACGTTCGGGTCGGTCGCAGCTTGCTCGACAAAGGCCTGCACGCTCGTCGAGAACGACTCGTACGGGTGATGCACGAGCACCTCGCGCCTGGCAATGGCGCGAAACATGTCGGGATGTTCGCTCGGTGAACTCGGTCGAAACTGGGGGTGGGTCACCGGAATGTGCGGGGTGAACTTGAGATCGGGGCGGTCGAGTCGTGTGAGCGCAAAGAGCCCGCTCAAATCGAGAGGGAGCGGCAGCGTGTAGACCTGCTCAGGATCGATACCGAACTCACTGACGAGCAGCTTGAGCGTGTCATCGTCCATGTCGCCTGCGATTTCGAGACGAATGGGTGGCCCGAATCGACGCCGCAGCAGCTCTTTCTCAAGCGCCTGAATGAGGTTCTCGGTCTCGTCTTCTTCGATCTCCACATCTTCGTTGCGGGTGACGCGAAAGACGTGGTGGTCGACCACTTCCATGCCCGGAAAGAGCCTGCCAAGCTGATGTGCGATGAGCTCTTCGAGCGCAATGAACCGCACCTCATCGGCCGACTCACGCGCGTCGACCCGCACATAGCGCGGGATCATTTGGGGAACTTTGAGCCTCGCAAACTCAACCTTTTCGGTGCGCGGGTTGCGCACCCGGATCGACAGGTTGAGAGCTCGGCCAGAAATGTAGGGGAACGGGTGCGCCGGATCAACGGCGAGCGGCATCAGCACGGGATAAATGTGCTCTTCGTAATAAGCAGTGAGAATTTGCCGGTCCGCGTCATCGAGGGTATTCCAGCCCACAATGCGAACGCCTGCCTCGGCAAGCGCCGGCTGCACCTGCTCGTTCCAGCACCGCGCGTGGCGAAGCTGCAAGTCGTAGGCGGTGCGGTTGATGTCGGCAAGCACCTCGGCGGGGGCGCGACCCACATTCGTTGGCACGGCGAGGCCAGTCAAGATGCGACGTTTGAGACCCGCCACGCGCACCATGAAGAACTCGTCGAGGTTTGATGCAAAGATCGCGAGAAAGTTGGCCCGTTCGAGCACGGGCACTCCCGGATCCTCGGCGAGCTCGAGCACCCGCTGATTAAACGCGAGCCAACTGAGCTCGCGGTCGATGTAGCGGTCGAGAGGGAGATCATCATCGCGACTGGGGGAGAGCACGGGAATTTCACCCGTGAACTCTGCAGGAATCACTGCGGTGTCAAATGGATCGTCGGCGGGGCGCTCGCTCATAGCTCCATTGTGTCAGGAGAGCCTTCACTCTGCCGAGTCTGTCTGATGAACAGCGCGCACCCACTGCGTGCTCTGCTGCTCGATGGTGAAGCCCGCGCGTTCGTACAGCGCCCGCGCGCCGGCATTTTCGCCGTCGACATAGAGCGTGATGCGGCGAGGATCGTGCTCGGCCATGCGTCGCAGCGTGACGCCGAGCAGTGCTGCGCCGAGCCCGCGGCCGGCACACTGTGGGTCGACTCCGATGACATAGAGCTCGGTCTCAGGCCAGCCCGAGTCGCGAGTCGTTTTCACCCAGGTGAATCCAGCGAGCGAGTTCTTCTCCGAGCCACCGTCCCAGGCAAGAAACAGGTCGGCCGCATCAAACCAGGGTTCCCTGGTGAGCGCAAGCAGATCATCGAGTGACACGGTTCCCTGCTCGGGGTGGTCAGCGAATGCGAGGGAGTTCACCCGCACCCACTCTGTCGCGTGGATGGGGTTCGTAGGATCGAAGTTTTCGAGGCGGACCCATGTGGGGAGGGGTGCGGCGCCTGCGATTGCGCCCGGCAGTGCCGCGGGATCGAGCGCCATGCGAAGCAGCGAACGCGCAGGGGCAAACCCTGCGCGAGCGAGCAGTGCACCCGCTGCGGGCTGGTCTCCATGCACCCAGGCGCGCAGCTCAGCATCGGCCCCGACGGTATCAAGCATCGCACCCAGCGCCTCGCCGCCGAGACCGCGTCCACGGGCGGCTGGTTTCACCACGAGGTCGAGTTCGCCCTCACCAAGCGCGCCGATTGCGTTGCCAAAGTCGAACCAGCTGCGGCGCCCAGCGGCAAGCGCGAGCAGCGCCTGGTCTGAAAACGCCGGGGTGCCGTCGTGACGCTCAGCCTCGGCAAGAATGTCTCGGGCGTGGTCAGGAAGTGAGAGGCCCTCACTCGTCATCGTCGTCACCCTCCTGGCGATCGCGCGCAAACCCATACCCGACCCCGCGCACCGTGCTGATCAGGCCCTCATGGTCTCCGAGCTTGGCACGCAATCGACGAATGTGCACGTCGACGGTTCGGGTGCCACCGTAATAATCGGTGCCCCACACTTCGCTGAGCAGTTGGTCGCGGGTGAACACCCGGTCGGGATGACCGAGCAAGAAGTGCAGCAGTTCAAACTCTTTATAGGTGAGGTCGAGAGCGCGCCCTTGCACCCGTGCGGTGAAGTTTCCTTCGTCTATGGTGACTCCGGCGACGCTCACCGCGCCTGACTGGCGTGAAGCTGGTGCTTCTTCGTGAGCGGTGGCGCCGACCGCGAGGCGCAGACGCATATCAATTTCGGCGGGGCTCGCCGCGGGCAGCATGACGTCGCTAATCTGCCACTGCGCAGTCACGGCCGCACACGATGACTCAGTGCATACGAGCAGTCTGGGGGTGCTGCACTGCGCCGCAAGTTCGAGGCAGGCGGTGCGGGCACCGCGCACATCGGTGAGCGCATCAATAATGATGAGGTCGAACCGCTCGGTAACACCCTCGGTGAGCCGCACCTTCAGCGGTGAGGATCGAATCTCGTGTGGCAACACGTCGAGTCCCGGCAGCATCTCGGAGGGGTCGATGTCTGTGAGGCAGAGTAGCTGCACCGTCTGCTCCCCTCTGCAGCCCTTCGCGCCGCGTTGTTCTATTTTAGGGGCACAATCGGGTGCGCGTGTTGCAGGTGGCCTGACCTGCCGTGTTCACGGGGGCTCATCGTGTGCGAGGATAAGCGTGTGACCGAACTACAGTTGCCGCCGAAACACCCGTGGCACGTTGGTCGTCTCGTGACGGCGTGGGTGATTGCCGCCGTCTTCGGGCTGCTCGTGGTGCTGCTGACCGAGGGTGAGGCGAGGTTTCAATGGCTGGCGCTCGCCGCTGGGCTGAGTGTGCTCGTCACCTTTGCGCTGCAAATCGGCACCGCGCAGCGCGAGGGCTTCATCACGCGCAGCTCGTTCAGTGTTGCCGGGTGCGTGGTCATCATTGCCGCGATAGACATCGTCTTCGTGCTCTTGCTCGGGTAGCGGTAGACTGGCACCATGCTTGCACTTGAACTCTTCTTCACCGGTCTGCTCGGACTTGCTTCAGTCGCAATTGTGTGGGTGTCGGCGACGGTCGTCTACAAGCTGTACAAGGGTCAGCAGTAAGATTTCTTTTCGAGGTGTGGCGTGAGCGATCCATTTCTCGATCTCTCAGGCGCCGTCGAATCTGAGGGGGTCGCGCACCACTACGGCGCGCCGCTCGCTGAACAGCGGGCGCTTGATGAGGGTGACGCGGTTGTCAGCCTGTCTCACCACGGAGTGGTGACGGTGTCTGGGGCTGACCGGCTCAGCTGGTTGCACTCGATGACGAGTCAACACCTGCTGGGCTTGACTCCTGGCGAGTCGGTCGAGACGCTGTTGCTGAGCCCACAGGGTCGCATTGAGCAGGTGATTCGTCTGGTCGATGATGGTGAACGCAGCTGGTTGTTGGTCGACGCAGGCCGAGCCGAGTCGCTTACCGCCTACCTTCAGCGCATGCGATTCGCGTTGCGGGTCGTGGTTGAGAACGTAAGTGATGAGGTTGCGACGCTGGCGCTGCGAAGTGACGGCCGCGCGGCCGAAGTGCTGCGAGACTCAGGGCTCGTCGCTCTCGAGTGGCGTGACCCGTGGGCGACCGTCTCGGCAGGTGGGGTGCAATACGCTGAGCATGCTGATGCTGCAGCGTCGTGGGCGATGGCGCACCTGGTGGTGCGGCGTGATGACCTTGAACGGGTGGCACAACTGGCGCGCGATGGATCGGTGCGAGCCGCCGGGCTGTCGGCACTTGACGCGCTCGAGATCCGTGCGCATCGTCCGAGCTTCCACGGCGAAGTTGACGAGCGTGCGATTCCGCACGAGTTTGATTGGCTGCGTTCTGCGGTGCACCTGAACAAGGGGTGCTATCGGGGGCAAGAGACGGTTGCCAAGGTGCACAACCTGGGTCATCCTCCGCGCAGGCTCGCGCTGTTGCACCTCGAAGGGTCTGGTGGTGAGCTGCCGGTCGCAGGTGCGTTCGTCACGATAGCGGGCGAGGGTGCAGACGCGAAGCCGGTCGGCAGGGTCACGCGAGTGGCGCTGCATCACGAGTGGGGTGGCATCGCTCTCGCGCTCATGAAACGCTCGGTTCCTGAAGATGCGGCACTCGAGGTGGCGCTGGGAGCGCCCCACAACACAAGCGATGACGACCGTGACACGTCGAATGTGCAGCATGGTCGCATTGCTGCTGCGCAGGAGGTTATTGTGCCCTCGGGTGCGGGAGCGACCCGCCGGCCACCCAAAACCGCGAGGCTCGGCGCGCCGCCACGGTAGCCTCATGACCGCCGTGATGGCGCATCAGCCGTCACCGCGACGGCAGAAACTGCGGTGGTGGGCGGCGACTCGCGCTGAGCCACCGCCCACTCCGTGTGCGCTTAGTGCTTGCCCTGCGCGGCGACCGCGGCCGCGCCAGCGGCAGCGGCTTCGGGGTCGAGGTAGCGGCCCTTGCCAGCTGCGGTGCCATCGGCGTTGATCTCGTAGGCAAGCGGCATGCCAGTGGGAATGTTGAGCGCGGCGATGTCCTCGTCGCTGATGCCTTCGAGATGTTTGACGAGTGCACGCAGCGAATTGCCGTGGGCGGTCACCAACACGGTCTTGCCCGAGTTGAGGTCTGGCACGATCTCGGTGTTCCAATAGGGAATGAGACGGTCGATCACGTCTTTCAGGCACTCCGTGCGGGGGCGTTCGCCGTCGATGCCCGCGTATCGAGGGTCATTCGCCTGCGACCACTCGCTTGAGTCGTCGAGCGCCGGTGGGGGAGTGTCAAACGAGCGGCGCCACTCCATGAACTGGGCTTCGCCGTACTTCTGCAGAGTCTCGGCCTTATCGAGTCCCTGCAGCGCGCCATAGTGGCGCTCGTTGAGGCGCCATGAGCGGCGCACCGGGATCCACAGACGATCAGCCGAGTCGAGAGCCAGGTTTGCCGTTTGAATGGCCCGGCTCAAGAGCGAAGTGTGCAGTACGTCAGGAAGCATGCTGGCCTCGGCAAGCAGCGTGCCCGCGGCAGCGGCTTCACTGCGACCCTTTTCGGTGAGGCGCACATCAACCCAGCCGGTGAAGAGGTTCTTTTCGTTCCACTCACTCTGACCGTGGCGCAACAAAATCAAGGTGTTCGTCATGACTCTCAGCCTACCGTGAGTCGTTCGTGACGAGCTCACGAACCTTGGATCAGGGCCGTCGCAATCACGGCAAGCCCCTCGCCTCGTCCGGTGAAGCCCAAATGGTCGGTGGTGGTTGCCCCGATGCTCACGGGTGCGCCGAGCAGGTCGCTCATGCGAGCCTCTGCTTCGCTGCGTCGCGGTGCGAAGCGCGGGTGTTCGCCAATGATCTGCACCGAGACATTGATGACCTGCCAGGAGTGCTCGTACAGTAGTCGTGCTGCTTGGGTCACGAATGTCGTGCTGTCGGCGGCGACGGTCGTGGGCTCATCGACGCCGACCAGGTCGCCGATGGTGCCGAGGCCTGCGGCGCTGAGCAACGCGTCAACGATGGCGTGGCAGACCGCGTCACCGTCACTGTGCCCGCTGAGCCCAGGTTCGTCGGGCCAGGTGAGACCGGCGAGACGGAGTCGTGCCGAGTGATCATAGGCGTGCACATCGACGCCAGTGCCGACGCGGAGTGCTGGAGACGTGCTCATGCGCTGGCCTTCGTGCCGGAGCCAGTTGAGACCGCCAGAGCCTCGAGCAGCTTCAGATCATCGGGGGTGGTCACTTTGTGTGCCCGCATGCTGCCGGGCACGGTGCGCACGACTCCGCCGACGCGCTGCACCAGTTCGGCGTCATCGGTCACTGGGACAGGCGAGTGTGGGGCTCGCTGCTCAGGCTCGGCGTGTGCCCTCTCGAGCAGTGCGCGCGGAAACCCCTGAGGCGTCTGCACCGCAATGAGCGAGCCGCGGTCGATGGTGTGCTCGATGGTGCCATCGGCAGCGACGGATTTCAGGGTGTCTGCGACCGGGAGCGCGGGCACCACACCGCACCTGTGGCGGTGCACCGCGTCTCGCACCTCAGTGAACACGGTGTCGGGTGTGAGCGGTCTGGCCGCATCGTGCACCAGCACCGTGTCGATATCGTCGCCCATCGCGGCAAGGCCGAGCCGCACTGATTCGTGACGCTCGACCCCGCCCGCGACCACGGTGATGCGCCATCCGTCAGTGACCGATGCGAACCCGTGCGTCTGATGCGCCTGGTGATGTATCGCGCCACGCCAAGCTTCTGGCGCGACCACAACCAGGTCGCCTGACCATGGCAGCGAAACAATCGTGCTCAGCGCATGGTCGATCAGTGTTCGAGCCGCGAGGTGCACCAATGCCTTGGGTAGCTCTGCGCCGAGGCGCTCCCCGCGGCCAGCAGCCACCAGAATGATGCCTGTGCGTGCGGGGTGAGGGTCGGTCACGACTCCCGTGTGTCTCTCACGCCGTCGTCGACGTTATGACGCGGCAAGCTCTTCGTCAAGGCGGGCTGATGCCTGCTCTTCGTTCGTCTTCTCGGCGAGTGCAACCTCAGAGACCAAGATCTGGCGCGCCTTGGCGAGCATGCGCTTCTCGCCCGCGGAGAGGCCGCGGTCTTGATCGCGACGCCACAGGTCACGAACGACCTCGCTGACCTTGATCACGTCACCTGAAGCAAGCTTCTCAAGGTTCGCCTTGTATCGACGCGACCAGTTGGTGGGCTCTTCGGTGAAGGGGGCGCGCAGAACCTCAAAGACCTGCTTCAGGCCTTCTTCGTCGATCACGTCGCGAACACCGACGAGTTCACAGTTCTCGGCAGGAACCTCAATCGTGAGATCGCCCTGGTTCACCTGGAGCTTGAGCATGAGCTTCTCTTCGCCGCCGAGTTTGCGCTTCTTCACCTCGATGATCTTCGCGGCCCCGTGGTGAGGATAAACAACAGTCTCTCCGACTTCAAACTGCATCAAGCGGCTCCTTTATCAGCTAAGCCTCTATAATACCACACGCCGCGCCGCGACTTAGGCCTGCCTAAGGTGACCCGCGTCACCCGCCGTCGATAGTATGATTTGAACTGTCTGTGGGGCACAACCGGTTTCCCACCTACGCCAAAGGCACGTCTGCGCCGTTCACTATGAATCGAAGGACACACACCTTGAAGACTCGTCGGATCGCTTCGTCAATCGCTCTCGCTGCGGCAGTAGCCCTTGGCGCGACCAGTTGCGGCCTCATGGTGCCGCAGAACACCACGCAAACTTACGCACCGAGTGACGGTATCGATGTGAACGTCGGCGACCTGATGGTGCGCAACCTGATGCTCATCGCTGATGAGAGCGGTAAGAACTTTAACGTCGTGTTCACCAGTGTGAACAACGCAGGAGACAGTGGTTTGCTCCGAATCACCTTTGTGAGCGACGACGGGGCTACCGAGGCCAGCGCCGACTTCCTGCTTGAGCAGGGCATCACCGTCTTCGGTGACCCGAATGGTGACGTGGCGCCCGTGCTCGTGACGATTCCCAACCTGAAGCCAGGTGCTACCGTCAAGGCATACTTTGAGGGTGCCAGCGGCAGCGAAGAGCTCTCTCGACAGGTTCCAGTGCTGGACGGCTCGCTGTTTGAGTACGCTGACTACGTGCTCTCGCCGTCGCAGCTGGTGGCTGAAGAAGACGTTGAACTCGGCGGCGAAGACCAGGCCGAAGACGACGCTGCTGACAGCGAAGAGATCGCCGAATAGTTTTCTGGGTCACGCGCACTCGCGTGACACGCACTTAGCCCCGGTTTCTCTGCTGAGACCGGGGCTAAGTGCGTTGTGGCAGGGATTAGCCGAAGCGATACCCGACGCCGCGCACCGTGGTCAGAATCTTTGGATCCTTAGGGTCGCTTTCGATGCGTGAGCGAATGCGCTTGACATGCACATCGAGCGTTTTGGTGTCGCCGTAGTAGTCACTGCCCCAGACGCGATCGATGAGCTGCCCCCTCGTCAGGACACGGCCCGAGTGGCGCATGAGCAGGTCAAGCAGTTCGAACTCGCGCAGCGGCATCGACACTTCTTCGCCCCGCACTGACACGGTGTGGCGTTCGACGTCCAGCCGAATGCCCAGTTCATCGATCACGCCATCTCCCTCGCTGAGAGGGCGATCGTCTGCGGGCGCATCAAACCTGCGCAGAGCAGCGCGAATGCGGGCGAGCAGTTCCCTCGTTGAGTAGGGCTTTGTGATGTAGTCATCTGCGCCCAGTTCGAGGCCGAGCACCTTGTCGACCTCTTCCTCCTTTGCCGTCAGCATGATAATAGGCGTGGTAAGGGACTGCCGCAGCTTCCTGCAGACAGTGAAGCCGTCCATTTTCGGGAGCATCACGTCCAGAAGGATCAGATCCGGGTTCTCGCTGAACGCGAGCTCCACCGCCTGCTCGCCGTCAAAAGCCTCGATGGTGGTGAAGCCTTCTTTTTTGAGATTGAATTTGAGGATGTCAACTATGTTTTTTTCGTCATCTACGATCAGGATCTTTTTACCCACACAAAATACTCTCCCTTNNGCAGCATCAGGTCGAGCAGCACGAGATCGGCGCCAGATTCAGGGAATGCCCGAACTGCCTCAGCACCATCGTCTACCACCTGCACCCGATAGCCCTCGCGCTCGAGCAAGAATGCGAGCGGCTCGGAGATCGATGCCTCGTCTTCAACCAACAAAATACGTGCGTTCACTGTGTGCGTACCTGTCTCTTATACACATCT
>LSQX01155281.1_pt1 | contig 14413 bp, 10 predicted proteins | sample 654561 | NCBI WGS metagenome assembly LSQX01 (sample SAMN04489861, study PRJNA283612) | anaerobic digester metagenome | isolation source: 4 biogas reactors fed with cattle manure at either 37C or 55C with and... | place: Denmark: Kongens Lyngby | collected 2014
CCTGAAGTAGGACCCACGGCAGACTTTAAATCAACCTCGTTCATACTAGGGATTAATGTTAAATTTTAAACTGAAAATTAGATGAAAAAGATATTATTAATTACCAATATAATAGTGTTATTCTCCCTATCCGCTTGTATTGATCTTGATCTGAACCCACTGTCGGAGGGATCAAGTGGAAACTGGTACTCTAATCAGCAAGAGATTGAAATGTCGCTGAATGACTTCTATCGTACCGCTTTTATCACGATAGATGATATGACATATAGTGATGACTTGGCTAACAGGAACACCACCTCGGTGGTGCAGAATGGTACAATGACTTCGGAAACAGCTATGGTGGCTACAAGATGGGGAAATTACTACAAAGGGATCGCCCGTGCATTACGTATACTCAACAACATGGAAAATGCCCGTGCCATGGGGGTTTCAGAGGCGGATATAACGCAATACGAAGGGGAGGCCTACTTCTACATTGGATACGCTTATGGTATGTTGGCGTTCTATTGGGGTGATGCTATTCTTGATAAAGAAGGTATGACACTTGAGGAGGCTTACCAAAAGGCTCGTTCGCCCAAAGCCGAGGTACTGGCTTATAGCTACGAATGTTTGGACAAGGCCGCTGAACGACTGCCTACAAGTTACCCTGGTGTGCAGCGCGCAACAAAAGGTGCTGCCATTGCTTTCAAAGCGCGTATTGCCCTTTGGAATAATGATTACGAAATGGCTGCAACTGCTGCAAAGGCATGTATGGACCTTGATGTATATGAATTGCATGATAACTACCAGGATCTGTTCACCGCTTCATGGTCAGATGAATGGATATTCTTTTATCGAGGCGACGTAACTTTGCGAACCTACTACTGGGGAGCTGCAGGAATTAACAACTATGTTCCCCGCCTCCCTGGAGGGTTTGGTGTAAGAGGGCCCTCCTACGAGCTGGTATGTGCTTATCCCTGTATAGATGGAAAGCCCATTGACGAGTCGCCGCTCTACAACCCGAAGGATTTTTTTGAAAATCGTGACCCACGCATGTCTATGACCATCGTTCCTTTTGCCACGGCTTACAACAAGAGCGTTGTTGATGGCACCTATGACCCGGTTGACTACTTGTGGCTTGGGTATGAGCACTCACCGGCACCGAACCGCACAACGGTTTATCGTGCTTCTGATGGTGCTCAGGTAAGTAATACCGATTCCAAGGCGCGTGCTGAGCATGCCACGTATGCCGGTTTCGTGTTCAAGAAGTATATTGATGAATCCTGGCTTGAGAACAACCGTACCGGTGCTCCTACCGCCTATCCACTGCTTCGTTACGGGGATGTGCTGTTGATGTATGCTGAAGCGATGATTGAACTCAACAGGTGTACCCAAGAAGTATTAGATGAGACTATCAACAAGATACGCGAACGGGCTTACGAGGGGACTGGAATAGCCTACCCACGCGTGTTGCTGGGGCAACAAAGTGAAATGCGTACAATCCTTCGCACCGAGCGCTTTATTGAACTTGCATGGGAAGGGCATCGGTATGCCGACCTAATTCGTTGGAGATTAGCCGAGGATGTATATAATCGGCCTAGTTACTTCTTACACCGTGCATGGTCTGGATCTGGAACATGGGATGGTAACGAAGCAACGGTTTCAGAAGAGTATCGGCAATTAATTCGTAATTGGGAAAACGGGAACTATCCCATCGGGGGAATTCCCGAGATCGACGAGAATGGCATTGCAGACCTCAGTTATATGGTTGATGAAGGGTATATTGTAGTGGCTAGTGAACGTAAGTTTGATGCACAACGAGACTATTTGTGGCCCGTTCCCGCGTCAGATCTCATGATAAATGATAATCTCGATCAAAACCCCAACTGGTAATAAATTTTCTTTTACGATAATTAATGCATGAAATCAAATAGTGCAAATTAATTATAGATAAAAAAACATGAATAGTAACAGAAGAGCGTTCTTGAAATCAATGCTAGCTTCAAGTGCAGCTTTAATGATGCCGAACATTACTTTTCCACGTTCAGAGTTTTCTACTAAAGCTTCAAATGATAATAAAATGATTTGGGCTAATCATCTACTCCTTGGTACCAATATGTGGGAAGACCATCCATATATAACAAGGCGTGTAAAATGGACTGAAATTGATGAAGATGAAATATATAAAGATGATTTTAAGTGTAAAACGTGCGCGGAAGAAATTGCATGGGGCGTGAGAGCTTATAGGCCATTTTTAGTATTTGATGAAGAGGTATGGAATAGTGTATTGCAGAACATGGTGAATGCTGGGATGAATATGCTGGTCATAGACGTGGCAGATGGAGTTCAATATGAAAGTCATCCAGAAATATCTGTAAAAAATGCATGGAGCGTAGAAAAACTAAGGGCAGAACTTGAAAAAGTCCGCAAGTTGGGCATAGAACCCATACCGAAATTAAATTTTGCTGCTACTCACGATGCATGGTTAGGAGAATATTCCAGAATGGTTTCAACAAGAAAATACTATGAAGTGTGTAGTAATTTGATTAGTGAAGTAATCGATATATTCGACAATCCACGTTTCTTCCATTTGGGTATGGACGAAGAAACTGCAAGTCATCAACTAACGCAAAATTACGCTGTTATGCGTCAACATGACCTATGGTGGAACGACCTCTTTTTCTTTATCAATGAAACAGAGAAAAAAGGTGTCCGTTCGTGGATATGGTCGGATTACGGGTGGAGAAATCCAGATATGTTTTTCGAAAAAATGCCCAAATCGGTATTGCAAAGTAATTGGTATTATGGTGCGCAATTTGATACCAATCAATTAAAAGAACCATCAAAGAGGTATGTGGATTTTTACCGTGACTTGGAAGAGCATGGCTATGATCAGATGCCTACTGGGAGTAATTTTAATGTCAATACCAATATTGAAGGCACGGTAGAGTATTGTAAACAACATGTCGCTCCTGAAAGATTGCTTGGTTTCCTCGTTTCACCATGGTTACCCACTCTGCCAGCATGCCTTTCTACGCATAACGAAGCTATTCAACAGATTAGCAATGCGAAAAAAAGGTTTTACCAATGACAATTAATAGAGATTTAAATAACTATCAACTACAAACAAGTAAAATCATGAAGAAGAGAATATATATAACTTTGTTGTTCTCGATATTATTAAACTATATCTATCCTCAACAGTCCTTTATCTTCGTTGAAGCGGAGAGCTTCAAGGATAAAGGGGGCTGGGTTATAGACCAACAAAGTATTGATGTAATCGGGTCTTCGTACCTGATGGCCCACGGGCTTGGAGTTCCCGTGCTGGATGCGAAAACAACAATAAACATACCCCAGGGGGGAGAGTATCGCGTATGGGTAAGGACACGCAACTGGGCTGCCCCTTGGAACCCGGAGGCCGACCCTCACGGGAAGTTCCAGCTCTTGATCAACGGTGAGCTGAAGTCGCTCATGGAAAAGGGTATGTAATCATGAGAGAGGGTTTTAAACCAAGAGAGAGGGCATGTAATCATCAGTAAGGGTATGTAATCATGAGTAAGAGTATGTAATCGTGAGTAAGGGTATGTAATCATGAGTAAGAGTATGTAATCGTGAGAGAGGGTTTTAAAACTGGAGAGAGGGTATGTAATCATCAGTAAGGATATGTAACACGTTTAAACTATAATATTTTTTACTATGGCAATTAATAGAAGAGATTTTCTAAGGGCATCCCTGGCTGGTGGTGCCGTGGCGTTAGGAGGTAAGCTTGAAGCGGCTAACTCGATGGGTAGTAGCCTCCTGAAAAAAAGTGACAGCAGTGTGCATTATCCCCCCCGAAAAGGCAAATCCGTGCTGGGATTACGTTGCAAACCAATCCCGGTTGTACGGGTTGGAGTAGTAGGATTAGGCCGGGGTGCAGGTGCAGTAAACAGGTTAAGCAGGATTGATGGTACGGAGATTGTTGCCTTGTGCGACCTGAACACCGAACGAATCAACAAATGCCGGGAAACACTGAGAAATAATAAAAGAAAAGAGCCAGCGGTATATACTGGTGATGAAGGGTGGAAAAAGATGTGCGAACGAGAAGATATTGACCTGATCTATAACGCTACCCCGTGGGAACTGCACGTGCCGATTGCCCTCTATGCCATGGACCATGGTAAACATGTAGCGATTGAAGTACCCGCGGCATTAACCGTGAAGGATTGCTGGGCACTGGTAGATAAAGCCGAGGAAAAGCAGCTGCACTGCATGATGCTCGAGAATTGCTGCTATGACTTCTTCGAACTAGCCACTCTTAACATGGCGCGCATGGGTTTACTGGGGGAAATTATCCATACCGAAGGAGCCTATATACATGACCTGCGCAGTTCTAAATTTAATGGGTATTATAAAAACTGGCGGCTTGAGTATAGCAGATACCATACGGGTAACCCTTACCCTACCCATGGGTTAGGGCCGGTAGCTCAAATCATGGGGATTAACCAGGGCGATCGGATGGAGTACCTCTCCTCGGTTTCAACTAACCAGTACGGGTTGTCACTCTGGGCAAAAGAGAACCTAAAGGATGATGAGCGCATCACTTTGTCTGAGCGGTATAAATTAGGGGATATGAATACTACCATTATCCAGACAGCTAAAGGGAAGAGCATCATGATACAACATGACACCACCTCCCCGCGCCCCTACTCGCGAATACACCTGGTGCAGGGAACCAAGGGGATGGCAGTGAAGTACCCTGACGCGAAAGTCGCTATTCAACCCGACACGCACTCGTTTTTAAAGGAGGGTGATCAAAAAGAGGTTTTATCAAAATATGAACACCCGCTCAGCAAGTTTATCGGGGAGAAAGCAAAACAGGTTGGAGGACATGGAGGCATGGATTTTATCATGGACTGGCGGATGATTTATTGTATACAAAACGGGTATCCTTTAGATCAAAGCGTGTATGACGCCGCAGCTTGGTCTTCACTTGTAGAATTAACGGAGCGCTCGGTCTTGAACAGGAGCTGTTCGGTTGAAGTGCCGGATTTCACGAGAGGAGAATGGAGAAACTATGAACCATGGCCCGTGATCGACATGGATAAAGTATTGCATGGATAGGCCTAATTAATTCACATGTTCTATGAAAGTGGTAGATACCGGAGGGAAAAGTAAACGCCTGCTCTCTCTAGATGCCCTACGGGGATTTGATATGTTTTTGCTCGTGGGGTTTGCTGGCATTTTCAGGGCATTGCCCGAGCTTAACGACTCCCCGGTAAATAACTGGCTGGCAAATCAGTTTGTCCATCCCGAGTGGCATGGATTTACAGTATATGATCTTATTTTCCCCCTTTTTATTTTTATCATGGGAGTGGCTATCCCGTTATCTTTTGCAAGGAGATTGACAGAGCCGGGCGGGAAAAAGAGATTGTTTAAACATGTCGCCACGCGTGCCATTATCCTAATCCTTTTGGGTGCCACCTTATGGGGGTCACCTTGGGGAATGCACCAGCATTATGGCTTTTACAGCGTACTTTTCAGGATAGGGTTTAGCTACTTTTTCGCTTCGCTGATCTACATGAAGGCTGGCGTGCGTGGGCAAATAGCATGGGCATTTGGGCTAGTGATCGGGCTTTGGCTCCTGATGCGGTTTTTTCCTGTTCCCGGCTACGGTATGGGTGATTACAGCCAGGAGGGCAACACCATAAATTACCTGCGCACGCTCTTTGCAGAGAATGTCTCTTATAACTTCAGGTACGTGGTTGATATCAGCCTAGCCCCAACTATCTCCATAGCCCTGTTTGGAGTACTCGCTGGGCAACTATTGAGGTCTGGCAAAAGCGAGAGTGAAAAAACCACGCGGCTATTGGTTGGGGGATTTGTTTTGATTCTTTTAGGGTTATTGTCACATTTGGAATTTACTATCACGAAGTGGGTCTCCCCGGCGTTTATTTTCCTCACAAGTGGTATTAGTGCCTCGCTGATGGCTATCTTTTACTGGATTATTGATGTAAAGGGATACAAGAAGTGGGCCTTCTTTCTTGTAGTAGTGGGAGTAAACTCTATAACCATCTACGTGGCTAATTTTCTAATTGATTTCAAAAGAGTAGCAAACGTGTTCGTGGGGGGTATTGATTTCGGGAATGGAAACGCGTTAGCACTTGCTATAGCCATTGCCGCTATTAAATGGCTGTTCCTCTATTATTTCTATAAACAAAAGATATTTTTAAAAATTTAACGTCCTCGAAAATTCCTGACAAATTACAGGAAAAAACAACAGTTAATAAAAAGGAAGAAAATAACGAACTATTTAGATAAGTTAGATGAGTAGAGCCAAGCTTGCTTGAGCTATGCCATAGCGAGAAATAGACTAAATTTATTGAACTTTTTTATAGTGCACAATGTTTGAAAGATGGTGAAAACCTGTCTAAACATCAATATGCCCGGTTGATTACGTGGCTCGATAGCCTCAAAAAATCAACCGGCCAATAAAAAAGTATAAACAAGTAATAATTTGAAAGTAAAAAAAAAAACAAGAAAATGAGAAAGATTTTTAGTTTAATGATTTTGATAGTGTTTAGCACGGTTGTTTTTGCCAATAATTCAATATTGGTTGAAGCTGAAAATTTTCAAAATAAGGGTGGATGGGTAGTAGATCAACAATTTACCCATACCATGGGGTCTCCCTACCTGTTGGCACACGGCCTAGGTAAACCGGTTGCAGATGCCTCAACGGTAGTTAACTTCACCCGTAAGGGTAAATACAAAGTATATGTACGCACCTATAACTGGACTTCACCCTGGAGTGAGCAGAAAGGGCCGGGGAAATTTAAGCTGGTAGTTAACGGGAGAGAGCTGTCAGCCGAGTTGGGCAATTCAGGCAGCTCCTGGATGTGGCAGTATGCAGGAGAGGTATCAGTAAACTCCGGTAATAGAGTGGTTGCACTGAAAGACCTGTCAGGTTTTAACGGTAGATGTGATGCAATATATTTCACGATGGAGGAGGGAGATATCCCACCAAACGAACCAGATGCGCTGGCTGCATTTCGTAAAGATATGCTCGGGCTACCGGAACAGCCAAGTAGCGCAGGAGAGTTCGACCTCGTGGTAATTGGCGGAGGGGTAGCCGGGACAACCGCTGCCATCACCGCTGCTAGGCTAGGGTTGCATGTTGCCCTAATTCAGGATCGCCCGGTGCTAGGGGGAAACAACAGCTCGGAAGTCCGTGTCCACCTGGGAGGCAGGATAAACCTCGACCCATACCCGAAACTGGGCGACGTGGTAAACGAAATTGCCCCCCTTAGAGGAGGGAATGCTCAACCGGGTGACTATTATGAAGATGAGAAAAAACTGGAGATGGTTAATGCCGAAGAGAACATTTCTCTTTTCCTGAACTGTCAAGCATACGATGTTGAGATGGAAGGAAGCAAAATCACGAAGGTATATGCTAAAAATATTGAAACATCAGAAGAACTAACATTTTCGGCACCCCTGTTCGCGGATTGCACCGGAGATGGAACAATTGGATATTTAGCCGGTGCTGATTACACTCAAGGAAGGGAGAGCAAAAGCGAGTACAATGAACCTACCGCACCTGATGTGGCAGATGATATGACGATGGGGTCTTCAGTACAGTGGTATAGCCGCGAGAGAAGCTATAAAAGTGGATTCCCCCAATTCGAGTATGGCGTACTGTTTAACGAGGAGAATGCCCAAAAAGTGACCATGGGAGAATGGACATGGGAAACTGGCATGAATTATGACCAGATTAACGAATTCGAAAGAATAAGGGATTACGGGTTGATGGTGATTTTTTCAAACTGGTCGTTTTTGAAAAACAAAAGCATCGACAAGAGCAAATATGAAAATCTCGAACTCGACTGGGTGGCCTATGTTGCAGGGAAAAGGGAGTCGAGAAGATTGCTGGGCGACATGGTCTTAACAGAGCAGGATATCCTCAACTTCGTTATTTACCCGGATGCATCCGCCTCTACCAGCTGGAGTGTCGACCTGCATTATCCCGACCCGAAGAATACGGAGCATTTCCCCGGAGAGGAGTTCAAATCCATTGCTATTCATCAAAATATCCACCCCTACCCGCTACCCTACAGGTGCTTCTACTCTCGCAATGTTGATAATCTTTTCATGGCAGGGCGCAATATTAGCGTAAGCCATGTAGCACTCGGTACAATCAGGGTGATGCGGACAACAGGAATGATGGGAGAAGTTGTAGGGATGGCAGCCGCGATAGCAGCTAACAACGAGACAACGCCAAGGGGAGTATATCTCGGCCACCTAGAAGACCTCGACAAACTGATGAAAAAGGGTGCGGGGAAATATGATGTTGAAAATCTCCAAAATTATAATTTAGGAGGCACACTGGGGCCGAGAGAAGTAAATATTCCCGATAGGAAAGATATAAAAACTTTACCGAATGAGAAGAATTAACAATATCGTTTTAGCCTGTAGCCTACTCTTTATCGTTACAGGATTTAAAAATAGTGATTCAGACACCAAATTTCCTTTTGAAGAGGATTATTTCAAGATGGAGGGGGTGCTTTTAAAGCATCCTCTCCCTGAATCCCCTGACAGCCTGTCTGCCAAAGAGATACTTGAACTGCGAGACAGCGATGGGCTACCCATATGGTTTGCACGGTACTTTTATAAAGACATCTGTATAACCGGGATATGCAGGATGGCTAAATTCTGGATTTTCTGGGATGCTTCAGGAGAATACTTAGGATACAGGCTGGGTGAAAATGAACCACTTACCAAGACCGACCATGTAGATTTCCTCACGGATGATTACATCAGGCTGGATGAGATACTGGCTGATACCGCCTCAATATTAAAAGATTTAGCATATGATGAGCTCTTTATAGAGATTGAAGAGGAGGGAAAAGAGAAGTCGATATTCGAGGTTGATGGATATTCAAGTGCAACTTTGCCGGCTTTGTCGGAATACGTGGTAAAAGATGCTGTTTTTACCTGTTATACAATCTGGCATACATCCTATGGAGAGACAAAAGAGGCTATATGGCAGAATTTAACTGCCCGGCTCGATCCAGGTTTCATGAAAAAACTATTGAACAGCGATTTAACTCATAAAATTTTAGCTCTCGAATTAACTAGAGAAAACAAGCAATACTTCAACGAGTTCGAACCCGAATTCCTTGAGCTGATAGCTTCCGATAATACTGTAATCTCTGAAAAAGCACTATCCGTGATTCCTGCAGATTATTTATCAGTGGGCGAGAACCAGCTCAAGCTAGTGCAGATATTCGACCGATCCCTGCCTGAAACTAAATACGAGATCATATATAGGATCCAGCTATTAGAAAATGTGTCGCATGAGGCCTTGCTTATGCTTCTTGATGAATACATTGCCGGGGGAATAAGTGTTGGCGGCTTAAACCAGATTTATAAAATCATATCCAAACAGATGTCAGGTGGCGGTGATGTGGCGTATAACGACAAGATAAAAGAGAAGTTAGCAGAGATAACCAACTCCTCGAACAGCTACGCTTCTAACCTAACTAAGAATTTTTTAAAAACAATCAGGTAAATTAGTCCATTAAAATAAGTTACACCTACTTGTAAGTTAATCCCACTTGCAAGCCACCTCAATCTATAAGCAGCCGTTACTTGTATATACTACAACTATCGATCAACTAATCCTGCTCCAATCATAACGGTTCCCACCCAACCTTTTAAGCTGCTGCTTTAGCACCTCGTGCCCAGGGAGTTCCAGCCGCGCGTCTTCGCGGATCACCTTCTCTGCCACATCACGTGCTTGTAAAAGGATTTCATTATCCCGTACTATATCAGCTATCCGGAGGGTAAAAGGGATACCGCTCTGTTGTGTACCTTCCAAGTCGCCAGGGCCACGCAGTTTCAGGTCTGCCTCAGCAATAACGAATCCATCGTTGGTGCTGGTCATGATTCCGATCCGTTCTCGCGTGTCGCTCGATAGCTCGTAGGGCGTAATCAACACGCAGTAGGACTGCCCGGCACCCCTCCCCACCCTGCCTCGAAGCTGGTGAAGTTGCGAAAGGCCAAACCGCTGCGCGCTCTCGATTACCATCACCGTCGCGTTCGGGACATTCACACCCACTTCTATCACGGTAGTAGAGACCATGATCTGTGCATCGCCCGCTACAAACTGGCGCATCACTTCATCCTTCTCAGCAGGCTTCATCCGCCCATGCATCTTGCAAATATTGAACTCCGGGAAAGCCTCACGGACATGAAGATATCCCTCTTCCAAATTTTTCAGGTCAAGCGTTTCACTCTCTTCGATCAAGGGGTAAACAATATAAACCTGCCTCCCCGATTGCACCTGCTTCTTAATAAATTGATTCAGCTCCCCACGCTTCTTTTCATAGCGGTGTAACGTTTGTACAGGCTTCCTACCAGGGGGTAGTTCATCAATTACAGAAACATCTAGGTCGCCATAAACAGTCATCGCCAACGTTCGGGGGATAGGCGTCGCGGTCATAACCAATACATGGGGCGGCCTGTTGTTCTTTTTCCATAACTTTGCCCTTTGAGCCACACCAAAACGATGCTGTTCATCAATTACAACAAACCCCAAATTACTGAACTGCACAACATCCTCTATCAATGCATGGGTCCCTATCAGGATATCTATATCGCCCGACTGTAGCCCGGCATGCATCTCCTCTCTTTTACTCTTTTTAGTGGAACCGGTAAGGAGCTCCACCCTAACATCCATGCCGGATAGCATGTGGGAGAAGGTTTCGAAATGTTGGGTTGCCAGGATCTCGGTAGGAGCCATCAGGCAAGATTGGTAATTGTTGTCGAGAGTAATCAGCATACACATAAGTGCCACGAGCGTCTTACCGCTTCCTACATCGCCTTGGAGCAGCCTGTTCATCTGCTTGCCGGATGCCATATCACTCCGGATCTCTTTTATTACCCTCTTTTGCGCGTTAGTCAACGGGAACGGTAAATATTTTTTATAAAAGTAATTAAGGTTTTCACCCACTCTTTTAAATATAAACCCGTTTAATTTCCGGTTTCTATCCGAAGCATAACGAACAATACTAAGCTGGATATAGAAGAGCTCTTCAAACTTCAACCGGTGCTTGGCATCACGGAGATGCGAAGGTGATTTCGGGAAGTGGATATTCTGTATCGCGTCATGAAAAGGGACCAGTTTTGCCTCCTTAACCACGTCATCAGAAAGTGATTCAGGCAGCCTCTCGGTGATTAGCCCGAACACGTTCTCTATAATCTTCTGCATCGCTCTCGAGTTAAGATAATGGTTCTTCATCTTCTCCGTGGTGTTGTAGAGTGCCATCAATCCCGCGGGAGGGCTAGCATTATCCATGTAGGGGTCAATCTCGGGATGGGCTATGTTCCACTTCCCATTAAAGAGGGTAGGTTTCCCGAAAATGATATACTCCTGGTTTACCTTGTACTTGCTTTCTACAAAGCGGACTCCCTGGAACCAGACTAGGTCAACAAAGCCTGTTCCATCAGTAAAGTGAGCAACGAGGCGCCGCCTACGGCCCTCGCCAAATATTTCAAAAGCAGTTATCCTCCCCTTTAATTGAATATAGGAGAGCGAATTATCTATCTCATGTATATAATATACCCGGCTTCTATCGATGTACCGGTAAGGATACCATCGCAGTAGGTCTCCCACCGTAAACACCTCTATCTCCTTGTTAAGTAATGAAGCCCTCTTGGGGCCAACGCCAGGAACAAACTGTATGTCACTATGAAGTATATTCATCCGCTCTCTGCAACTTATAATAAAGTTGTAATAATGTAAAAAAAAGACCCTGTCTGAGTGCACTTTGTATAACCGCGATTCTTCTTGTTATGACAGTTTCACAAATGTAAACAAAAACGAGGAATAGTTCAAACCACCCCTCGTTGTTTATAGCGTACTAACATGTATCACGGAACGTTGCCGGTTATATTACCAAGCGAAAAGCGGGTACCGTCTCATTGTTTCATTCACTTTTTCTTGAACAGCTACCACGGCCTTGCTATCACCATGATGCAGGAGAACGGTATCGATCATCTCTACAATCTCTCCCATCAGATCCTCTTTCACCCCACGAGTAGTAATGGCAGGAGTACCAAAACGGAGGCCTGAAGTTTGGAAGGGCGACCTGCTATCGAACGGTACCATGTTTTTGTTGACCGTGATATCAGCTTCTACCAGTATGTTTTCGCCTGCTTTGCCGGTTAACCCGGGGAATTTGGAGCGTAAATCTACAAGGACAATATGGTTGTCGGTACCTCCCGAAACAACATTGTAACCCATATCTAAAAAAGCTTTAGCCATCGCCGCTGCATTTCTCTTCACCTGCTCTTGATAGGTGTCAAACTCGGGTTGCAGTGCTTCGTGAAAGGCTACTGCTTTGCCAGCTATTACATGCTCAAGGGGCCCTCCCTGCATACCGGGAAAAACTGCCGAGTCGAGCATGGCAGACATCATCTTGGGCTCACCTTTTGGAGTTTTTACGCCCCATGGATTCTCAAAATCCTTGCCCATAAGAATAACACCTCCTCGTGGGCCACGAAGGGTCTTGTGAGTGGTTGATGTTACAACATGGGCATACCTTAGCGGGTTATCCAGCAATCCTGACGCGATCAATCCGGCAGGGTGTGCCATATCAACCATAAATATAGCCCCTATTTCATCCGCTACTCCACGTATACGGGCATAATCCCACTCCCTGGAGTAGGCAGATGCCCCCGCGATAATCAACTTCGGTTCCTCTTGGCGGGCAACCTTTTCCAGCTGTTCGTAATCAATCAGTTGATCTTCCTCGCGCACGTTATACTCCAGAGGATGGAACATCAACCCGGAGAAATTCACAGGTGAGCCATGGGTAAGATGCCCCCCATGAGAGAGGTTCAACCCCAAGAATTTATCGCCAGCTTTAAGGCAGGCAAGGAATACAGCAGCATTTGCTTGAGCCCCGGAGTGCGGTTGCACGTTGGCCCATTCTGCCCCGAACAGCTCTTTAAGCCGGTCAATTGCCAGCTGCTCACTCATATCCACAACCTCACAACCTCCGTAATAACGCCTCCCGGGATACCCTTCGGCATACTTGTTTGTTAACACGGAGCCTACAGCCTCCATAACCTGCTCGCTAACGAAGTTCTCAGAAGCAATCAGCTCAAGCCCTTTTAGCTGCCGCTCATGCTCCATCTTGATGATGTCAAATATGTGAGAGTCTCTTTTCATTATATACGTATTATAAATAACGTGCAAAAGTAACTAAGTTTGACTACTTAACAAAACAGTTAACCAAAGAAGATTTTCATCCACCTAATTATTTTCAAAAACAAAAAATTTCCCACGGGATGTAATATTTTTGTTTAATGACAGTTGCATAAAATCAGTGTTTTGATATTATAAATCTTCTATGAATTTTACTTAATTCTTTTTGGCCCGCGTATAAGTAAATATTTTATGTACATTTGTGTACTTTTTAAAAATTAAAGCTAAAGAAATGAGAATAATTATTTTTATCTTACTATTCACCTTTGGTGCCCTGACAAGCGCTAAAGGGCAGTTCGACAACTACGTGAAGCTTTCTGCGGACTTAGGTATTGTAGCAAATAGCGAACGTGACAAGAATATTGGGGCCGGGGGAACTATTTCATGGCTCACCACTGACGTGCTGTTTTCAAGAAGTAATCACAATTATATTTCTGTAAGCATTAAAGCATTTAATAATCCTTACGAGGAGGGGAAATTCATCTCCAGCATCCTGAATGGCTTGGATGACGGGTTTAACTACATAAGGCCTTTGTTAGGGTATCGCTTCTCCCAAAATGGGTTTGATGAAGGATTCTTTATTGAACCCCGTGTAGGGGCCGCCTTTGGCTCGAGCTACACTGCATTAGCCTTTTCACCCCTTGCCGGGTACACGTACCAAAACTTTGATTTCTCCATTTTTTGTGATTTAGGATTAGGATCTAAAAACAATGCTGTCCTCAAGAAAAACTTTTTCACGCCGGGATTAACCGTGGCATATAGTTTCGGGCTATAAAACAGGCAAGCTATTCACCGTACATCTCTTGATAGTAATTCCTATACTCTCCGCTTGTCACGTGATCCAGCCAATCTTGGTTCTCAAGGTACCAGCGCACTGTTTTCTCGATACCCTCTTCGAATTGAAGCGAGGGTTCCCAACCAAGCTCGTTCTTCAGCTTCGACGCATCGATAGCATACCGTAGGTCATGCCCCGCGCGATCTGTAACGTATGTTACGAGGTGCTTCGACTCTCCTTCGGCCCTTCCCAACAGCCTATCGGCCACGTTCACCAGCAGGTGGATCAGGTCTATGTTTTTCCATTCGTTAAACCCACCAATGTTGTAGGTATCCCCTCTTCTCCCCTTATGGAAAATAAGATCGATAGCCCGGGCGTGGTCTGTAACATAGAGCCAATCGCGCACATTT